>Ga0209780_1003033_pt1 | contig 12314 bp, 8 predicted proteins | sample WorMetexBAHAMAS2_FD_187384 | JGI IMG/M metagenome (GOLD analysis project Ga0209780, IMG submission 187384) | Marine gutless worms symbiont microbial communities from Max Planck institute for Marine Microbiology, Germany - Inanidrilus exumae... | ecosystem: Host-associated > Annelida > Digestive... | reverse complement strand
GATTTGCCAAAAAGCCAAGTCTTAAGTTCGGAATGAAAGACTGAAGTAGTGACAGATAGTGGTGATGGTGGAGAAAGTGGTGGTGATGAACTGCCATGTGCAACAGAAGGTGAAAGTGGGGAAGACCGTGTGTGACGAGGCAAGCGTAGTTCCATGGGAAGTTCATTCTCAAGGACACATGCAGTCACATTAGCTGTAAATGTGTAATATCTTGGAAAAGGTGCAAGATGAAATCTTTGCTACTACAGACCGCTAACAGTAAGTGATATATCGCATATCGAATAGAGGCAATTTTGACGACCTTTAGTGACATTCAGTGTCATTCGCCTACTGCAAGCCTTTTCAAATGTGATGTCGTACAGCTGTTCACCAGTTGACAAGATTTCAACTGACATGGCTCGTCGCGCGGTCCCTCGGCGTGGCGGAGCTACTTGTAAGGAAATGCTGTATACTGTAGTCCGTTAAGCTATTATTTTTACGTCCATTATAAATTTATTTGGCGTTGCGTCATTAGAACTTTAACTGTAATCAACGAGTATTTACAATTTCAGCAATGGTTTACCGTAACAATCTGTATAAGAGCTTGTTCGTAGGGCAATAGTATCACTACGTTCGAAGATCATCAGACCACGTGTAAGTTATGTAGTTTGCCCATTCTGACTCTTATTGCTCATGACACGTGTGTGATCTTTCATGCGACATAACGCACCTGCTAGACGTGCCAATAACGTTTCCGTCTTCAGTTAAAAACCCACAACATGTGACATTCAGACGTGTCATTCATTCATTTATTCATATTCGTTTAATGAGCCGTGACAGAACGCATAGCATACAATGAATATCCTAAATTATAGTATTTATAGTTTCACACGTGAGTGAGGCCCTAATAACAATGAAAATTTATCCATCATTCCAAGACAGTACAAGGCCTCGAAGTTAGTACATATCTTTCTACAACATGCGCACAATAAAACGACATGATTGTGCTAGGTGTAGGTGCGTTTAGCTAGTTAGTTCTCTGTTATGTCGTCTGCGCCTGAATGCATAGATAGAAACTGTTTCTCTAGGAAGAATACTATACAACACATGTCCTGAGTTGATCAGTGGATGGAAGAGCGGGGTACGGTAACGATATCGCATTATGCGGAGGAGAAACTGTAATCTTGTTATTGAAATCGACGTGCGGGATATATAGTACAAGGCGGCATAGTCGATAGGTTGTCTGTGCGGTGTACGCAGGAACCTGTCGTACAAAGGCGTGGCGGCGCTGCAATGGATCAGTGAACACTGCGATCACGCCAAGTACATTATGAAAACCGACGACGACGTGTTCGTCAACATGTTTGCGCTGCTCCATCACCTCCACGACCTTTACGTGCACGGCTTTCGATGGAGACTCTTCGCCTGCCTTGTCGTTTGGAGCGCACACGCCCGCAGAGACGGAAAATGGCGTATCACGACCGAAGAGTTCCCGGATGACCTATATCCGCCGTACTGCTCCGGGATGGGATACGTTTTCTCGACGGACGTGGCCGTGGCCATGTACCGCGTGTCTTTCTACGTCAAGTTCTTCTGGGTGGATGACGTGTTTGTCAGCGGTATTCTATTGCGATCGCTCGGCGCAGTCGTGAAGCTTTCGGACATGGGTCGGGCGTACTGCAAGGCTCAGGAGATGGGTCTGTACTGGCACGAGACGGAGTGGTACAAGTACATCTTCACGCACGTTCACGACGAGACGCTGTATCAGACGACGTGGGAGAAGCTGGTCGACATGGCCAGTCGTAGGACTATGCCAAGTCCGCGCGTCATTCGACCGGGCAACCTCGCCGAACATTACCTTCCCCGATACATCTTACATCTTAACCACTCGCCTGTCATATTGGTTCGGTATACATGGCTCTGTCTTCAACTGGTTCAAATCCTACTTATCATCGCGCGTCACCGTCGTCAAATGTCGTAATAATCTCTTGTCGTTGTATCTCTCCGCCTGCAATGTTCTCATGGTTCTATTCTTGATCCTTCAACAGATCTAGACAACAGATCTTTTCAACCACCCTTCATCGTCTACACTACCCGTCTCAGTATCTCCCTTTCCCCGAACCACTAGGCTACCTGCGTGCTGATGACACTCGACTCTTCTGTTTTCACCCACCTTTTTTCACCCACCCAACTTAGACTCAAACGTTACTTGCAATATGCTTTTTGGCGATCATCTCACCTTTTCACAGCAAAATTCATCTCTTTCCAACTCTATTATCATGTTCATCAACTTCGCTGTATCCGTCTTTACTTCGATTAATGTCAAAAACTTCACAGTTTAAAACGACTTGTAAGGCCGTCATTGGCTACATCGCACAACTAAAACAGCAAAAATAAAAAGGTGATATTACTTAGTAGCACATCGCCATATAGTCAATGTGCTGACAAGTAATATCACCTTATTATTTTTGGTGTGTTTTTGCTTTGAGCAGCTAATCTAACGGACGTGCAGTTGTCTGCGCATGCACAAAATCAAACTAGATGGCTGTATTTCGTGGAATGCCCACAATACAGTATTCGGCTCGAAACGCACGGCTATCTGTGCACAAGCTGTTTACTTCCTGCCTTCGACGAGGCCTGATGTCACGTGACTCAATATAGTCGATGATTGGCTTCCTGCGACTGAGTGATGTCAGCGTTATCCGCCGTGTTGTCAGCCCGCGTCGGATGTCGCAGAATATGGGGAGGTTTCTTGTACGGAGTGTAAAGGCGAGGGGAATGACTGTGAATTGATTCCAACGGTAAAATGGAAACTGGAAATCCAGTAGAGGGTTATTTTAGTAGTGAATTTTTGGCCATCTGTAATCATTGCGGAATTATGGCGACCTGAAGTAGCAAGTTGTTAAAATGTTTCCAGAAATGTTTGTTTTTTTTAAACGAACCCCTACGGTAAAATTTTTAAAATTCTCTTCCGAAAGTTTTCATCGCGACACCAATCGACGTGTTGTGTTCAAATTTCGTGAAATTTGGCTGACGGAAAATCGGTGAAATCTTGCGTTTCTTACCTGGCAAAAAACAAAATTTTGCCTGGTTCTGCAGCTGTCGCTACTGCGCTAATCTCGCCCAAAATATGCCAGCGTTCTAGCCCCCACATGACCCACAGTGTACTCAGTGTGCTCCAGATTTCATCCAAATCGGTTCCTTTTGGTGGAGTTACAGATGAATGCGCGAACACCGCCAAAACGCGCCGTCCATAACTCGTTCACTCTTTCAACATCGGCTTAAAACCTAACTATTTCACAGATCTTTTCAACCACAGACCATCTCCCTTCTTCACGGCTACCACCACGGAATATTAACCGTACTCCTTATTCTGAGCGTCATCATGGAAACAAAGACATAGTGGTAGTTTTCTGATGCCAAAGATCTTATCGAAGCTTTAATGGGATCACCCCAAAGTACAGTTGGAGTAGTTTAAAATCGGCGATTTTCGACAAATATCTCGCTATATCACAGAAGTGGTGCTAGACACAGTTACTACAGAAGCCTATTAGGAACTCGTATGCGATCTATAGAATGGTGCTATTTCCAATGACCTAAAGTGACCCTAACTATCCAAACCACCCAGTTTTTTACATTTAGTGTAGCTTTTTATATTTTTGAACCGGTGGCATAAGAACTTGAAATTTGCTAGATATGTTGAGCATAGCAACATGGCTGTAAATGACTTGATTAAAGTTAAGATTGGCACTGTATATACTGAGAATAAACTTTATCTGCCTTCTCCACCAACCACGCAGTCAACAGTCACAGTATGAACAGCTTTAATGAAATGTTGTCGACTCATCAGTTTTAATGAAGCGTTTTGTGAACTGTTATTTGACGTTGATTATAAACTTGCCTGGCGTTGTGTCGTTTAAAATGACTGTCAGTGAACGACTGATGACAAGAGCTACTTTATGGGAGCAATAGTATCAGTTTGTTCGAAGATCGTCAGACCCACACGTCAGTTACGTCACACTTTGTGCTTGAGCACTCTGTATCTTAGTGCTATCTTTCGTGAGAAAATGATTCATCTGCTAGACGTGCCAGTAGCGTTTCTGTGTTGAGTTGAAGCCCACAAGACGTGATATTCGAACAAATGAACAAGCGGATAGAATTAAAGAACGGAGTTCAATAAAAATGGTATTTCATATGGGATGCAACCCTGCTCACCATCTGCATGTAGGCTTATTGGTCGTACAACGCTAGGCCAATTCTCCTAGCCAGAAGAAGAATTATTCAACCGCCCTTCTATTCAAAAATATACGCAGTTTATACAGTGGTGAGATACTGCGAATTGCAATGCGTAAGTTGTAAAAGAATACTAATTATTGTATTTAAAAAAATTTTCACACACAAATGCATATATTCACCGATAAATTTACCATATTTAAATGACACAGATGCCTGGTGTCTTGGCGTCTGTATATTTAATTATGATTTAACTATAATGTTATATTAATGAACGTTAATGTCAACAGAAATCGGCTCGATGGAATACGGATTAGAATTCGCTGATTGTGACGACCCGGAAGGCGTTATGTGTATCAATCAGTTCATTCTGGAGGTATGTATGTACAAAATAACCAGTTGAAGTTGACAGTCACTTCACTTCAACCCGGGCTATATCGTTGTTCTTTCAGTGCAAGTTCTTACAGTGTACCAGATTTGGTGTTCATTGACGATCCACGCACGCATATTGTATAGTACATGGGTTTAAATAAATGTTAAATTTTGGTTTTGCGACCCGGAAAAGGCACGTCCTTGCGCAGAACCGCGTCAAAATCGGCGCGGGTGTCTGGGGTGTGGTCGACCTCAAAAATAAAAAAAAATACGCTGAACTGGCGGACAGCAGGCAGACTGGCGGCGATGAATCAGGGGCAGTTGTCGAATCGAGAGGTTAGTCCAGCAGTGAAGTGGACTGTTTTTCGAACACGCTGTTGCCGTACTTCGTTTACTTACCCGTAAATACTTCTTGTAAATAAAAGTACTAAATTGTACAAAAAACAAAAAGCCCTCACTCGAGGTCGTTCCGACCACGTTAGTAATATTTTTCAACTTCGACCCACGACTTTACCTTCGAACATTACCTGTAGTTATCGTCAATATGAACCAGCGTGCCGAATATCTAAGTCAATCTTTATTGTCCGGACACAAAGGTAGACACACAGACACCCACTAAGCCGATAGCTCTACACGGACCACTAAAATGGTCCGTAAAAGTTTCATTGCTCCAGTCGACGTGTGCCGACCACTGCGTGACGACTGCAGCGTATCACCATAGTGGATGCATATCGGATGCATAGCTGATGCTGCGTATGGCGCAACCTCGTCCCAGCTGCAGTCAACTTGTCCGGCGTTGTCTTTCACTTCGTAATTCAAATGCATCGCAGCCGCGGGCGGCAGTGACCGTGAATTCTCCTGCGGACACGACGTGTCAGGTCCTGGAAACAGTCCCACGACAGACAGCGCCCACGGCGTGTGAACAAACTCTCAGACTGGAACAACAAGAAGCTCAGCTATCGCAGAGGGACCGCGCGACGCGCAATGTTAGTAAATTCGTGCTATTTTTCCCGAGCTATGGGAGTTATTAAGGTTTCAAACAGCAAAAGTGACCTTCAAGGTCATTCAGTCGCATTGACAATGGTGCCATTCGATAGGTCACATACGATTTCCTATTAGATTTTCATTGCAACTATGTGTCTATCTCGCACCGTTTCCGTTGACGTAGCCTACCCGTATACAAGATTTGACATCATAGCTTCGGCCTTTCCCGAGATATGGTTGGTGCCCACCAAAATTTAAATAATTTGTAAACATGACCTGACCACGCCCCTTTCAGAGATGATTGGTAATCCGTGCGCTAGTACTTGCTACGATCAATCTGTCTACCAAATTTGAAGTCTCTACCTCTACCTATTACGAAGATATGAAAAACTATAGAAAATGTCGAAAATTGGGTGGTTTGAAGTAGTTAGGGGGTCACTCAAGGTCACTGAAAATAGCACCATTTGATAGAGCGCATACGAGTTTTTATTAGCATTCCATAGTAACTATGTCTGTATCTGTGTTTGAGATATAGCGAGATATTGGTCGAAAATCGCCGATTTGAATCTACCCCACCTTTATTTGGCGCCCCCATTTCGCCGAAACCTTTGGCATCAGCAAACTAATGTCCATGGGCTATCGCATGGCGTCGTTTTCGTGATCCTACATTTAGCCGTTTTGGTACAATATCGGCGTGTGATAGACAGACAGACGGATGGACACACGACGACAGCATACACAGCACTAACATAGCGTCGAGCAGTAAGAATATTCGATGAAAAGTCTAAAGTCTATCCAAACAGCAACAGAACTGTTACATGTTCATAATAGAGCTGTGCTTTTCGGCTATTTTAGTAGTCGACTAGTCGTCGACTACCGCGTCGACTAGTCGACTAGTCGACAACGATTAGGCCTAGTTTTATTGCGTGCCTCCAGCCGCATATAGGTCAACTGTCACAGATGAAAAATTATCTCAAATTGCGGTGAGTGCAGTATTACGGTATTAGTACTTTAGTAGTGGTTAATTTTATGTTATATTTTTGTATTTTTTTGTAATTTTTGTAATGTATTTTTGTAATTATGTAGGCCTAGTTTTTGTTGTCTGCTGGAATGCAGTTTTAATGCACATGAGCATTTAATTATTTGTGTATTGTGAGCTCTTTTTACTTTTCAGTCGTATTTTTGACTTTTATCTCTGGCTTCTGGGGGCTTTGCCCCAGACCCCCACCAACGTTCTATCCCTGGCCCCCGCGCGCTGTATAAAAGACCGTCTTTCGTTCCCCACAGCAGCTATATTAGTTCGGTTTAAGTATGCACTGAGTCACTCAAGAATAAAATGCATTGTTTTCGTTTACTATTTATCTAACACGCACATAATAATCTTGTAGCGATAGACATAGTTCTATACTGTGCCACGAAAGTGGAAAAACAAGGCAAAGTGTATCAGCAAATGGATGCTGTAATACGCACTGAAAAGTACACATCATGTCTTTATGTCTGATCACATGCACATTACTAAACATTGCTACATTAGTTCGGAATTCGCGTTCAAAAATGCCAGCGCGTCAATATTGTCTGGAGACAAACTCGCTCTTCTGCGCCAGCGAGAACACACGCTCTGAAGGTGCGGACGTATAGGCCTATATAGCTGGAATGGCCAGATATTTACTAGCCGTGCCGCATAAGTGGAGTGCAGACCGGCCAGGGGAATCGAAACTGAACCCGATACCAGTACAGTGTGTTGCCGGTCCCAACTCTAAATTCAAACAATGTGCAAGAATTTAAGACAAATACTGTAAAAATGCTGAAGTTAAAGGAAATTAGTTACAAAAATCAACTACGTAACTGTCAACAGTGGCGATGTGTCGACTATTTTTTGCATGTCGATTAGTCGACTATTACTCGACTAATTTCGTCGTAGTCGACTAATTTTTTTATAGTCGACTAGTCGACTAGTCGCGTACAGCTCTACACAATTATACTTCGTACCCCCCCCCCTACCGGGGGCTAGTAAATATCTCGGAATCGGTACATGACGGAGATACATGTAAAATGGATGAATGACATGAAGTCATCAGTGGTCCATTGAATAGCGGTATTACTTCGACCGTGGGCGATCGAGAAGGTCATTTCAGCTATTTCAAACCCTTTTAAAATCATATGCCTCGAAAAGCATAACATGTTGGCTGAAAAACACTTGCACGCGTATATGAAACAGTGACAAAACAGAGCCCCACTTCGCGCTGCGCCGCCGATGCTGAGGGAGTCGATTGTGAATTTTAGCGGTAACGGCGTTTCGAAGCTTCTCCGCGTCCAGAGACGAGTCACCGTTTCGCGGCTATACACGCTTTAATATTTAAACTAGCCTAGCCATGCAGGCCAACTCAGCCTGGCCATCTCTTCGGGGGTAAGTGCAACAAGTAAGGAAATGAAGAATATTTATAAAGCGCCCTTTATACTACTCATAGTCTCAAAGCGCTCAGGCATGGATCACACAGTTTTATCTGCAAAATTTGGTTACACCATGCCTGCCTTTCCTTCGTAAGCGTTCACCAGATGGCGCCATGTCTGAGGTAGCAGAACTCCAAATGCAGCTTACTACTCATATATCGACCACGAAGGGATGGAATGCTGAGTTGGTTTGGTTGGTTGACCTATTGCAGATGGTTTACCCATATAAAATGGTCACCCGTCAGCTACAGGTCGAGCGCAGGACAGGGAAAGTTAGCCGGCAAAAGACCGACGTTCTACCGCTGTGCCACGCAACCATTACTGGCGACGGTATAAGCCACCACTATAGAGAGAAACAAAGAGTTCTGCGTAATAGTAGACCTAGTTACCGGGAGTGTTGGCATGCTGGATACCAGGCAGTTAAAGGCGCTGGCTGTTAACTCATGCAGTCATCAGGCTGACGTCGGTTGTATGCTGGACAACGATGGACAACACATATCGCCCATTGGGTTTTAACCTCGTTGGCTTAAAACGTCAAAAGGGGAACTACTACGCAACAGACATCGTTTCTGCGCCCGCGGGAGCGGTTGCGAAGTATTGTGATAAGTACGTCTGTGTGTGTGTATGTCTGTCTCCGGAATCACACGCTCGATCTTTACCATTTTTGTGCATATTGCTTATGGCCGTGGCTCGGTCCTCCTCCAGCGTCGTTGCGATACGTTAAGTACTTCCGGTTTTGTGGATGACATCATGTTTTTTTCTATAATGAGCCATTTAGCGGTATAAATTTCACTACGAAAGACCGATTTTGCTTAAATTTACTTATTTACCGTAAAGTCGGACAGAATTCATTTTCCTATTATTGCACGGCATAATTTTGACTATTTCGAAATTACTCGCTAACTAAAGTAAACGGGGAACGGAGAAAATTGACGATTAATTACCGAAACTCACGTCGCCGTAGCTGTTGTTACTACGGTAACGGTGAACGTTGGCGGAGAAACAAATATACTTCGATGCATGGACGTAGAAAAGCGAAGTTTATTTAGTGTTAATGTGACTTAGGTTAAGGAAGTACATAAAGTTAAAGTAGAATTGAGCCGCTGAGAATTATAGTGGTCTGTCTGCAAATAATCCAAACTTGAGAAATTCGTGTTGAAAGGTTGGCAATGGCCCCTGTGGTTATCAGAAGCATAGTATAATAAAGGATGCATCCATCGCCTTGCGCCTCCGTAAAGGGTGCACAAGTATTGTGATTACTACTACTGCTAGTATGTCTGTGTATCTGTCTGCCTGTCTCTCCGCCAGGATATCTCCGTAACGACACGTTTGATCTTTACCAATTTATGTGGATGTTGCCTATGGCGGTCGATCGTTCCTCCTCCGGCAGGGTGACGAAATCCCAAGGAAATGGGGCAATTTTGGGGGATTTTCTTCCTCACTGACAATGCATTGTACATCACAGCATTCGGGACCTATACAAAAACGGCTGAACCGATCGAGATGCCATCTGGGATGATGAGTGGGCTGGGCCCGAGAAACAGTGCATTACGTAAGGGTGACGATCCCCGAAGGGGAAGGGGCAATTTTGGGGGAAACATGCCCGTCAAGTTTAGTACCCCTAATAATTGCGAATTGGACTGGTCCGTGTATAGCGGCACACGACCGAAGCAGACGCTTGATTGCAAGTGTTGGACGAGCCTATTATCGGCCGCAAAGTGGGGGTGGGATTGCACACCGCGGGCGAAGTCTGATATCTACGATTGGCTTCTTGTCTATGCGAATCTAATTCTTCTTGTTCTTGATATGCAACAGGTATAATAAGTAAGTAAGTAAGTCCATTTTGAAGCGCCTTTTAAACGAACGGACGCCTTTGACGAGTAGCCACGCGCAAACAAAAACGTCTTCAGTTCGCGAACGAATTGTCCATGACTCATATCATCAGCACAGAAGCGTCTTGGCAGATTGTTCCAAACAGTTGGTGCAGCAACACAAAAACAGCCTAAAATAGACCGTAGCGTTTTGCCTTCGTACGAGGCATGCGCAGTGAGTTGTCCGTAGTTGGCTGACCTCAAACATTGCACGGTCCTTAACAGAAGCGACTATGACAGACAGCACGGAAGTAGGATGGGCTTGTACCGTGGACGCATATTAAATTTATCAGCGCAATCACGTACTCGCTGCTCTGGTAATAGCCGCAAAAGGAAGTAAGCGTGGTAACTATATGACAGCGACGGCGACGGCGTCTTAGGCACCTTTGTATAGCCTAGCACAGCCTATAGCCACTAAGTTTAACAGCCTAGCCTAGCCTAGCCTAGCCTAGCCGAGGTTTAAATAAATCATTTACAGAGCTGACACAAACCATGCTCAGACTGCTCAGTGGAGCATGCACAGACTGCATACGCGTTCAACATTCAACACATACTGATCCATGCTGTCTTTCTGACTCGCAGTGAGAGTTGACGACTGTTCTGACTAAAATAACGAGCACTTTCACTACTGGACAACCGCGCCGATGTCGACTTACGCGTTAATCCACTGCTTTGTAATAATAGGTATGTTAATGGTTCCATATTTATTAGCCTATACATCGTCTTAGGCCTACATAATACGCATACGTTCTAGAACTCACATTGTTGATGCCGAAGCGTACTATACACGGTGCTCAATAATTATCGCTTCTCCAACATAACATTGTAAATAACCGTAATTTCTTTGCCAAAAAAATTCATTATTACACTCCAGGTTATGCTCTGCGAAATCCACATAAAACTTAATTGGCCGACCGTGTAGTGTACTCCCTTTACCTAGCAATGACTTCGTCAACGAGGATGACGTGATGTAACGGTGGTCTTCAACAGCCAGACGGTTCAGACCCCTCAAGGTATTAGTCCTACTGAGTGACTTTGGTAATTAACAGTTCGAAATTCTAGTTGAAAGTGCAACAAGAGCTCAACAAGTAATGGAATGGCCGACCTAGGCGTTGAGGGAACTAGTTTCTATTGATGCAGGCTTGGAATTGTTGACTTCACGTATGTAGACGTTTTGACAATTCCGTGGGAGGATCCGTACCTTATTTAATACAATGTTGTTTTTTCTGTGGCAACGTTATCCTCACATCAAAAACCAGCTCGATCTGTTTAGGCGTTCAGCCACAATACATCAACTTTACAAACAGTTCTCACACTACCAATACATAAGGTGAAGTGACGTCACAGTAATTTATGGTCACAATACGATCTGATCTCTGTGTTGCACGGCATGGAATGATGTTGTACTGTGCAAGTTTAACCGGTGAAGATTTGTCACGTTGCTTAAATAAAATTAAATCAGCAGGTACTAAGTTTGTCTTTTTGAGTTTGTATAATTTTTGTGTTTCGTGTTTCACGTTATGTGATGTGTTTTATTTATGTCAGTTTATATGCATTGCTCACGTTTCATGAGTAATATAAAGATTTACTTACTTACTTAGTTTTTAAGAAAAGCTTAATACTAGGACCTGATCGGTGTTTAACTGTAACTGCTGCAAACTGTTTACATTTCCCTGCCATAGCCTACTATGGCGGCCAGAACAGCTGGCATAGATAGGAAAGAAGTACATCACTGTCAACCTATGTATCGGATAGTCGAACCGCTTCCACGTAGCCTAAATAGCCGTAATCTGCTGATAGGGGCGTGGTCAGGTCATGTAACCCATTAAAATTTTTGGAAGCTCCAATCTGGAACGGCTGAAATTAGAGTCGTCAAATTGTGTGCAGAGGTATACTATATCAATTTTAGCAACAGGATGACATATCACCCACAAAATGGGTGTTGTTATGGTCACGACGTGACTGTTTTACTTGTGTTCCTTGTAACGTCCCACCAAGGGCTCTGCCTTGTACCTCGCTGAGTCTCCACTTCAGACCCCGTCATCCGCCATCCCCATTTCAAGATCATGGATCTGCCACTGTAGAGTAATACGGTTATGTTATATCAGGCTATGTCGCTGCCTCGTTCATCCACGCTACCGAGGTGTCGAAGTGCTACTTAGTGAACAATGAGACGTATTGTTTCTACACGAATGGTTCGTTGTTGAGTTGGGATGAAGCGAGAGAGTTTTGTGTGACGAAGAATTCAACGCTGCCGATCATCACTGATGAGAACATTGACAACGTGTTTCAGCAGTTCATAGTCAATGACGTGTACAACGTCATACAACACAGATCAGTCTGGCTTGATGCTCACGTTGATGACTTTTTGAGATGGCAATGGCTCAACGGACAACCGTCAGGTACTGATAACACAGTAGACAC
>Ga0209780_1003032_pt1 | contig 12315 bp, 7 predicted proteins | sample WorMetexBAHAMAS2_FD_187384 | JGI IMG/M metagenome (GOLD analysis project Ga0209780, IMG submission 187384) | Marine gutless worms symbiont microbial communities from Max Planck institute for Marine Microbiology, Germany - Inanidrilus exumae... | ecosystem: Host-associated > Annelida > Digestive... | reverse complement strand
TCCCACCCCTTTCCATTCCATTTCCCTTCTTTTTCTTACGAAGTCGCCCTCCTTTCGCAATCGACCTATGTCCACCGCTGCGTCTGTTTACGTTTTCAAATAAACTGTCGATGAGAACGCGATGTCATCGATATCGACAGATGTGCATGCTAATTAGTAGCAGTGACAACCAATTGTGCTTGCATTTAAAGCAATACAATGAAGCTCAGTAACGGCCCCGTGTGGGTCCCGGGGCTGTAAGTATGTGGGTAAATCACTAAGTAAGTAAGTGACAAATTTATGAAGCGCCGAAACCAGAATAGGTCCTCTCCGTTTCAAGGCCGGAGGTTGTATGACTGGGCGACCAAACTTGGCTTTTGTTTTTTGTGTTAATTTTATGTGGTAGGATTGATGCATTTTTGCTTTTGTTGTATTTGTTTGAGTTTTCCAGTACTAAGCCATGCGATTGGAGGGGAAGAACGTCTCCGAAATGACCTATTTTGTGTCTCATTGGATTAACTCAGTCAAGGCTCAGTAATGTGCGATGAGACGCATAGTGAACAGGGACGAACACGTAGCACTAGTATTAGGACCTACTAGCACTAAAACAGGCAGACAGGCCGACAGACAGACACACAGACCACGCTACGAGCGACATCTGTAGCAATAGGTCGCATCTGAAAATAGCCGAGTAAAAATTCGATGCACAAAGTCGCGCATGTGCGGAAACGAAACCCCCTCTAGATAAAATTTTGCAGGATGGTAGGTTTTTGAGCATACCGGTAATCACTTGTGCAAATTTTGACGCCAATCGGAATAATCGTTTAAGGGGTTTGGGGTGAAATCAGTCATGAAATCATCGCTATTGGGCCTCAAAAAATTGTCCTTGATGTAATTAATACGTGAGTCGTCGATTGGTGACTGTAGGCTAACTAAATGTGCTATACTGAACATGGGAAACGTTAGGTCAATAATGATTATTTATTACATATAACAACTAAAGCATGTCGGTCCGCCTTATTGTCGAGCCGAAATGTACACTGGCCGCATCGCATGCTGCCCCTGGTGAGTCACGGTGAGTATGCCGACAGGACAGACAGACAGACGGACGGACGCCGGACCATTACATTACGCTTTCCGCTATGGACGCGGACAGCGAAACAGTGTAAAACTACAGTACTAATGTCATGTTCTGCCGAACGATACGATTCGACAGGATATGCGGTATTTACGAGCTTCAGTCGCATTCTTTTGACGTGACAATTCGCTGTCCAAACTGCGCCAATTCAATGTGATGTCACGTAAACACAGTGTGAACGAGATCACCAGTGACTCGCTCGCTCGCTCGCTCGCTCGCGGTGCGGTAGATTCTTCTTCGTTCCTGTTATGTGACCGCCCCCACGATGTTAATTCCACCATGTTTGACGTTCTTACCACCACCCGTTAACTAGACGCATCGTTTTTGCTGGTGATACGTCACGTAACAATGTGACCTTGACCTTTAACCTTTTTACTTTGGACAGTGGTCATTCATGATCAGTGACGTGGTCATCCCGATACCAAGTTTGAAGATTCTAAGCCTATCCGTTTTTGACTTATGAAGCCGCAAGTCAAGAACGGACAGGATACGTTTATGACGATATATGCGTCGAAACGAGTTTAATAAATGAGCACTAAAAACAGAACAGCTGCAAGACCAACAAGCACATTGAAATGTGGCGTTAAGATCTCCGAACAGCGTTTTAATAAATGTCGGTTGTAGTTGCACAGAGCCTGCAGTACTGGATATATCGTGAATCGTGATCAAGATACATCGAAGAGCGGCCTTGATTCTCGCTACAACAACTATCATTCAGGCCACTCTGCCGATTGATTTTGCGTTGTTCGCTCCCTGCAGTGTGATAGCTGAGCACGAGCTTGCGACTGTCGTAATGCACAGAGGGCGAGTTGGAAGTGTCTCAAAGAGACAAGATCCTTGGAGTCATCGGTGCCGGCAAAGCGTTCGGTGAACTGGCCGTGCTGTACAACTGTCAGCGAACTGCATCAGTCAGAGGTAAGCTGAGCTGCAGCTGCTGCCGCGTCACATGACGTCACTGTTCGACTGTCAGGCCGGGGCACCTGTCTGAATTCACAATATGCCACTGCTACGAACACGTCGTTACCCACGCCGGCGTTCAGTCGCGTCTGTTTCTTTGTTTGGCACTGACTGACTCTGGCGTCAAAAGATCAAAAGTTCAAGTTCTAACACTAAGCCTCGGGTTAAGGTTTTAACGTTCGCGATAGTGATGGGCCAGGATGCAGAGCAACGTGAGTCTGCATCTCGATACGACTGCACATTTCTCCAGTTTTATCTTGCTTTAACTGCTGCTTTGGTTGTTCTGAGATCCAATAATGCTGCAGCGTACTAATCAACGTTAGTCAATGTTCTACATGAACGAGATCGTAAACTCTCCTATAGGCCTAGGCAGTCTCCATTAGCCTATACGGCGTAAGTAGGGAGTGCATATTTATTTGTTTATGTATTCATTTATTTATTTAATATAGGGCGTTTTGTAACGCATTATAGAGTGCGAAGAGAAGACATGATAAGCGACAGTGTTATGTAACGTCAGCGTAGAGTTTATGGGTGAAGATGGACATTACTAATAGATAGTGACGCATATAGCTACAGAACATCATCAAAGAAATTTCTATTATCAAACGTGAATTTATTACTAGAATGTTTTTTAAAGATGTTTATTGGCAGTTTTTACACTTCCACTGTAATGTTGTATATTAATACATATATACACCGTGTACGGTAAAAGGTGCCACTATATTTTGCCGCTAACTTTGCCAAATGCTGACCGATTTTCAAAACAAAATTCTTTCACTGGCAGACTTTTCAATGATTTTGTAGTAAATCGATAATAAAATATCCCACTACCCCTCAAATGCGTCGCTACACTACCTTGTGAAATGTTTGTGCTCAAAATGGCCATGTTCCAGAGCTGAGTGGAGCGAACTGCCATGCAAAACTCAGCCTTTTGAAACAGTTGCTGAAAAATATTCATCCAATGATGTTAGCACAATTTTGTTAACTGATGAAAAGGTATGTATAGCGGTCACATCGAAATACCCAAAGAATTACCAACTGTACGCAACTGCAGCAACCAAGAAGAAAGACGTCGCGACAGAATGCTTGTGCACACGATCAACGTTCAGACAAGTCACTGATGGCATCAGTCGACGAGTCACAAGTGGTCGAGAAAACACGAGTTTGATACTTGTCGATCACGAAGTCAAGGTTATTGAGAGGGCTGCTATCGTAACGTGATACTGTTATAACAGTTACTGCCCGTCGTGCGTTAGAGTTCTTAATCTGTCAGCAGGACAGTGCCCGGAGAAACACGTGGGCGCTTGAGGCAGTCAACAGTTACTTTCTTACAGATAACTTCGCCAGATATTGACTGACTTCCAAAGTTCTTTTGAGGCAGATTCAGCAGTAAATTTGTAACAAAGTGTTGGTAAAAGATCCCACCATTTTTAAATCACGTTGTTACACTACCTTGTGATTTATCGTTAATCAACGTACACGTTTCAGGTCGTTGTTGCTGTTTTTCTGATATTAATATTTCACAATGTATAGTGTAGCGACGCATTCGCATATGTGCATCTTTATTGTATATTACTCTATCTGTACACGTTATGGGGTTCCTATATTGTTCCGTATGGTTGCGATTTTGTGTCATTTATTATTCGGCTCGAAGCTAGGCTTCAGCCGAATGTTGGATTCACTTTACGGCGAGTTTCGGCGGTGTTCACGCGTTAGGTTATAACTCCGCTTACAGTGAACCGATTTGGATGAAATACGGAGCACTCTGAGTACATTGTCGGGGCTGGCCCTGACAGATTTTGGTCGCAATCCGCGCAGTAGCGACAGCTGGAAAGCCAGGCGAAATTTTTTTTTGTCAGGCAATCAACGCACGATTTCACCGATTTTCCATCGGCCAAAGCTCACGAAATTTGAACACAACACGTCGATCGGCGTCGCGATGAAAACATTCGGAACAAAATTTTGAACATTTTACCGTAAGGGGTCGTTTTTCTAAAAAATTCAAATATTTCTATTAAAAATTTTAACATCTTGCGAGTGCCGGCCGCCATAACTCCGCAATGATTGCAGATCGCCGGAAATTCACTACTAAAATAACCTTCTACAGGATTCTAGTTTCTATTTCTACCGTTGAAATCAATTTATAGTCATTCCTCTGGCCCGTACAATCCTTAAAAGAAACCTCCCCAAATTTTCTGCGATGTCCGACGCGGGTTGACAACACGGCAGATAGGCCTAACGCTCACCTCACTGAGTGGCAGGCAGCCAATCACCATCGACTATTGAGTTACGTGACACTAGGCCTCTATCGAATGCAGGAAGTAAACAGCTTGTGCACAGATAGCCGAGCGCTTCGAGCCGAATACTGTATTGTGGGCATTTCACACAATATAGCCAGCTAGTTTGATTTGAAAACAGTGTGTGTGTGTGTGTGTGTTTGTTGTATGCGGCGGTACGTGTGCTGTTGTAGCAATGACCGAATCGCGGTTGTGGGTGCTTGATCGTCAAGTGTTCCAGGCGATCATGATGACCACCGGCATCCGACGTCAGGAAGAGACGATGAAGTTTCTACGCAGGTGCGCTGTCAAGATGTCACCAAAACGTTTAATTTCGCGCCAAGAAACGTTACACGTTCTGGGAATTCTCTTAATCAAGGTGCATATGTTGTCCATTGGCAGTGTGTTAGACAAAGCCGGCTCTCAGTCGGTTTTCAAACGCACTTAAAATCCTCGCATTTTCATTCATTTTTTCATTCATAGATAGACAGGCGGATCATTTTATCCAGCCTCCAAAACGAAGATCAATATTAACGTCAGCGATAGCATTAACTTTAACGACTATAAGCTTACATTCAACTTGTGGCCATAAAATACTGTAACAGTTAGTCTTGGATCGCTTCTGTAGTGGTGAACATGGAGACTAACTGCTACTGGGAAATTAGCAACAAGACGGTAGAACTTCAATCACTCGCTTTAAACTTTAATTAACACATTCTATAAGCGCAGCGACTAAGCATTCCTACTTCTACATGTCTGACCACCGCTTTCTAAGTGTTTGACTACATCATACAACGTTCAATTCAACTTCCGTCGGCGGTCAGCAAAGCAACCACAGCAACATTAGTTTAAATAGGTTTACGTAAGAAGGCCATCAGCGCAGCAACGGTATGACGAAACCAAATAAGGCAACAACTCCACAGCAACTAGGCGACTGCTAGGCTATGACGTCAGAGCTATGACGTAACCGGCACTGAGTCACACCACACAGCTAAGCGTCGCTCGCGTTGAACGCTCGCTCGATAAATGGCAAGGGAGCGACTGCTAAGCTTCTAGGCTCAGCTAGTGACGTCAGACCCGCGGAGATCACGTGACCAGTGTGAACAGTCACGCCAGGTTCCCGCTGGGTGAGATTAATAAGAAAGCACTAGTCCGTGACGTCATGTTAACCTTCAGCAGACAGCGTTGGCCGGGGATGGGCGTTGACAAGAGATAAATGTGTACGTCTGAAGTCACGGACGCAGGCAAAAATATGAGAGAACACATTGGCCATTAGTTTTCTGTCAGACCGCGGCTACAGATAAACAAGCTCTGCTAAAATACCAAGACAACAGCACGGCGGTACGAGGTAGTCTAATTAATGCTTTCATGTCGTAGTCTGCGCTCTTCCAACCAGCATCTTCTTCTGATCACACAGTCACATAGCCTACATGAACACCGAGCTTGGTGTGTGTTCCTTCAGCTATTGTTCGTCCAAGATATGGAATGAAGTCCATGCCACTATCAAAGCCTTTGTTACAATTTCTACCTTTTAATGTCAGCTTAAATCTCACTTCTTAATGCCCGTATTACAACTGAGATAAAATGTTTTAGCTAAAACATTTTATCTCAGTTGTGATCGGTCTTAAAACAATACAGCCTTCTAGTGCCTTCTAGTTGTTATTATTATTTTTTACCCCAGGTAGTAAAGATCCCCGGGGTTAAAAACCAAAAAGAATTAAAACCAAAAGCTGGATGGCTATAGATCTGGCGAGTCGACAATCAGAGTGTCGTGCAAAAGCACCGAATTGAAGCGCTGAATCGCGACAGAAATGCATTGGAGTAAATACGCTGTCTCTCTGGCATCTCCAGAGTTATCGTTAATACGGCGACCCAGATCAGAAAGCACGTTCAGCGTTGACGAGCTGAACGCGCCAAGATTTTCCACAGCCATGGGTTCGAACAGATATGTGGAAGAAAGTGATGAATATTTCTCAGTTTTTCTGGTCGCCGCGATGTCGGCCACTGTACCGGCGTTGGTGGCTGCTTTGTCAACGTAGGACGCCGCTAATGACTAACAACTCTCACGTCCCAAATCAGCGGACGACCACCACGCCATGGGATTAGGGTTAGCCCGTCAGGACGTTTGCCATCTTGTCTATCTAGTCCGGAGGGCTCTTTGATAGCCGGAATCCCAGCAGCACCGAAGGCTCGCCTAATGATGTCGTTCAGAACATGGTGCCTTGCGATTTTGCCCGGTGCCTTCTTGCACACCACAGCGTGAAGACCGTGGGCATCCACTAAGGCCCCGCAGTGACAGTTGTGTGGGACGCACAAACTGAGCCCCAGCCGCATACCGACAGCTACTCGCACTGCTTCGTCGTCAAGGCGCAAGCCGCAATTATTATTATTATTATTATTATTACGGTTTTAGGCGATGTCAGGTTGTCGTCTGTGTCAGTCACATAGGCTACAGTGTGCATGGGTCATGAGTGGACACTGGACAGTGGACACGTCGTCACTCACGGCTGTGACATTATCAGTCAAACGCACGCTCCATACTAGGCCTATTGGTCGTCTCGTCGACTGTGTTGTAAACACAACTGGACGGCGGTTCTCATCGTTCGTGTGCTTATTATAGTCCAAGCTGCGTAGATAGATATCGACACACACTCGCCTGATATATGCTTTTAGTTCGTGTCATGGTCGCTGATAGCGAGCGATATCCGCCTCTGGAGTCGCCGTGCATGGTTAAAAGCGAACAGTTAATGTTCGTTAATGCACATTTGATGTTTGCCTTTAAGACACGGCTTCCACGTGGCTAGTGACTGTCAGCGAGCACGGCGTCCAGAATGTCAACTATAGACTATCAATCATAAACACGCATCTACACCATAACAGTGCTTACGTAATGCCACTCCCATGCAGTCTGTGCTTTTGTCGCGCGACGCATACCAATGCACATGATGGCGCCGTCACTGCCATGGCCTGGTGTCTGTCTGTCTGTCTGTCTGTGTGTCCGTCCGTCGCTGCTATTGCGTAAAAACGGTTGAATCCATAATCAGTCAGGCACTCGCTGCTGGAATCAATCAATCAATCAATCAATCAATCAACCAATGATTGATTGATTGATTGCTGGAAGTAACCAATATGCTGATGAAATTCTACTTGGGTCACGGCGGCGTCAGAAACTCGTTGGGTTGCATTTTTGAATTTTACCCGCGCGACGCTATCCTAGCGTCGGTATTAGCCGTCGTCGTGTGTCTGTGTGTGTGTGTGTGTGTGTGTGTCTGTTACTGTCACACGCCGGTAGTGTATCAAAACGGCTAAACATAGGATCACGCAAACAACGCCACGTGATAGCCCATGGACTCTAGTTTTCTGACGCTAACAGTCGTTGGTTGACGACCCCCTTCCCCTGAAATTTGCGCTCAAAGTAACCCACCCCATTTCGAACATCACGATTTCCACCAATATCCGCTCATAGCGCCTCAACCGTGATAGCTGGCGAAAAAGAGTTTAAATGTAATAGGAAGTTGACCGCGCGCTTTCCAACGAGCCATAAATGAACCGTGTACGTTACCCCCAAGTCCCCCAAAGGGTGGCACAAAACGCCATCTTGCTGTTTTTGCAGTAAAATTTAACGTCTGTCGAAAGAAGTCTGCTACAAAGTTTCTGTGTGTGAAAACTTCCAGCGGCAAAGTTGTAGCTTCAGCATTCCTCTATCTAACGGTCCATAGATGGATTGCGGGCGACGTCCTTATCTACCTAAAATTTGCGCTCAAAGTGACCCACGCTTTCAGAAAACTCTGGTTTCTACAGATTTCGCTTAATACTGCCGCAGCCGTGAGAGCTAGTGAAAAAAATTCAATTATCATTAATAGGAAGTCGACAATGCGCTTTCCGTCGAGCCATAGATAAACCCTGTACGTTACCTCTAAGTACCCCAAAGACGGGCTCAAAACTAGAATTTTTACATTTGACGTTGCCTTTCATTTCTTCGTTGCAGGTAATCGTAGACATTTCAAATTTGTTGTGTGGTTTGAACATAGCTTAAGCCTAAACATAACGAATCGTTCCTGAAATGGGCGTGGTCACGTCGCGTGACCCATTTTAAATTTTTAGTCCCATTAAGATATATCTGGAACGGCTTGAGCTAGAAATGTCAAATTTGGTGTGCATGTTGAATAGCAAGTCCCAGCCTACGGACGACAAATTGTCCCTGAAAGGGGCGTAGTCACTGTAACGTGACTTCTTTTACTTTTCGGAGATAAGCGATAATATGTCGAAAATGGTACAAGATAGCCTCATAGTTTCTATTAAATTGCGCTCTATCGAATGGTTATGTTGCCGATGACCTTGGGTGATGATCCCAAAGACTTCAAATTTGATGTACATGTTAAATGCGCAAGTCACAGCCTACGGACGACAAACCGTCCGTGATAGGGTAGTGGTTAGGTAATGTGACCCATTCCAAAATTTCGGTGGCTCTAATCATATTACTGGAACGGCTGAACCTAAACTCGTCAAATTTTGTACACAGGTAGGCTATATCAATTCTAGCAATAGGATGACATATCACCCACAAAAGAGGCGTGGTTATGGTCACGTGACTGTTTGAAAATTTTGCCGTTTGTCGTGATACAGCGGAGCGCGTCTTGCGTTTTGTCAGCGACAGCTGAGCTACTTGTTGACCATTGCGATTTTCGGCCAATATTTCGCAGTATCTCGGTAACGGTATTAGATAGAGAGTGCAGGGAGACATGGCACTGGCCTACGACAACGTTAATAGGAATTAGGAATTAAGTCATCTGTGGTCTATCGAACAGTGACCTCGAGTCCACAACGGTAGGCATAATGCTGAAAATAACAATCGCAAAATAACTAGAATGTTGGGAATCAACGGGCGAGTTTTCAAAATGATCTTTACCTGGTCTTGAGCACGTACATATATACTGCAAGTGAACGCTCACAACATGATTATTGACTTGCGACGCCAGTAGTCAATGCATTAGTCCTCGATTAAATAAGTAAGTAAGTAAGTAAAAATCGATGCGCATTAGGTGATAATGCATTCTAGCTAATGTGTGCCATGATTTCCGAGACACTAGAGTTACAAAGGGTTGTAAATTAATAGCCAAGATGTCATCAACAACAGTGTCAATCAATAGAGTATATACAATCATGATGTCGCATAAAGCGCTTTAAATGATTTCTGGTAGAATAAGAAAGCAAGCAATCAAAAGACAAAATATGTTTTACTTTTCAGTCTCACCTAACTAATGCTTCTCTACTGCCTGCCAAACACAGAAACACAAAAGTCGCATCTTTTCACTCAAATGATTATTGCCTGCAGACTTCATCCGCAGGCTAGCTGTTTGATTTCTTCACAACTCTTATTCACCCTTCAGACTCAGTGAATGGGGTTCAGCTTTGGGCTGTTGCTACAAGGTGTAGTTGTAGTCTGCGCCTTCAGTTGAATGAAAATACGAGCAGTTATTTTGTCGGTACAAGGAACTCAGAAACACCATTAGATGAACAGAAAGAGTGGTTTGAGAAATACAAAAATGAAGAAACCGTGCATGGCAGTTCATAATGTTTTACCCGCTCGCTAAATGCTACAGAGCTGGCGACCATACAGATGACTAACAACGCTAGGCTATGATATATCTTATGTATCTTTATTTCACCAATAATATCCTCTGCGGATATAAGTAATAGGATTTTATCTTATCCTGTCCACCACGCCATAATGTTTCGTTTACGTCTGCAAAAATTGTTTGGCTTCTTTCTTAATCCTTGCGGACATAAGCCTAACATAACAACTACATGGCATGATATAGACAGAATAAGATAAAATTTGATTAGTTACGTCGGCATAGGATCATGGGATATAGTATTATTATATAGAAAACAAGAAGCTCAGCTACCGTAGACGGACCGCGCGACGCACTATGTTAGTAAATTTGTGCCATGTTTCACGAGGTATAGTAGTTAGAAACGTTGCAAACAGCAAAACTGACCTTCAAGGTCTTTCAAGGGCATTGGCAATGGTGCCATTCGATAGCTCACATACGATTTCCTGTTAGTATTCCATTGCAATTATGTCTCCGTCTTGCACCGTTAACTAGATATTATTACTTATTTCCCAATATGACTCTGAACACATACCTTTCGGAGGTAATTAACGTTAGTGGAAGATTAACTCCCAGTCTCCCATGAATTAATAGGAGCTAATCTCCCATTAACGTTAATAATGGAGATTAATTTGCTATGGAAAAACCGACCCCCAACTGATACAAACAACAAATTTGGTTTCGAGGTTGACAGTATGTCCTAGCCAATGGATGACAAATTAACCCTCAAAGGGGCTTGGTGAGGGTCACGTGACCCATTTTAAATTTCGGGGCTCCAATTCTATCTGTGGAACAGCTGAAGCTAGAGTCGCCAAATTTTGTACACATGCCAAAAATGGCAAAAACAAAGACAAAGAAAGAAACCTTTTACTGCGACAAACTCGGTATTCGCCCGGACCACCCAGGTCGTTGGATCGAAATCAAATTTTGCGTGAGAGGTAGTCTTCGGGATAGTTTGAAGTTTCAATGATCATCAAAATCAGTTAAGTGGTTTCCGAAATATGGGTCGATTTGCCTTTCCCTTTGGCCATTGGACAGCTATTACTACGACACCAGCCGTGATTAGTTGCATTGCTTTTGTTGTAGCGTGCCTCTGCTGAAGAATTTGCCGTCGAATAAAATTGCAAAAATTGCCGACGTTCTCGAAATGGTAAGCAATATAACGCAACGCCAATGCGTGTGGTCTTCGCACACCTTTAGGATAGAGAGATCTGCACAGCGCAGTAGGTATTAACAGTAGGCCTAATCACTCTACATCTACAGTACAGTAGCACATGATTGTGTCTTCGTGACTACACTAGCCCGACCTTGCACTTCAGCTATTATGCAATCATTATTATTCGGCTCGAAGCTAGGCTTCAGCCGAATATTGGATTCACTTTCCGGCGGGTTATGGTGGTGTTCACGCATTCGGCTAAAACTCCGCCGTAAGTAAACCGATTTGGATGAAATGTAGAGGACTCTGAGTACATTGTTGCGGGCTGGCCCTGGAAGATTTTGGCGCGATCCGCGCAGTAGTGACAGTCTGAGAGGCAGGCGAAATTTTTTGTCCTGTAAATAACGCACGATTTCACCGATTTTCTGTCGGCCAAATTTCACGAAATTCGAACACAACACAGCCTACATGTATACGGAATGACAGGTCATCAGCTTGACTCGTCAGAGTTGAGGGTTGTGACGTGTGATTGCAGGATTTCTACTACGAGAACGAGTACATCATTCGTGAAGGCGCCACTGGAGACACGTTTTTTATCATCAACAAAGGCGAGGTCAGATCGACTTTCTGCTTTGTCGATGTCTTTTTGGCTCATTTTACTTATCACGGCGTAATGCTACTGCAGAGTAGAGTGACGTTCGACGACATATGCAGTTCGCTAATGCGATAAACTCTGTCATAAACGCAAAATGCTAAGTTTTTTTATTGAATTTACTACCACTACCACTATATTTTGTCTTAACTTGACGGGAACATCCAACGTTGAGAGCCGCCGCCATCTTCGCTCATTGACCACGTCAACTAATTGTCGCACTCGTCCGTCGACCAACGTCTCACTGACCAGTCAGCATTCATTGCCTGTCGCCGTCTTTGGAGTCGATGAAGCTAGGTACCGGCACTTCAAATGTCGTGAGCTGATTGATGCTGTTCGTTGTGCAAGCATCATGGATTGCACTCCGAAGGGGAAAATATGTTCAGAATCGCGTGGTCTGTTTAACTTTTGGGAAATAAGTGATAATATCTTGGAAACGGTGCAAAATGAAGACATAGTTTCAATGTTTATAAGACTATTAGGAAATCGTATGTGGCCTATCGAATGGCACTATTACCAGTGACCTTGAATGATCTTGAAGG
>Ga0209780_1003031_pt1 | contig 12317 bp, 6 predicted proteins | sample WorMetexBAHAMAS2_FD_187384 | JGI IMG/M metagenome (GOLD analysis project Ga0209780, IMG submission 187384) | Marine gutless worms symbiont microbial communities from Max Planck institute for Marine Microbiology, Germany - Inanidrilus exumae... | ecosystem: Host-associated > Annelida > Digestive... | reverse complement strand
CCCACTGTGGTGGCAATCTGCAATAGCTTTTGCGGGGATTTGTACTCTCTCAGAGTACTTTCCATCTAGTTTTTATATGACAATGATGAAATCTGCAGAATTACTGCCATACACATTGACAGATGTACAGTACTTTGGATTGATAATATTCAGGCATATACAATGTGCAACTTTCTGACACCAAGCTATAGATGCCAGTATTACACTGGTATTGTGAATGACATTTTATGATCACATACACATACAACGTAGTACATTCTGTGATTGATAATTACATTCAACCTTTATCAATCATCATTTCTCATGTTTAACCTGCACAAATCGCAAAAATTATAGCCAATAAGACGCACACAGCGCACACCATGCACGAACAGTTGTCACTTTAGAGGAAACCAATGACATGCACGTTTATATTTATCACAGCATCCCTTCCAACTTGTCACATCCACACCACAAAATCTGTTTCAAGTGGTGCGAGAACGACTGCAGACGTCGCCTCTGCAAGAAAACTGTTGTGAGTAATATACCAACATATATGAATACACAAAACATTAATTACCAATGCCAACGGTAGTTGCGGGGGGTTGGGATTTACCGCTGTTTGTCTGTGTCTTTTTCCCGCCCAATATCTCAGAAAATGATGCGGCTAGGTTCACCACACTTGACATAGAAATGTTCCACGACGAGTCCTGAACACCCATTTACTTTGAGGCCAAAAGGTCAAAGTTCAAGAGTCACAAAAACGAGAAATAGGATATAAACAACTAGACATGTCACAACCATGATGGTTGCAATGTAATGGCCGCCGAAGAGTGGGTCACAATGAGCAAACAGATCTCAGCCATTTCTGGGTAAAGGTCACGGAAAGTAAGTTAACTTTTAGGGATACATCGTTGATTGATACGAGCATTTTTGTTTGTCAATGCGACTTTCGTTCCTCAGATATGCGGTGTCGAGTGCAGTAGTCGTGAAAAGTGGACCAAAATGTTATGTTTTCGCAACCCAAATTTGGGGGTGGGTCTCCAAACGTTTTGAGGGCATTTGTAAATCAATACCACTTCCAACCTACTGGCCATTTGGCTGAAATCCCATGGCTGGTGCTTCATCTATACTGACAAATTTAAAAAATTGGGGTAAAATATAAAGGCCTTGCCTTAGGCGGACATAAAAAATTACTATGACAACTACAAGCCAACGTCAATTTATATAGCGCACAATCGCAAAGCCTGTAATGCGCAGTTCAGTTAAAAACAAAGTTAATAAAGTCAAGTTTGACAGTTCGACCAATAAACAGTCATCAGTAATGATGCCTTGAGCGCAGCCTTCGAGGTGGAGGTGGCTCCTCGGGCACTTCAGCAATGGCCGAGTCCACGGTGTCAAGAATGCTGGTGGTTCGCTTGCGGCTCATTCTCGTGGCCCTCGGACACGGCTCGTCTGCTACCTCCGACGATTTCTTCTGCGTGATGCGGACTCTCCTAGACTCTCTGGTATGTTTCGATGGGCCGAGTGTCTCATCTAGGTCCACTACAACGCCGCCTTCGGCAAGCACTCCCACAGATACGTCGGCGTTTCCATCAGTCGCTCGAAGCGGCATTCGCTGAGATGTTGGGATCCTCGACTTGCGAGTTCCTCTCCTTTGATGGGTTTCCTCTTCTGCTTCACTGACATTTTCCTGATGCTGGAGCAGACAAATCTGCTGCTGCAGCTGAAGGTTCTGCTCTTTCATATCGATGATGGTCTGATCCTTCACCGATGCTGCACGTGATAACTGTTCCATCTTCTTCTGCAGCATCTCCAACTCAGCTTCTGACGATGGATGCTTCTCACGTTTGCTGTGGCCAGGTTTGGCTGATTCGGCAGCTTTCAGATGCTGAATTTCCTTCTCCCTTTCTATCATTAACCTGTCCTTTTCCTTTATCAACTTTTCAAGATCTGCCACCAACTCATCTCGATTCTCATAACGTGCACGCAGATCTTTGTTATCAGCTTTCAGTTTTTCAGTCTCTCGCTCAAGCTTCCTGTGTTTGTCTTGTTCCAGCTGAAGCTGCTTACGAAGATTTGACAACTCCAGTTCTCGCTGGTAAAGCTGTTTTACCAGAGACTTTGAATCATTCTCATCAGCCTGCAAATTCTCCAGTTCTTGCTTGGTCTTTGCAAACTCTTTCTTGACTTCTGCCAGGTTATACTCGCTCATTTTTAACTCGGACGTGGTGTCGTGAACATCCCTCTTCAGACACTCGCGAGATTTTTCGGCTTTCTCGACTTCTTTTTCCAGCTCCCGAATTCTTGAATTCTTCTGCCGTATCTCCGTATTGAAAGATTCTGTCTGACTGCGAAGGTCGGCATTCTTTGCTTGTAAAGACTGCACTTCGTTGTCGCATTTGCACAGCGTCTGATCTTGTGTCAGCACAATTGTCTCGAGCTCACGAATTCTTGTATCCTTCTGACGGATCTGGTTATTCACGGACTCCAACTCAACACGATCGGCATTCAACTGAGCAAGCCTTGCATTCAAACCCTGCATCTCATTATCACGTTCAAGCAACGTCTGGTCCTGTGTCTGCATCGTACGTTCCTGTTCCGTTATAGTCAACTTCATCTGTTCAACGACTTCCTCGTGTGACCGAGCATCTTTTGAGGCCATTTCTGACTTCTGTCGTTCCTCTTCCAGCATTTTCCTTAGATCGCTGAGGGTTGCATGGCATGTTTGAAGTTTTTTGTCCCTGTCTGCCAATTCAGCTATTTTACTCGTATCTTTCTCCTGCAACTCCTTAATGAGCTCTGACGATGAGTGTAACTGCTGCTGAAGAGATTTCTCGCGATCATCACACTGCTGTAACTGTTTTTTCATGACAGTCAGTACTTCTCTTGCATTCTTCTCTTCGGGCTCATTCGACCGTATGGTGGACAAATAACCAGCAATTTCCTCTTCGGCAGACTTCAGGGCATCCTTCGTTTCATTGAACTCCTTCTGAAGTGCTTCAAATGACGACCCGAGTGTCGAATACTTTTCCCTTTCTTCAGACACTTCAGACCGTGATTCCATCAGTTTCTTTTCACAGTCTGCCAACGTGTCTTCTAATTGACATCTGCTAGCTCTCTCTGCGACCAGCTGCTTTTCCAACTGGCCAATCTCCGACACTCTGGCAGCCAGCTCATCCTTTGACTCCATCAGTAGTGCAGTCCTTTTCGCTATTTCGATGTTCAGCGAATCCACAGCTGCAGACTTCTCGTCTTTCGTCTGCTTCAGTTTCTCCCGCATCTCGCTGACCTCCTGCTGGACATCACTAACCTTACCATCAACAGCCGTAGAAAACTGCTGCTTTAGCTCTTCAATTTCAGTCTTCAGTTTTACGCACTGTTCTTCCATTACATCACGCTCCGCTACACGATCTTTTCGTACATTTTCCAGCTCAGCCGTCAAACGCTTAATTTCCTCTTTGAGAGATTCCGCCGCAGAAACCGACTCCTTCAACTGTGTTTCCTTACTGCTCAACTCATTCTGGGCAGTTTCGAGGACCTGTTTCATCTGTGCATGGTTCCGTTGTGCCTCTTCGCAAGTTTTAACCGTTTCCTGTACGTTGCGTTCGAGTACATCATATTTTTCACGAAGCTCGGCCAACTCCAGTGCCTTTTCTTGGCATGCAGCCTCTATCCCTTTGCAGTGCTCGGCCCACGTTTTCTCCACGACTTTTGCATCAGCCTCCGCTACTTTCAAACGCTGCTCGAGGTCATGTACGGTATCCTGTTCCTTCTGCAGTGCAGCCTCAAGCTCGGTAATTTTGCCCGTTTTATCCAGATCACCATGCACAGTACTGGCCTCTTGCTGCCGGTCCTGGTTTGCAGCCGACTTTTCTGCTGCATTTAGCCTCTGTTCTAGCTGAGCTTTGTCGCGTCGCAGCTGTCGGCAGGTGACCTCATGACGGTGCTCCGCTTCACTCAGCTTGTTCCTGAGCTCTTCTACGGTGTTCTCCAACTGAGCTCGCACTTCATGAGCCCGTGAAGTCGAAAACTCGGCCTTGGTCAGCTTTGCAGCAAGGGCATCACGCTCCGAAGACAACATGTTGACACTTTCCTGAGCAGCCGCAAGTTCTTTCGCACACTGGGAAATCTTCACTTCCGCCGCATGCAGTTCGACACTTGGTATATAATCATCGGCATCATCGCGGCGCTGACGCTTGCAGGACTTCTGCACGGCCTCCGTGTAAATCTCCCACTTGCGATCAAACTTTTCTTCCAGTATTTCCTGTTGCTGTTGAAGGCTGTCCTGGTACTCGGACTCGATGCGGACCAGTTGCTTCTGCATTTCTTCGCAGACTTCCTTGCGGATCTGCATTTCCAATTCGGCCTTCGACTGCTGCAGCTTCTTAATTACGCTCATCAGTTTCTGGCGTTCATCGTTACAAATCTCATGAGTGTCTTCATCAGAACTGCATGTGTCTTCGTCGTCATCTTCTTTCCCATCATCTATCACCTCCTCTTGCATAATGGTATCACGCTTCTTCTCCGCAATCTTCGTCGTGGCAGCTGCTGTCTCCTGTTTTCTGAGAATGCAAACCTTATGTTTATCCGCAGGAGCCGGCACCGTCAGAATGCTCAAAGGATGCGACTGCCCGGGAACGGAAGAGCCGACCAGCACTTGACTTGCTAATGCGGAGTAGTTGACTGCGTGGAGTGTTTCGTCGAACACGTTGGCACAAGGGCTCACGTTGGTTATCATGACAACGCGGCCTTCTCCACACAGGAAGCTCTGGAACATCCTTGTCAGCTTGCTGTTGCGGAACGGGACAATGATCGAAGCACGCGGAGCCGCGGCCGACTGATCGCGCCGTGTCTGGTTTCTCCGCAGCGCTTCCATGCACCGGCCGAGCGTCATCAGCGACAGATTTATGTTGCCCGCCTCCTTCACACGCTCGTTGCAGCCACCGGCGGCAGTACTGCGTTCCGATCCGGCCAAGTCACAGAACGAGAGAGAGGCCACGCGGGCGAACTTTGGCTGGTCGACGTCGACAACTTGGATGAGGCGTAGCATGAAGATGCTGTGACTTCTCGACGAAGCCCGGTTCAGCCGTGTGGCTGCGATATGCTGGTTCTCTCGGCCAATCTGCACGAGCTGCCACGCCTCCTCGGCAGTAGCCACCTCGACTTCACGAAGCCCAGATATATACGGACGTCCGTCGCCATCTCGAAGATGAAGGGATGACGGACGCGTCGAACGAGGCGCCGCAACTGTGGACGATTCCAGCAGATCGAAGATCTGTTCGTTGTAAATCTCGGCGAACGAGGCCCAGAGCATGAAGCGGACGTTGGAGTCATCGGAGTGCAGCGATGGCCAGGATTCAAGCAGATCGGCCCGGGCGGTGACCACCTCCGAAGTCACGTCCATGTCAACTCGAGAGACATCCTGGCAACTCAGGCTCTAAACACATCGCACCAAACAACACTGCACTCGCAACAAAATTAGCACAGTAGAAACATCAGGTTGATTATGAGTTGACCGAGTTAAGGTTTTATGTCCTACCTGACACGAAATGAAATAGAATATGGGTAATGTGTTGAGTTCTAAAGATAAAATTTTGAACAAAACCTAAGACCGATGACACATGTGCAATTTTATCGCGCGATTTTGTTGTGCAGCTTTATCGTGCGACACAATCGCAGGTGCGACAACTCTTTAACAGTCACACAGCTCCTTTTCCGAACAGGGCAGCATTTTATTCTGTGAAACTTCGTCACAAAAATGTTGTGAATGCAGCTTCGTCAATTTTTGCATATATGACAAAGTTGTGTGTGCAATATGCACAGTTGCATACTGCAATTTTATCATGCAACATTGTTACGCGACAAAATCGTGCGATAAAATTGCACGTGTGACATCGGTCTAAGGGAATGTAAAAGATTTTCTGCCCAAAGTATGATTACAGAATAACAAAAATCGAAAAGACGAACATTGGACAACTTTCTGTGAAAGCTATGCACAACCAGTTCGATCAAACGTACTGCTGTCAGCCACAGTAAACCCAAACTGCAGATACCATTGCCACAATTAAAGAAAGTTTTAAATTTTATAACCATTCTGTAGAGTATTCACTCATGTTACCATTGCTACACAGTACAAAAATTCACCAAGAAATACGAGAGTTACGTAAAAAATAAAGTTGCATGTTTTTTATGGCCCATGGCGTATATATGACAGTAGTAGTTAGATAACTTTTGCCGTCTCTGCACCACTAGTGTACATGCTTTAAGATTCATTCTCAGGCTTTGATGGTGTTCTCTGTAACCCGCAACTATAACCTATTCTAAGTTTATCATCATTTGGCTGTGACTTCATCACGGCCTTTATGGCAATACAAGCAATGGTATAATGTGACAGCCAAAGAAATCGGAATGGCCAAATTTCGACCCCTCCCTGTGGCTCCCTAATTCACGAATGAATTTTGATGAATCTTGGAACATATAACTACTTTGAGGATATTCTCACACAAATAAATTAGTCCCATGTGGGACTTACATTAGACTCTTCACAACTGACGTTTCTGCAAAGTTCAAAGTCATGTGACGTAAAAACTAGAATAAAAATAAAATATCTGGCCCGATCAAATGTAGATATTGTGCCCTAGTTTGAGAATCAGTGGTGAGTTGCCAGCTCCCATTGTAAATAGTGAACAGATAGCTTTTGAAAATGAAAGGAATTCCAACTTTCGAGGGCTCGTGACCTTGACCTTGGATGGGGTCATATTGCATAACGTCGTGCATCACTCATCAGCCTCTACCTACATGCCAAATTTCACTGAAATCGATTCAAATAAAGTATTTGAGGATGGACGGACATTTAAGACCCACTTTATTAGGTCGATTCAAAAGAGTCGACCTAACAAATTAATGTGGCACTGTGACAACCTACTTAAGCCTTCCTCCACCCTACATAACTCGCACATACACCTCACACACCTACCAATTCCCCTCCTCTCCCTGGGCTGGCGCATTGGAACGACATAAAGGTCTCAGCGCTGGGGTCCAGAGTAGGCTGGACCCCTGCCCGCAATAACGAACGAACGAACGAACGAACGACAACCACAATGGTCTGGGTGAACATGTGACTTGCCATGTTACAGTTTCTTATCATACTGATGTTGACTATACGTCATATGATGGGTTTACACAAAAAGAAGTGCCTCTGCACGTATGAAGTCATGTATAGAACATTTAATATATAGAATATTTAACAACAATTCAAAATAGTATATCATTATACGGTATTACATGCGTTGTACTCAAAGCTGACAAAAGCAAGTTTTATTGGCACAAAATTTAGCACCTATAGCACCACATGTTGGCACACCAGTATAAGTACTTGCTTTTTTGAATTCAGCACACTGAAATCCTTCAGAAAAAGCAATATGCCAGCTTTGACTATAAAATACCTATGGGTAGAAACTGTCACAAAAATGGAATCAGTCTATATTACTCTAGAGCTGGTCTTTGTTTTTTGCAACCCAGATGCCCTTAATGTCACCCATCAAACATTATCAAATCACTGACAAGAAGAAATTAATCAAGACACATTATGTAACTAAAAAAGATAGGCGCTAGGCAGTCATAATGACATGCTGACCCATGCCGGCAACGGCCGCAGGTAGCACAGCAGTATATAGGTATACGAAATACGGGCCATAGTCACTAGAAACTGCGTGAAAGTGACGGTTTTCGTAACTGTGTGACCATGACCTTTTGACCCCTGGGTCAATGCATGCCGAGCGACTGCTATAGAGTATACATGTACCAAGTTTGGTGTTGATAGTTTAAGCCGTTTTCCTGTTAGAGCGCGGACAAACAGACATACAGATGTCACACGGACAGACGCGAATAAACGCCCTACCCACGCCTGCAAAAGACGTAACACAAACATGGAAGAGTTGCTGTCCACCGCTGGTCTCACCACCACTTGTTCGGTTACTGCCGCTGAGAATACTCTGCTTCACTTTCTTCTCTCGTTTAACCTGCACAAGTCACAATTATTATACTCAAAAGATGTACACAGCACACACTATGCACGAACAGTTACCAGCAAGAACCACGACTGCTCTAGCTATAAAGAAAACCGATGACATGTGTGTTTATATTTATTTATCACAGCAGCCTTTCCATCTTGCCACATCCACAGAATCCTTTTGTGGAAGTTTGCAAAACACATATAAAGTTGATGTGGCGAGTACAACTGCAGACATCGCCTCTGCAAGAAAACTGTTGTGAGTAAATATACCAACATATATGAATACACAACACATCAATTATCAATGCCAACGGTGGTAGGGTTTTTGCCGCTGTTTGACTTTTTTCTACCAGGTATCTCAAAAACTGATGCAGCTAGGGATGTCAGAAATACACGGAAATTTTTTTCAAAATATGTGGAACATAGAAATGCAAAATATGCGGCAAAAGTATGCGAAAATAGGCCGCGGTCGCATATTTCTGACATCATACGTTTAGGCCTAACCACAGCTAATTGTGCTCTGAATCTAACTGTGTTATGCTTGTATGCTTCTATTTAGTTGTAAATGCTTTACCAACTATAATTATATAATAATCGTCTGCCATATTTAGTTCACAACAAATATTTATTATTATTTATTCAATAATAAAATTAGAAAATATGTCAATATTTTTGTTTTAATATTCTTTGTAACAAAAAAGGCCAAAATATGCGGAAAATGTGATATGCACATGTTTAGGTATTTATGCGGAAAATTCGGAAATCGCATATTCGCGTATTTCTGACATCCCTATACAGCTAGGTTCACCACACTTGACATAGAAATGTTCCTCCACGATGAGTCCTGAACACCCATTTACTTTGAGGTCAAAAGGTCAAAGTTCAAGAGTCACAAAAACATTGCCAATGTGAGTCTTTGCACTCTTATGAGTGCTGGCTTCTTCTAGTTGATAATAAAATTTGACTCACAACTGCCACTTGCAGTTAATGATATCTATCTTTCTTAGTATCTTTCCTTCAAGGACAGTGACATCAAACAGGCTTCTGATTGCTCTGATGCTGAGGCCAGATTTGTTTCAGGCCAATGCATTTTACTCAGGGAGCTGGGATATCTGTACCCACAGATGTGGGCAAATATCTTAGTTACTGCTTGGATTCTCTACTTAGAGGAGATGACGTGTTGGTGTGGTGCGAGTTTATTGATTGAGTTAAGGTTTTACCCCCCATCCGACACAAAATGGGTCATTTCGGAGACATTCTTCCCAACCAATCTCTTGGTTTACTACTAAAAAACTAAATCTAACATGAAATTACAAAAGCAAACATGCATCCTTAACAAAACAAAATAAACACAAAAAAACTAAAGCCAGGTTTGGTCGCATCTTACGATCTCCGGCCTGGAAATGAATGGGCCTATTTTTAAGGAAGTAAATAAGTAAGAAAGTAAGTAAAAATGATCAATATAGCACCAGAATAAATAAATGATCCATGGTGCTTTAGAGCCCGGAGCCTGTAGCTGGGGAAATAGCTCTTTTCTTTTCAATAACATGTGGCTGCTGCGGGCTCCCTCATTTACAGTAAGTGAAGTTACCCCACAGTCGGGCCAAACTGGTCTACCTGTGTGGAGCAGACTGTGTGGCAACGGCCAGTCGATTTCGATGTCAACAGCGGCCAAACATTGATGGCACATAAGTTCCGTCATTTTTCAACTCCAGTAATGGCTACAGTTTATAACAAGATACCATCAAACCGCCTGCATGTGTGAAAAATTTTGAAGCTTGCAAACTAGGCATACTCATTGCCCAAATTTATCAGTCGTATCCGGAGTTAAAGTACAGTCCATTTGACAATCCCATTCCCATCCAGTGTGCACTGTGCTGAGTCACTGGAAAGTCACAACAGCGGATCTTATTATCTAAACTAGACGTCAAGACTTCGAGTAGCATCAACGTGGATGCCTTTGCCAACTGGATGGCCTGCTGTGACCTTGACCTTTGACCTCCAGAATCTAATCCGGTCATCAGTAGGGGCTAGTGAATACTCCCTGTATGATACGTTTTATCACAACTGCTCAAGCTGTTTATGAAGTATCTTGGTAACAAGATCTGTCCGGACGAATGCTGCAGACAAACAGCCCAAAAACAGTGTCGTTTGTCATCACCGACACTGTCAAGTGACAATGGCAGAAAAATACGATTAGTGATCCTCTGACACAGACAGATAAATTATATGACAAACCAGTGTGTTGACTGCAATATAAAGGAAGGTCACAACCTGACATAAAAAGCTATCTTGCATATACAAGCAAAACAGCACAAAAATATAAATTTCGCACCTGCTCTGCAGTAAGGCGTAAGACATGTCCGAACATATCAGGTTTCAACACAGTACTGGCACACTGGCGACCTGAAATGTGGCTGAAGATAACTTCGAAAGATCGTGGAAGTATGCCGGCATTGGCCGGCAAATGGTCACCCTGTATCGTATACGTCTTGCCGGAGTTTGTGACACCGTAGGTAAAAATCAGACAGTTCTGTCCACTCGTGAAATCTGACACTAGCGAATGAACCGTGCTGTCAAAAAACTGTTTCTGCGACGTATCTGGTGGAAAGACGTGGGTAAACGTGAAACGCTGGCATTGATGTGAATACGATGCATTGCGGATCGCCTGTGAATTGGGCGGAGCAGTGAGAACCACCGCGCGGTCACTTTCGACGGAAACACAGCCGTCATCCATACCCTGACTGCGCTCATCACTCGTCGCTGGTCGAATCCGCAAATACACCTTGATGTGTTGCATATCTCCGCTCTCCATCGATAGCGCATCCTCCTCCTTCAAGTCAGGTGCGGCTGTGTGTTCATCCGGAGATTCAGGCAGAGATTCTAGCTCTGGCAGAAGATTCCTGCACTCCGGTATTTTCTCTGCTGTCATCATCATTTCAAACTGTCAGCCTAACACATAAAAAATATTAAAAACATTTCAAGTACTAAATTTAGCCGGAAATACAATGCTGCATACATACTAACCAAAACTTTGGTGTGTATTGCTCTTTAATGTTGCATACAACGCTGAACAGTGATGTGCGTAGAATATGTCAGTCAAATGATAATCATGAAAATATCTCAAACACATAAGTAATACTATTTCCAAACTGGACAAAGTTGTCTTGTCATGAACAAACCTATCAAAACAGCAGAAAACATGCCGACAAAATTTATAAGCCTGTCTCAAACGTTCGTATCTCCGTCCATCCGTGCGTATGTACATATGTCCGTCCATCCACAAAGTTTTTTTTATTTTAATAAAATTTTGCAGGTAGTTTGAAGTCGGTGACGCACGACAGTATGCAGTTTGACCCAATCCAAGGTCAAGGTCACGAGCCATTCAAAGTTGGAAATCCAGCCATTTTCACAAGCTCTCTTCTCCGCCATTTACAGTGGGAGCTGGCAACTGACCACTTATTTCTAAACTAGGGCACCATGTCTACATTTGAACGGGCCGGATTTCTGATATTTAGTTCAGAAATGAATGTAGCTGTACTTGTATGGCTAGGTTAGTGTTGTATGCGTTTGGCTACCCACAGCCTAGTTTAAGTGCGGTTTTCTGAGAACAAAATTGCTGACAAGACCAGCTATTACCGAACAATCAACGTATGACAAATATGAGAATAATAAATTGCTACAAATAACATATCATAAAATACATTTCCAACAAACTTATTTGAAATCCAAAGAACTGAAAATTTCCCACCGATTTTAAGTTCGAAAAAACAAGTAAGTAACGTAATGTAACGTAACGTAAGATACCATACGATACTATACGGTAGAGATTAACGTGAGCTCAAAAGCTGACGGGATTGCCAGCTTAATCTAGCGCACGGCCCAGAAACAAAAAATAAGGGAAAAATAAAATAAAATAACCGATTAGCTAAAAAGAAATGATCCAGGCAAAGATATGTGGAGGCAGTCCCGGAGGAAGAAGTAAAAACTTCGGGGGTAGGATTTGTGAAAAAGGTAGGTTTTAAGCCGGGAGTGAAAGAGAAAGAAAGTTATAGATGTACAGATCAAGTGGTGAATCAGAAGAGAAAGTAGTGATGGGTGAAGGAATTGGCGAGTAGGAAATAGAAGAACTGGTACCAGAATGAGGTTGACAAAGAGAACAAGAACTCATCAGGAGATGAGATAGCGAACGTGAACTTTTTAACGACGATATCGCACACACGTAGGCCTACTTCAAAATACCGAAAAAAGACAAACCTACTTCGTTTAACAAATTAGACGATAGATAGGCAAGTACTGCGCATGAAGTCTTGAATTTTAG
>Ga0209780_1003030_pt1 | contig 12319 bp, 6 predicted proteins | sample WorMetexBAHAMAS2_FD_187384 | JGI IMG/M metagenome (GOLD analysis project Ga0209780, IMG submission 187384) | Marine gutless worms symbiont microbial communities from Max Planck institute for Marine Microbiology, Germany - Inanidrilus exumae... | ecosystem: Host-associated > Annelida > Digestive... | reverse complement strand
GAACACAAGTTTTAACTAGTTTTTAACCCGTTTTAATTTGTTTTAATTTCTGTAAGGTGCCCCCGCAACTTTTTGTGACGGCGTCACCCTAATCTTAACATTTGTAGTAGTAGTAGTAGTAGTGTCGCGAGCGCGGTGAGCGGGGGCGCTATCTTGCTGGAACACGTACGTGCCACCAGCAATACGGTGCATGACTGGCAGTATCTGCTGTTTCAGTAGCACGTCCCGGTAATAACGACCATCAACCTTTACGCCTGGATCAACGAAAAAGAATGGACAACAGCCGAGCTTTGACACGGCCACTGAGACCATCAGCGACTTGCTGAACGACGGGCGACAGCGCAGCAAGCGCTCATCGGCAATGCTTTGCTTCCTTATGTCATGGGGTGCGTAGACGCGGTCCGCGGTCGTTCTGCCAATTGTCAGATGAAGCCACCGAAAACACCTTTTCGTCCGTAAAGAAGAAAGACTCGCTATTTGAAACACCGAAAATATCAAAATTTGTGGAAAATAACAATTATTTTTAAAATGCAATATTTGTTTGTTTGTGTTTTCCTGCATATCTCCAGAAAATTTGAATTTTCAATTTCCCAAGGTAGTGTAGCAACGTGTCTAAGTGCTAATGTTGTATGGGTTTTGTAGCAAATTTCTTACGCTTTCAGCAGTGCAAAGATTTTGAAAATCGATTAAGATTTGACAAAGTTACAGAGAGATTAAAAGTGGAAACGTTTTTGAGATACAGTGTTGTTTAAAATCGTAGGTCACAAATCAAAGTTCAAGATCACGGAAGGAAACACGCTCCGTCTTCCGCTAAAAGTGGGGAAAATCCTTACTGGTTGATGTGGAGGAGACGCAGACCTAAATTGGAAACTGGAAATAATCAGCGTCAGCCGCAAACTGATTGGTGTGACCTCGACTGGGGGCTTTGTAATAATGGCCTGATGGAGTCGATAGATAAAACATCGAAGCTGAGGTAGACGACTAAAGTTTTGGCGTTAAAATATAACGGTGCCGTACAAACGACAGTCAGCGTCAGCTTCGTTTGTGGAGTATTGCGGATCTTAAATGTCGTCATGACAAAGATCGGTGACGGCTTCGACTCGCGGTACATGGTGGACAGCTGCGCATCCGCAACAATTTTTCTCTGATTCAGAGCCGTAATAATTATGCCTGGCAGTGTTATATATATAAGATAGAACAAAAACAAGTATGTCGATTCTCCTTATTGTTGTGCCGATATGTACGCTGGTCGCGTCGCATGCTACCCTGTCACGATGAATATGCCGAAGGGACAAACAAACGGACAGACGGACGGACGCCACACCATTACATTGAGCTTTCCGCTATACGCGGCCAGCGTAAAAATCAGAGCATAGACACACACGTGGCCCAGGAAAATGCCTTTTGAAATAAATTTAGTCAATTTAAATAATTTCATCCTTCTGACATTACACAAAGGTGTTTTGCTTAACGAAGGTGCGGAGATATGGCGGAGATATATTGAACTGTAAACTCTTCGATAATCTTACGATCGACCTAAAATGATGATATAGCATTTCATCAACTGCAGTTGACAAACTTTCCATGATGTACTATACATGTATTGACCTCTGATATAGTATGTACCGGTGGATTTGACAATCCACGGGTCGGAAATTAGTGGATAAATGGTTATAAGTGTAATCGTACAGCAAAACAGATGTGAACCGGTATCGCGTGTACCTTGGCCAGCCTGGGTCAAGCTCGTGGTAGAGTTCTTGAGGTGAGTTCGTTGCCAGGTCATCACGTCATAAATATTTTTGCTTGTCAATCACGTGCGGCGTTGCCGCAATTAAGGGTAATACATCAGGAGGTCGCGGACGTGGTGGACTGATGCCGGCGTCACCGTCTGAACCATGGCTAACCTGTGGGTCAGCTTCGTGCTGCGGCAGTTTGAGAGGACACAGGTGCCCGAACGGGTCACCGTTGCCATCGCTCAACGGCTCCGGACTGCACTAAGGACCAAGCAGCGATTCGGTCGCAGTTATGATATATGCTCGTCACGCCCGGCGACACGGTGGATCGAACCTTCGCTGCTGACCGGGTTAACAGGTCCGTCGTGCGATGTGGTCGAGGTAAACGGGTCGCCTACCGTAGAAACGATCGCAACAAGACGAATTAGCCTAATTGTGCGAAAATGCGAGATATTTATAGAAGCGCTATTCATAGAGCCACCGAATTCCGTAGTTGGTTGTCGCTGAGGTTGTATTGTGTTCACGCACCGGTCGTCTAGCTTGCTTCTTGGAGGAAGACGATTTGGTGACAGAAGATGACACTGACAAAGAGACGTGCACTGCGACAATTGGTTTATTGTGAAAGTTGCTAAAATATTTGGTTTGTGACCGTAACTTTGTTGTTAGATATAAATTTAGTGCTGAGTCAGTGCGCTGACGTGCATTAATAAGTAAATTTTTGGACACTTTTCACTGGCGCCAAAATCACAATATATCTGACAATTGTGTCGAATAATGTTCATCGTTAGACGGCTTTTACAATTTCTGGGTATTTTTAGTCGTTTTTTGTTCTTATACTGAGACTTCTATGCACCGAAGTATCTTGTGAAATAAACATGACATTTGTCTAGCGCTTTATGCCGAGTATCACTTATCTCTAAGGCGCTCGGATATGGCATGTGTTAACGAGAGATTACACAATTTTACCTGCTACCCGCACGTTTATTCACAAATGGATTGAGCCATCTTGTTCATGTGTCTATATCAACAGTAGCCATAGCCTAAAATTACAAAAACTCCATGAGAGTAAATAAGTAATTAACGTGTCGTTTGGTTTATTGCAGTAAAATCTTAGCCCTTGTATATTCGTGTAAAATGCACTAGTATCGAAGCCGTATCGTGTTTGTCGCCATGGCGTAAAATAACTGACATACCATGTTACAAAGGTACCACAGCGTCCTACGCTTATCATCACCTCACTACCATGACGTTGCACACAGTGATGCAAATCAAGTCTGTCGACTTGGGTCTTCATTAAGGTTATGGTGTCCATGCTTGACCGATTTTATAGTAACACCCTCGCCTTCCGATGTAATATATAAGTTCATATAATCTATATAAGTTCAGTCCTACCAGTTTTTATAGGAGAGGCGTATACAAGACACGAACATATAGAGATGTACAGGTAAGGTATAAGTGTTATATTGTCTTTACATATACCTTATCTCAAAAGCGCTGAGGTGTAGAACATTTTGTCATGGGATCAAATGGATTTGCCTGCAGAAAACCACATTTGTATTGCCAGGTGTATACTGTAGTACAGATCTGCTGACGAAAGCGGGATGGAAAGTGAATCGATCATTGTGCTAAAGTCGGTCTGGAAAACGGACCGTTTTGTCCATACTTCCTACCGCATTACTTAATTTCGATTTGGCACAGAAGGAAAATTTCTCCAAAAAGTATAAAAAATTAAACCACTAATCCCATCGGCAATAATATGCTGCTGTTGACAGACTAATATCGTAAGGACAGTTTGTCGGTTGATAATTTAAATTTTAAACAACAATTATCGATACGCAGGACGGTATTATTATGTGGATATGAACAGCGACCACGATTAATTTGTTTAACTTCCTTATTCGAGCGTCGATTTGCGTAGGCTGGTTGCTATGCGTGACGACGGGCAGAACGACGCTAGGCCGGCGATTCAAGCGGTGTTGCTTGCCGTTCACAATGAGCTCGTATGGCTTGGTAGCAGAAACACGTGCCTGGCGTGCTAACTCAGACACGTGCAAACTTGTTTCCAGGGTCACATGAAACGTTAACGTAAACGTTAGTGTCCAACGGGCCGCAGCAGATACAAACTTGCAAAGCCATTAAGTTCGACTTTGGACTTTAAAAAAATTTGCAACTGTACCTGAATCGTCTCAGGTGGTCAGTCACCAGTTTATCACACTGATCGTCGACATATGAATAGAGCACGGACGGTGGGCGTGTAGCATCGCGTCGCGCTGGTGTGTCAGCGACAGCAGAGACTCTTGTCTTGACCACATAGAAATGTCACTGACCGAATCTTAGCCGGTTTAAGCCCAGAAGTAAACAGTCCTCAGATGGTACTTTGTTGCTTGTTGAGCTTCATAGTAGTACTGTGGTGCGGAAAATTGCAACGAATAACGAAATCTATTCAGTTACAGTTACTTTTTAACTGTAACTCAATTACAGTTACTTTTAAAAAGTAATTTGTTGAGTTACTTTGTTACTTTTCTGATGACGTAACTCGTTACAGTTACAAGATTCTAAAATGTAACAAAGTTACTTGTAACAACACTGGTTATTCTTCTGTTCGTATAGTTCGTCGTGTTAAAATAAGCTAGCTGTCCATCAGCTTTTCGGCACACGATCGTATTATGTCGGTATCTTATCGTATCTTCGCGTGCTGTAGGCTGACGCTAGTTAACGGTGACGCGGTAGTAGACATCATGGCAGGCGTGGCGTCAGAATGCGACCTGTGCGTCGTCCACAACGCCGAAGCTAACGCCTGGCGCGACTACATCGTCCAATTAGTGTCGCGCTTTGTGGCGAACAAAGGCGCCTCTCCACTGCGCCTCGGCAGCATCGACGACTCGTCACTGACCAAGTCCGGACGCACGCTGCCTCGGTCCGCCATCATCGTGGTCGTCCTGTCCCCGGCACATCTCAGCTTCCTGCGCTGCCACCAGCACGTCAGCTACAAGTCGCTGGTCGACACTCGCGCCACCGACGCGCTGGTGCTGCGCTGCGGCATCGCCTACTTCGACGATCTCGCGTCGCAGGACTCGGCCGTGTTCAGCCAGTTCTTCGGCTGGACCAAGCTGGACGACGTCAACAACGGCGAGCCAGTGACGCGGGCCGTCGCTCGCCTCTTGTCGAACCGTCCGCAGGTGCGAGAAGAGCCATACGCCAACCTGGATACTCTCTCGCCAAGCCGTTCCAGCGGCGATCGGACAAGGACGCCAAGAACGTCCGATGATGAGTTGAGATCGCGACGCTTCAGGGTGATCCCAACGACGATCAGATGCGAGGTGAGATCGCTGCGTATACATACATGTAGGCACAATGAAAACTTTGACCACTTCACGTCGACCGAATCTGCATGTCTATACTTAAAACTTAAAATTATCATTATTGTGTTGTATTAAAATTTTCACATCACAGAACATAGAACATGAATATATACCAAGCGGTAAAAGTAAGTGCATGTGGAGGTATAGACAGGTACGCTTACACTTAAGTCTATACCTTAGAAAATCATAAAAAACGAATGTTATACCAGTATACATACTATAAGCCTATAACAAATGACGACTTAGATCGCACGAGCGAAGCTTTGCAGCAAACGCAGGGACAGTGACCACATTAAAATTCGCGCATTTCTGCCACCGGTAGCAGATTAATGCCATAGCCAGAACAGGTGCGCCATTAAATGACGCTTGAACGAGTGCAGTGTAAGTTCATCATCGTAGAGTAGTCTAGGGGCCTATACATGTAGGAAGTATAGGGCAAAAGACTGTACGTGTAAAGGCGTAATTACGTCATCAGCGCTATTGGCATGGATCGTTTACTCGCTTCGATGAATGCGCTGAAATCAATGCTGTTGTTTACGAGTGCAACGTAGCCGCGCATACATCGGTCGCACCTGCTCTGTACTTTTTACCACGCGACGCTACGACAGCGCGATATACACTGTGGTCCTGTGTTTGTCCGTCCGTGTTGATGCTTGAGACCGCGGCGCTTTGTGACGCTTAGTTAGGAGCGCCGTGTAAAAAATCTTCTTACTTACTTACTTACTTACTTACTTACAAGCCGGTTTACTATGAAAATGGCTGAAAATATAATCACTCAACCAACGCCACATGACAATAGGGACTATTTAGTTTTCTGACGCTAAAGATCTTAATAAAAATGTAGTGGCGTCACTCCCGGTGGGCGTAAAAATACACGTGGGATAGGAAAACTTTGTGACTTTTAACAAATAACTCGCTAGGTCTCGAAAACGATAAGAGATAGACGAATAGTATCTCTGAAAGGTGATTGGGAAGTCGTATGCATTCTATCGAACGGCGACATTGCCGATTACCTTGAGTGACCTTAACCACCCCAACTCACCCTATTTTTACTTTCGGTTATTGCTTCATATCTTTGGAACGGGTAAAGTTAGGTTTTCAGTGTTGAAATTTAGTCTGTAAGTAAGCCATAGCAAGTATTAGCCTTGGGATGAAAACCAATCTCAAGTGGGTGCGGTCAGGTCACCTTGACGAGCGGCTAGGCCACGTCTATAGCGGTACGACACCGAATTATATCTGCAGGTTTTACTGATGGAAACACGCTGCAGCGGCTGATAAGGCGAGTACAAGCTTCCTTCCTGTTTATGGGGTGGCTGATAATGATGATCCTGGATGCCTCAATGTAACCTATCTATTTCAGGCCGTGATGTGCACAACTATTTCTTTGTAGCTAAACTGAGCTAAACTTTCGCTACAGTTTGAAAAGAAGTAGTTTCACTAACATTTTTGGAAGCAGTTAAATAATTAGTGGTCATCGAATATAAAAGTTAGCTTCTAGGTTCGCGATCTAACTACCTTCTGTAGCCTATTTTAGTTCAAATTATGAAGCTTGCCAAACTAATAAGAAAAAAGAAAACAATGATCGCATTTGAGAAGAAATGGCTAGTTATCTTCAGTAAATCACATTGTATTGTATGCATGTCATGCAGATACACAATAATTTTTAGGAACACAGTCGTTCCTTCTACTGCAGTTAGTAGTGAAAAATACACTTCACACGAAGTGTCCTAAACTGCAGCACCAAGCCACTAAAATGTTTCCCATTAAAGTGTTCAGTGATTTTAAGAATTATTGTTTATACTAGAATAATAACTGTCGGTGAATTTTAACGACCAGTGTGGCTACCAGCAAAAAGATGTAGTTTAACCGGAAATTAAATGTTTTTTTCCAGTTAACTTTTGCCAGTCACTGGATAAAAGGAAGTACAACAAAACACGGAACAAACGTGTCGGAATATTTTGTTACACGACCGCAACAGCCTGATAAGGCCAGTAGGCTACTCGTTTTGCTCACAAGATCCTCGCTGCAGGCCGAACTACAGCAGCCAGTATCGAGACATCATGCTCCTTCGACATACTTCAAGATGGACATTTAACAAACCGAATGAGCGAACCAGAAGAAGCCACCACTCACAAATGATATATGAAATGAAATGCAGTCTGTCCAATGCTTACAATCGTACGAACAGTGACCAGCAGCGTGACATCTGGATGAATGGCAGAGGGTTCACACAGATTTAGCTGCCACCCACACGTTTATTCACGAATGGAATAAGCCATCATGCATTCCTTTTGTAAGCATTCACCAGATGGCGCCGCCCGAGCCAAGCAACACACATCTGGATTAGCTTACTAATCTATCGACCTTGAAAGGATGAAAGGCTGAGTTGGCCTAGTTGGCTGACCTTGTAGCGGATGGTTCACTCACATACGTGGTCACCCATCAGCTACAGGTCAAGCGTGGGACAAGGAAAGTTCGCCGGTCAAAGACCTGCATTCTACCACTATGCAACGCAGCCAGCAAAAGTGCAAAGACGCCATGCCGGCAGTATTTGTATGACTCGTGACCTTGACCTTTGACCTTTTGACCTTTTATGACGAAGCGAAGTATGCGCTCTACCGAGTGCCGTCTTATATGGCTTATTGCTGACTGGCAGTGGCGTTTCTACGGGGGCATGAGGGACCATACTCCCAGAGATTTGGACTTGCTCCCAGTTTGGCACCACTTTTCATGCACTAGGTCTATATCATAACATGCTATATAACGGGGCTACAGTTGCTCCACAAATCGTGTAATTTAACTACAGTAAAACTGCTCCTTATATGCACCTCGAGTCTTTACCCCCACATTTATGTTGGCCCAAAAATAGCCCCCACTTTTTCAGTGCTAGAAACGCCACTGCTGACTGATAAAAATTGATTGATTGATTGATTGAATGCAGGGTCGCCGTGAGGTCGTCGTAGCGATGGATGATAATGCCGGCGTCAACGCCGATGACGTTCAACTGTCGCTGAAACTCGACGGTCGTGACCAACAACTCGAGACGACCCGACTTAACAGTAGAACTCTGATGTTCACGGCACCAAGTAAGCAAAGCTATAGACGTCGTTCGACTGCGCAGAACATTCTTCGATACGCAGACGAAATGTAGGTTGTTTATTAGCCCGCCCGGCAATCCGGCATCCCATGCTGAACGGCTTATGTTCTTCCAATGTTGCTTTATTTTTAACGGTACCGTTGGAGACCAATTATCTCAGAATCTATTGGACTGATCTTTACCAAATGTTCAGGACATATACACACATGGGTGGGCATAATCAATCAGACCTTTTCGCGATTGCTACACAGGCGTTTCTATGGTAACTGATTTTTGATGCAAATCGCCGAAAATTAGCATACCCACCTTAGTTCTGTGCGCTAGCATTCCACAACGGATGGGAGGATCGCAACCTGGATTAGCACCGTCGATGACTCACTCCTTTTCGTCATGTAAACATTTCGTGAACTTTCGTCCAGTAACCATCCAGGCGCGTTTGCGCTGGCCTGGATATACATGCTGGGCTTTGTCACGTAGTTCTAGTCTTTTTAGATGTAATTTGCGAGTTGTTGATTACGAATGAAAACACGTGGAATGTCCTTGTAAGTTTTCAGCTCTTTGCCACGTACATGTTGTATAGTGTGCGTCCAGCGGTGAGCGTAGTGTAACGATCCTGCGTCCTTCTGTCTGTCTGTAATCTCTGTATGTTTGTCCCGTCTTTTTCTGACCTTAGTAGAGCGCGCGGCACATACTCAACGTGACTCACCAGGGGGCAGCATTCAACGCGGCTAAGGATGACCGACATACTTGTTTCAGTCCTTCTTTTCTTTTCTACCTTCTTTGCACAAGCATCTTTTTTCTCGCTCTGCTGACTCGTGACGTCATTGCAGGTGGTCGAGACGGTACCAAGGCGACGCTAACGGTGCGCATGGCAGCCGGTGCTGTCCTCGGCCAGCTGACGATGACGTATGAAGCTGACGTCACCGGTGACGTGGTACAGATCCACTCCCATCAGCTGGACGCCGCCTGCTCGTCGATGCTCAGTCAGTCGCTCGTCACGCCACCGCTGCTCGACACGCTACTGACCAGCGCCATCTTCGACGACGCTGGGTCGTCCGCTCATAGTCTGCCGCCGCGAGCCTTCGAGCTGCTCTTCGACTCCGCCAAATACGTCGCTTCCGGTAACTACCGACCGATGGCGTTTCCGGGAGGGGGCATGGGGGCCATAGCCCCCAGAATTCGTGCTTGCCCCCAGGTTGCCCCCACTTTTCGTAACACTAGGCTTGTAACGTGCTATATAATATAGAGGGGTAGCTGCTCCACAAGTTGTGTAAATTAACTACAGTAAAACTGTTCCCTATATACACCTCGAGTCTTTGCCCCACATTCATGTTTTGTCCCAAAATAGTCCCCCACTTTTTGAGTGCTAGAAACGCTACTGCTACTGACAACTTTGGTGGTCCAGCTAAAGCGCTCGGTCTGATGTGTGTTTGTCTGTGTGTTCGGACAATAACTCTGAAGTAAACGACTTTTGACCTGGATATTTGGAATGCTGGTTTACCTTAATATCATTTGCGCCAGGTTTGTAGGCCAAATTCATGTGTCAAAATTCACGGTCACGAAGGAAAATTTTCCTGTTGAATGGTTAAAAGTGAAAGTGAAATCGGGAATACTAGTGACAACGCACAGAAGCCGCAGGGTAACGAAAAGTGGGGGTCAAAGTCGGAATAGCTGATAAAAAGTGGGAGGTCAAACGCCGCATGTGGACCGCGTACTCAAAAAAGTGGGGTCAGCTGACTCCCTAGATCCTGTGACTCCTCGGTTGCTGACAACGCAGTATGGGAACATACAAGCGGTAACGACACCTTGCCGATTTCAGTGTGGCTTGGCGGAGGTGTGCACTCTATTGAGCGCTGTTGCTGTAGTTGGCTTGGAGTTATATGCTAAACTAAAGTGGTCGGTGCGATCCCGAGTGAGAACTTTTCTATCGAGTATCTGTCGACCGTTCTGCTGTTTGCAGTAGAGTCTCTATTCTTGGATGATAATAGTGTGGCCATGTCCACACTTTGCAGAAAATAACTTACTTTACCAGTTATTTTGTCAAAATATGGATGAGCATTTGCACATTATTATTGTCACCGTCATTATCGACAATATTAACGGCTGTCAGTAAAGCTTGAAGGATGTGATAACGAGCTGATACTTGAAACTTAAGCACACCACACACACGAGTCAACACCCAGTACTGCTTTTTTATGGTTACCATGGTTACGATGACGCTGTGTAGAGAGGTTGGACTGCGAGACGCCGACGCTGCTGCATCTAGCTGCCAAGTACGCGCTGCGGCAGCTGACTGAGAGGTTGCTGGACCTGCCCGACTCCAGGGATGCGTGTCTACTGTACAACGTCGACGGACAAAGGCCGTGTCAGCTGGCGACCGTCAACGGCCACGTCGACCTCGCCTCTCGATTGGTCAGACTCATGCAGCCTTCCAGATCTAACGAATTGCTGTGTATTAGTTGGTGTTGAACAATTTTAGAACGTTGAAATTTTGAAATGATGATGGTGCTGATGATGATAAAGATGATAATATAGTGGTCAAAGAATTTTTGACGAAAGGCCGCAACGCCAACTTCCCGCCCCTCGTGGCGGCGAATTGATTCGTCCGAACTTGACCCTCATTTAATACATGGTTCTTTGGGCCCACTCGACTCAGCCCCCGCCCCAAACGGCATCTCGATCGGTTCAGCCGTTTACGCAGAGCTCACGAACGTGACAAACAGACAGACAGACCACGCTACTCCGTCAGTCTCCGTGTGTAGTAATAGGCCACTATCGCTAGCTTACGCTGCGATGCGGCCTATAAGTAATAACTAGAAATTGAAAGAAACGCCTCGAATGCATTTAAGTACTGACACGATACGCAACTGCCAGTTACCCATTAACGCAAGGAAAACTACTTCTACTTCTACGTGTTCAGAAAACACACAAATACGTGCACTGAATGTCATACAAGCCACGACATCAAATATGACTACTGACTAGACCTACTAAGCCACTGGCGAGGACGCCTGTTCGCAATTCAGATAAAAAGTTGAATGCAGGTGGACATCTACAACCGTTCCTTTAGACAACGCCGTCATTTTTTTAAAGTTATGCGGCTTAATAAATAGCATTTTCGTCGTCCGATTTGATAATAAAATAATATTAAATTAAGCCAATTGATGTCAGTTGCATATCTCACATAATTGTCTGTTTTCAACTGTCTGTCTCATGTTTCATGTGTTGTTCTTTTTCTCTTGCTTCTTTGCTGCCTAATCACAAATAAAGATATATATATATATATATAATTATATTAAGGGTAGGAGGCTAATTTGGCTTGGGTGGCTGGTTACATTACATACCGAGGTGGTTTGCCCGCCTGAAGACGGTCACCCATCCCAGTACTAACCGGGCCCGATGTAGAACAACTTCGTTGATGCGCCCAACGTCGTTACCGCGACGCCAAACCAGCGCAACCCCATAAGTAACAGTGCGCCGATTGACTATAGGTGACCAGGCAAGTAGAGTAGCGAAGTAGACTTAAGTACTCTCCTATCACAGACTACTCGAAGAAAACGTCTGAATGTTCTTCCACAGATTGGCTTTCGTCGGCTGTGTTATCTGTCTTATTATCTGCTGTCTTAGCAGTGTTGTAGTGAGTGTCTTGAATTTGAAGCCTTGCTGACCTTACTGATGGTTTGCTGCAGGAGCCAAGAGACGTCAAGAAATTAACAGAAAAACCCATTCACCGTAAGTATAAGCTATGTGAAATCATCGCTTAGGCCACTTTAGGATAGGCCTACATGACGTTTTTCTAGTTCGCCAGTAATCGACTAAAAAGACAGAAAACATTTATATTTTGTAATATGTATCGCGCAAAGTGAGAGGCAAATGAGAAGGAAATACGGACATATTGTAGGTTCCGCGTCAGACTATGAAAAACTGGCATCACTGGTTCCAACTTCACCAAATCGACGATCGAGTGGTAAAGAAGAATCGATCTACATCCAGATGAATCGATCAAGTTCAAGCGGTACAGTCCCAGGGACGCGAGAATGAATTTGAAGTTGGGGGGGCAGAATATGTGCTTTTACACAATGCAAAAAATGCCAGAATTTTGTTTTATTGCTTATACCTAAACAATA
>Ga0209780_1003029_pt1 | contig 12319 bp, 5 predicted proteins | sample WorMetexBAHAMAS2_FD_187384 | JGI IMG/M metagenome (GOLD analysis project Ga0209780, IMG submission 187384) | Marine gutless worms symbiont microbial communities from Max Planck institute for Marine Microbiology, Germany - Inanidrilus exumae... | ecosystem: Host-associated > Annelida > Digestive... | reverse complement strand
CAACTAGACATAGTATTCGTAAATTGTCCATAGTTATGGTTTTGTCAACCACTTTTACGCAATTCGCCTCGGAAACTACGAAATTCCGTAAAATAATACTAAATAAGGGCCACTTCGCCGTTCAACGCTAGCTATCATGGTCGAGGCGCTATGAGCCGATATTGGTCGAAATGTTGTGCTAAAAAGGGGGGTGGGTCACTTTCAGCACAAATTTTAGGGGTAAAGGGCCGTCCCTCACCAACAATTTTTGGCATCAGAAAACTAGAGTCCCTGGGCTATCATACGGTGAAAAAAATTGCCGAAAATTGCAACCAGCTGAGTAGGGTGCACCAACGTTACAGACAGACAGACGACAGACAGACAGACGACAGACGGACGGGCGATGGCATATAGCGAACATGAACGTAAGTTCACGTTCCGCTAAAAATCATAGCTAAATACGGCAGATTATTTGATGATTTATTTATAGTTTATTTGCTAAAAGCGACTCGGAGATTTTGGACGGTGACTAGGGGGCATGGCCCACGTGGCGAGGGGGGGGGCATGGCCCCTCCCGGCCCCCCTTGGATTCGCCAGTAAATAAGCTGTCTAAGTTGTAGTGAGTGTCATACAGTTAGTGACTCAATTAGCCGCTTAGCCAGCCGTTAGGAGGTCTAGCCGCTGCCAGCCGGTAGTTAGCGGCTAAACGACTTGAGTCGTAAAGCCAGCCGTTAAGAGCTCAAGCCAGCTGCTAACGCCTTAGCGGCTGGCTCCGTGGACTAAACTTAGAACTAGACGGGTTGCATGCAGTGTATCTGGAGACATACTGCAATAGACTCGACCTTTGGGCTAGTTTTTGAAGGCGGTTGGAATGCAATTTCCACGCCGCCTTGGCAACCGAGTTTTATTTCCTTTTTGGCCAAGTAGTAAACATGGCGGTGTGTGTTGTGTGTTATTTCGTATGAAATAGTGTATTATTTGCATTGTGTACTATTTGTTGTCTTTAAATATCTTTCGTAAAATAAATGAAATATAGTATGCTATCGTTATACATAATATGAAGTAGTTATTTTGTATTTCGTTAAAATTTCTTTACGAGATCACATCGTTAACACATGGTTTCGTAATACTCTTAGCGCCGGTCCCCATGTTCTGGACGCATTTAATTCGACTCCACCACGTCAGAACGCCGGAGCCAATTTCTGGAACTTGGTTTACCCTAACCCTAAACCTATACCAATGGAGGGTCCGGCATAAAACCGGCCCGTCGCAGAAAATAGAGAGTTGCCATAATAACTACTGTTTGACGTTGTACTAGTTCAATGCGGGTACGTGTCGGTGCTTTCAGATGTTCCGCAAATTGTATTTTTTACTTTATTTAGTGATAGTTTGATTTCAGTGAGTGCTGCAGTGATTTATCGTGATAAAATGTTTGTTTTAGAAAGAGCCAACAAAAGGAACCAGTGGCAAGGATGATAAGAAGAAAAATAACCCGATGCGGGAGTTACGCATCCTCAAGTTATGTCTCAACATTTGTGTGGGTGAGTCTGGTGATAGGCTGACACGAGCGGCGAAAGTGCTAGAACAGCTGACTGGTCAACAGCCGGTGTTCTCTAAAGGTATATCGAGTGTCTTGCGTGATTTGATAATGGAAGTGTCTATACACATGGCTAGCCGTGTGATCATTACTATGCAATTTGGCTATACACACGTTAGTTATTTATTAGACAGCTATTAATTGTTTACTCACCAAAAGATTGCTCTTTTCTCATACTACCCCGACATAACCCCTTTTACGACAGCTGAATGCATGTCAGTGATATTATTCATCCATATAACTGTGAAAGTGTGCCTGAACATTTGTTTCGCCTACCCTGGCATGACCCACGGGTGTTGATAATTACCGAAAGCATTCGAAGGCTACCGAAATCTACCGAAGGCTGTCAATTAGTTACTTGTATCTGTAGAATGATGAACTTTTAAGCATTGCTTTTATTGCTCATATCTCGTCAGTACTTGTCCAGTCCGTTCTTGAACATGTTCACTGTTGAAGCTTTTATTACATGCCGAGGTAGACTGCTCCATTTATTGATCACTCGTTGGCTGAAGAACTGCTTCCTGGGGTCGAGTCTGGTGCACTTTTTAGCAATCTTTAAACTGTTTACTGGATAACTTCTCTTTGCTGTCATAATTTTGAAGGTCTCTATTAAGTCACCTCTTCTTCAGATCTCAGCGTTGTCAGTTATAGTTTCTGGAGTAAACTTTCTGGGACGCGTTTTGTTGCGGCTTTCTGGATATCTAGACACTGAAATATGGTGACTATTACTGTATACAGTACTCAAGACGTCATTTTAAAACTGTATTTTATTCTTAGGATAAAGTGTGTGAATAGTATTGGTGCTAAGTGGCATCTCTTTGTTATTACTAGCCCGCCTACACATAGTGTACGTAGGGGGGCCAGGCTACTGATGCTCTCTGGTATCTGTTGTCATCATCTGTAACACTCCACGGAGTGCAAGTAGAGTTTCGTCCTGTTGGGGCGACATCTTGTTTGTTGTTTACCAATTTGAGATAGTGTTAGTATGGATTTTTTAATTCTGTTACTTAATTTGGAAATAATAAATCTTAACGCAAAATATACTTTTTCGACCAAATAATTTACCTAATTAGAACTTATTGATTTAATCTAAATTTACTACTGTTATTATTTTTTTATTATCTGACTCCAAGAATTATTCCCTATCAAATTCTATAATTTATCATATAGTTCTAACTTAAATTAGATGCTTGGTGTATGCTTTCCGCAGCTTTTGTAAAGCAACATTCTGACTTTTGGTAGGTTTTTGATATTTATTAATTAGGCCTGCTTTCGGTAGCCTTCGGTAGATTTCGGTAACCTTCGGTCACCTTCGCATGCTTTCGGTAATTATCAACACCGCGGCCCACATACTCTGCACGAAAAATTTAACCTATTGTTACGTCAGCTGTTATTTTACAGTGTATCACTTTCATCTGTAAATCTACGGCTATGATTCTCTGTATGGTTAGGTTTAGTTCTAGTTTTACAGTTATTTTAGTTGTTGCTCATGAATATATGATAGAGATTAAGACATTTTTTAATTACAGTTTATTTTTAAATTACAGTTGAGTTGAGACAAATGGCACCCATCTGGTGTTCATTTACGGCCAGCCGTGTGTATAGCCAAGTGATGTACCCAAATCACACGGCTGGTGGTGTGATTAACTATGTGAAATGTCTGTATACATGGCTAGAGTTATGGTTAGGGTTAGTTATGGTTTTAATGTTAGGGTTAGGGTTTGGATTAATTATAGTTTTACTGTTACGGTTAGGGTTACATTCATGGCCAACCATGTGCATAGCCAAATGACGCATCAGTCTATGATAATAATATACACATTTCTGTCCTGCTGTAAGCATACAGCATCAGAAGTGGTGGCTGTCTTGATGTAAGTTTGCATTAATTGTATTTATTACTGCTGTATCATTACAGATCTATACAACAATTAAGATACTGTGCTGTGGGTGATGCTCGTGTCGATCGTTATCGCTGATTCCTGCCTCCCCCATTACGTCGACATTCAGTGCACAACACTAACACCTGAGGTCCGAAGAAGTCAGACGGATTGGCCAATCATGAACAATGATGCCATTGTCTGCAAAGTCCGCCGAGTAGATGCTAACCGTCGATTGTGGCACCTGCTTCAATGCTGTACAAACATGATTTGGAGCACTCTTATGACCGTTAATGATCGGCGTTTATCTCGCCTGAAGGTCGCATGCACACTGCCCGTTCACTGATGCCATGCTGGCCAGGATACACTGCAGCATGGACATGCACTAAGCACACGCGCATGCATCACCGATCTATTGTTTAAGTGGATCACCAAAGGAGACACCGCCGCCGATGATTGTCGCAGATCAGCGTTGGTTAAGGCGAATGGACCGGCGGCAATTCGATTTACAGTAGATGGGTAATGGTTCAGTATGAGTGCCAAGATCGGTTCATTGTCTAATAATTAGAGTGATTTTTTTGCAGACCAGATTCCCTTTCTGTCACTAAACCAAGAGTGTCATAATGGTGATATTTTGCTGATGTGTTTTTACTGTAGCTCGCTTTACCGTCCGCTCATTTGGCATCCGCAGAAATGAGAAGATTGCTGTGCACTGCACTGTCCGTGGTGCGAAGGCAGAAGAGATTTTGGACCGCGGACTGAAGGTATATGTAATGAATTATGGTCGTCACATACACTGATTCAGATTGTTTATAATGTTCCATGGTCAGCAGCTGGTCTTAGTGATGCATACTGACATGAGAAATAGCAGACTATTGTGATGGACTTATATGCAGTTGTCAGGCAGAAAAATGTTCCATGATGAGTGCTGGAAACCCATTTATTTTTGGGTCAGAAAGTTACGGGTCCAGGTCACGTGTCTCAAAAACACTGCCCATTGCTGGCATTGGTCTTCGCAAGAGTGCTAGATTCTTCTAGTTTTTAGGCTGTATCAGCGCATTGCAGTGATAACCAGTGATTGCGGCCTGCTGCTACTATCTGTCTGTTGGTCATGTTTGTGAGCCCTGCAAAAATGGCTGAACCGATCAAGATGCCGCTTCAGTGCTGACTTGGGTAGGCCCATGGAACCATGTATTAGATGGGGTTCAGATACCCATGGGAATGGCCACTTCTGAGGCAGAGTGGGTACCATAGGGAAGCATTGTAGTAGTGAGCTGCGTAATAATGGCCGAACACTTACATTGGCACAATACATTGATGGAAATCTACTGGTGTCAGCAATATACATTACAGGCATAGTTCATTAGGAGAATGACATTTGCATTTATGATAAATCAGCGATTTCAAACTATGTAATTTGCAATTCATGCAGCAACTATAGCATGACGTTATTACGTTGAAGTCACGGCAGGTCGATAGCTATGAGTTTTGCAGGCCGCTGTCGCGTCATTCATATTCATGCTGTGGCGGGAGGAGTGGCTAGGCACTAACACACACGTGGCACACCATTAGTATGTGGACGGGCCCAAGGCCAATACGTCAGTTGCAAATTGTTTAATTCTGAAACCCATTAAATGAAATACTTTCAGGCTGCAAGCCAATGAGCAGTTCATGCACGAGGTCGATGTGGCCTATCGTGAAATTACTTTGACCACTTGTTTTCAGTTGTTACTGCTGTTCAGTTTGCAGACTGAGCCAGGATTTATTGGTCTTTTTCACTCATGTAATTGCCTACAGTCATTGCCAACCTTGACAACTGTCTGAATTCTCACTATCTGTTTGCCATTACACGCTAAAACTGCCACCACAGAGAGCCCAGTAGCATGGGTATATTGATGCTGCTGCTGTTTGTAGTCTTCCTCACTCGTGGCACCATGTAGAGTGCATAGTGCTTAGATACAGAGAATTGCTGGTTCCAAAAAAAAGTTACTGTTGGCTCACAGTCAATCCCGTGTTGTGCAATGTATGTGCTAGCTCTGCTTGCAAAACTCACTCATGTTTTAATGAACAAAGCCTTACAAGTGAAGCTGTGGAAGCTTAGCCACTTGCAAATTCCCTATGTAGTGGACGTTGTCATTGACGAATGGTGATTGATATGATACAGCCATTCTATTGGTGGGCAGGATGTTCCATTGGTTCACTGATGAGGGCTGTGTGGATAGATGCATAACAAGTTTTAAAGGCTATTTTTTGGCAACAGGTAGCTTTGTTGTCATTCAAAAGTGTATGGAACAGCTAGCCATCATACCCGCAACAGGACATCAAATATGAAAACTTCAGGGTTCGTACAGATCCTGGAAAGTCCTGGAATTTTATTGTTCAGAATTCCAGGCCCTGGAAAGTTCTGGGAAAAGGCATAGGTCCTGGAAAATCCAGGAAAGTCCTGGAATTGTAAACCAGCGGTTCTGGAATTGTTAGTTCTGGTTTGAGTAGTTAATAAGCCGGAATCCACTTACTGAACTTGCTGGACGATTCTGGGTTCACTGGAGTACAATAATATAACCGCAGGTATTGCATTTCCGTTTCTTTACTGTAATCCATATACACTGATAACTGATTTTGCATATGCACTTTCTCGGCCTCATGCAACCCATGTTTGTGAATGGAACATGTCCTGGAAAGTCCTGGAAAACGGATTTTTGAGTCCTGGAAAACCCTGGAATTTGGTCTTTGCAAGTCCTGGAAAGTCCTGGACAAAAGCATTTTAATGTCTGTACGAACCACGAAACTTTATTCGCAGCTGAATACATTTCTGTTTGGGAGTTAACTGATTCTGATTTGCAGTTTCAAGGGACACTGTAAAGGGACTGAGCCCCGTTCCCAGTTGATGTTGTTGTATGCGTCACGCGAGATGTGTGTTCAGCCACTGAACAGCAGTTTCATCAGCAGAGTGAAGACGGAGGATGCCACCGTCCAGTTTGTTGACGGGACAGTTCTTCAGACAGGATGCACAGCGACCCTGGCCTGTTTTGAGCCGGTTTAAGGTGCACCACTGTGCACTGTGTGGCAGACTGAAGCCTGGAACACGAACAGTAGGGTCATTGACCAGATCATGGTTGACAACTGATGTTGTACTCCAGTGAATGGGGAGTCCAGTGATGGATAAGGAAAGAATGATGCCAAGCAACTGGTTGGGGTCAGTGCTTTGAGTTATATTCTGTGGGTGACGGCAAGGACAAAATATGCTAAATTTTCTTTGAAAAATCATCTTTATATGATCAACTATATTTTCAGAAAAAATTTGCACAAATTATACTTTTTTGATTAAATAATCTCCCTAATTTCCTTATTAGGTGGAGTCTTTGACAGAGTCGACCTAATAAAGCTGGTCTCAAATGCCCGTGCATACGTCTGTCTGTCCATAAAAAGTTTTTTTGATTTCAGTGAAATTTGGCATGTAGGTAGAGTTTGATGAGTGATGCACGACAGTATGCAGTATGACCTGATCTAAGGTCAAGGTCACGAGCCCTTAAAAATAGGAAATCTGGCCATTTTCAACATCTCCGCCATTTACAATGGGAGCTGGCAACTGGCCACGGATTCTTAAACTAGGGCACAATATCTACATTTGATTGGACCAGATTTTTTATATTTTTCCTAGTTTTTGGTCACATGGCTTCGAAGTTGGCAGAAATGTCAGTTCTAGAGATTGAACGAACCGATTGCTGCTGTTCCAAGACCGAATCAGTAACTGCACAAATTCCTTCCGGCCGGAACCGAACCACACATGCAGATTCGCGCTAGCCGTCGTGGAGCACTCACGCCGCAGACCGCTGTGGAGGTCAGCGCGGCGAGTCGCACGCCGGTACGGCAATAATTAACGCAACGACTGTCATTTGATGCCGCTGCCACACTTGCCACCACACACGTAACACGAGTTTCAATTCCGTGTCACAATTCACACGAGCCGCACAAGACGCGGCCTTGTTTGATGTTCTTTGGCCATTCTGCATGCATCCCCCTGTTCACGCTGTAGCCAGCCACTGTGGACAGCCATGGTTGTCGTCTGGTCGGTGGCATCAGGAACTTCAAAGGACACCGCGAGCGACCGTTGTGACACGGAATTGAAGCTGTCACGGCCGTTTATTCGGGTTATTTCAGGCAGCAAATGACCGTTGTTGAGATAATTATTGCCGAACTGCATTGTTTGTCCAATGGAGGGCACAGTGTTGACTGCTCAGCGTCTTATGTGCGCAACGGTAGGGGGTGCAGTAAGTGATACCGTCGCGACGGTCTCACTAGGATCAGAGAAAATGCTTAGCATATTCCGACTCTGGAACAAAAAGTGTTTCACGACCGGACCGACATTGTTCCGGGCCGGAACAGTACCAGAAACGGTTCCGGTACGATCTCTAGTCAGTTCTGAAGAGTCGACTGTCAGTCCTGTACGGGGCTCATTTAGTTAATCTAAACTACTGTTATCTTACCCCAAGCATTAATACTTATTACATTTTAGTATTTTTAATGTATAAAAGATGCGATATGACCTAAATTGTGTTGAAAGCACCGTTAAACTCCATGCAGCTGACAGCAAGGGCATTCAGCCCATAAAAAAGCCTGTGCCACATATCCAAAAGGTTCCTTCTGGTACAAGGAAGAGAAATGTGGCACTAGCTAACTGAGGTTCAACTGGAAAACAGGCATTAAAATGACATTACACGCTCACTGCCCTCTACAGAGTGTCCAGTAGCATCAGTAGATTGACACTAATTAGTGAACTGATGGTATGGATATTCTTACTACTTACTTGTAGTGAGTATCAGTTGTGCCACTCTGGACAATGGCTAACATGCAGTGCTGAACATGATTATTATCATCATTCAGTGTCGCATGGCCCCGAGATTACTTCGCTGTGGAATCTTATATATTGGGCTTGTTGTGACAGGTCAAGGAGTATGAGTTGCGAAAAGGCAACTTCAGTGCAACAGGAAATTTCGGCTTCGGCATTCAAGAACATATTGATCTGGGCATCAAATATGACCCCAACATTGGCATATATGGCATGGACTTCTACGTAGTACTGGGCCGGCCAGGTAACTGATGCTGTTCATGTAGGTGCAATGCAGTTGTAACTAGATGGCTGTATTGTTCAGAATGCCTACACTACAGTATTCGGCTCAAAGCTCGCATGTCGACATGCTACTAAAATAGCACCACATGACAACCAGCCACAGACAGCATGCCTTCTGGTAATGGCAACCAATAACAGCACAGTATTTACAGTCCTATTCTGAAGCGTTCGTTATTGTGGGCAGGGGTCCAGCCTACTCTGGACCCCAGCGCTGAGACCTTATGTAGGTCTAATGTGCTAGCCCAGGGAAAGAGAGGAATTGGTCGGTGTATGCGTGACGTCTAGGGTGAAGGAGGGTTAAGTAGGAGTGAACAGCTTGTTGAGTATTTATAGGGCACTCCCTGTAGGCGTTGCCTACTGTCTCGACTAAGCCCTGACTAGAGCCAGTGGTTTTGCCACGTCTTATTTTCTTGTGCTTATGTCAGCGCAGCCAGCATCTTGACACTGCTTATGAAGGCGTCAGCAATGGTCACAATTTATGGAGGACATCGCCGAGCCCTTTTTTTCCTGCCCGGGATTATCTCCCTGTTCATTATCTGGATAAGCATTATTAGAAATAATTGTTTGGTAGGCAGACACACCCAGGCTGAGGTTTGAACCCCAGCTCCTGAGCGTATCACGCTTTACTGCACATGGCACCCGGGCAGATCTTCAGAAGTGTCAGACATTGGCAAAAATAACTCCCCGCATCGGTTGTCACAGAAAATTTGGGATGTTTCTTGTACGGAGTGTACAGGCCAGTGGAATGACTTTGATTTGATTCCAGTGGTAGAAATGGAAACTATACATCCCATAGAGGGATCATTTGTTAGTAAATTTCTGGCGAGCTTTAATCATTGATCACTTTTGGCGGCCGGAAGTCTAAAGCTGCCAAAACATGCAGTAAAGTGAATCCAATATTCGGCTGAAGCCTAGCTTTAAGCCGAATAATTAAAAGCTAGTTCAGCTCCATAGCAGAGAATTTGTGAACACGAATCAGTATTGAAAACAAGAATTTGAAAACAAACACCGATTAGCGTCGGAAATACAGTTAAAGTCCCTGAAAGCATCCCTGAGAGATACCAGCAGTCTTTGGTGGAAAAGATTCACAGAACAAGTGATGGTATGGTATGGTATTGTAGGGTTTAACGTCCCACTCGACACATTATAGGTTATTTCGGAGACGATTTTACAGGTCAGATGACCCAACCAACAGTGTAATAACACTGAAGGATGATAGTCTTCCAGGTCAAGGGCAAATCTCACTGGCTCAGCACACTAAAAGGTAAAGAAAAGGATGTAATCAAAAACAAGAACAAGTGAATGCCTTAGATATTAATCATGTAACTTGGCCAGCCACTACATAGGCTGGCTGTACTGATCCAAGCACTTTGTATTGTTTAACTTAAAAGCTGCTTTGACCTAACCAGTTCCTTCTGCACCTCTTCTCCTGTTGCATACGGTTGCCAAGCATGGCCTAACATTAGGACAAATTTAGCAGTTTTAAAATGCTCTATTTAGGAACTGAAGAGTGAAGTACAAGTACATTGTTGGTTGATTGGATTGCATAGGATATAATGTTTCGAAGAAACGACATGCAAAAGGCGTGCTGGGCAGCAAGCACCGTGTCACACGCGAGGAGGCAATGAAGTGGTTTCAGCAGAAGGTCTGTGCACGTCATCTGATCATAGTTATTATCTGGTTGTGACTCCAGTTATCTCAAATGGTTCTTTTTAGGTCGGCTCCTCCAAGTTGACCTAATAACATGTGTCTAAAATGTCCCTATGTCCGTCTGTCCAGTGTCCACCAAAGGTTTCTTTGATTCCAATGAAATTTGGTATGTAGGTAGAGGTCGACGAGTGATGTGTGACTGTATGCAGTATGACCCGATCCAAGGTCAAGGTCAAGAGCCCCCGAAAGTCGGAAATTTGGCCATTTTCAACGGCTGTCGTCTCCTCCGTTTATAATGGGGCCTGGCAAATGACCACGGATTCTTAAATTAGGGGGCAATACCTAAAGCTGATCGGGGCCGGATTTTTGATTTTTATCCTAGTTTTTGTGTCACGTGACTTTGAAGTTGGCAGTAAGTAGGAGTTGACTGTCACTTCCCTATGGGGCTAATTTATTTATGTTGCCCTCAGAAGGTGGGCGAAGTATTGCAATCAGAGTTTCTGTTTGCCTGTCTGCCTACTTGCATGGCTCTACATGTCCATATTGCACCAAATTTTGTGTCACATGCTTCTGTAACATCAGTGCAATACATTACATACTTACGGTTTTGTGGATGATGTCATGCCAGTAGGCCAAAATCAGTGACGTCGCCAGGTCCAACAAAGTGGGGTGGATAATACGGGGTGAGATAGGCAGGGTTGTCCCGTCCCCTGTCGGGTAGGGTTTGGGAGAAGCCCCCTCCCCAGAAAAAAAGTGGAATTCTTCTTTTGAAATGGCGCATTTAGAGCGAGCTGGTGTGAAGTTGCCTTGATTAACAGCCTACAGTTATGATGTGTACATACTGTTACAAACCGATTTTACTACTGAAACTGCTTAACATGTACAGCTATCTGAAATTGCTAAGTCAAGTATAGGCTACCACACCACAGCAAATGAACAGACTTTACCATTTTGGAAAGGATAGAAGGTCTTAAAGGTCTCTTCATGCCTTATCTACTTTCCTTTTCCACAACGACCACCTATACTCAGCGGATCTGCATCAGTCTCAGGAACACTCTCTGGCAGAAGTGGGGTGGACATGTCCACCCAGTGGTAACGCCCCTGGCCAAAATCAAGCATGACATTATATTTAGAGTTTTCCAGGTGGCAGCACCGGGGCGACGTTCGCCGTCTCTGACTGCATCTTTTTGGGGAATGCAGCCCATCCTGGATTAACTCTGCCTAGTTAATGAAAACTTAAATATGAATAAAGGTACATTTTCAGTTATCTTCTTAACTCAGATTTTGGACCTACCTGGGTAGCCCTTTTGTAGACTTTTCAAACACTGAATGCATGGTGTTGATTTACAGCACTTGCCATCACTGTGCAGATGGGAATAGGACTTGCACATTATTGCCAGATGTCACATAGACTACAATCACTGCTACTACTATAACTATTGCTTTAGTTGTGTTTAACTGGCTTTCGTTTCTGTAGTTACTTCATGTTTGGTTGTGACCTCAACAGAGATGCTTTTGGACCACTTACCTCCCACCCCAAAGGTGATGGGAGGTTATGCTTTCACCCGTGTCGGTAGATAGGTATATATATCCGTGAAGTTGAACAACTTCCTGGTGCCAGTTCAAGTCCGATTGTCACCAAACCTCGTCAGTCATACCCTTGGCCTCAGGGGATGCGGTGATTAAATTTTGGAAGGTCAAGGTTGGTGTGAGAGGTATATGAGCTCTACTGAACGCCCTTCTAGTTGTAACATGTTTTTCACATAACGATTGCCATTTCTGTTGTGAAACCAACAATATCAGACCACTGAAGATTGTAGAATCTGCAGTCAGTTTTGTGTTGCAAGCACCGTTAAATGCTATCCTGTCAACCAGCAAAGAATGTCATTGCTTTTGTGCCATTATTTGAAAACTGGTACATGCTTTGTAGTAATACTACAAATACTTGTAATGTGAACACAAAACAGTGCATTAATGGCACAATATTTTCTAGCCCTGATATGTCTTATGCAGGTTTGTCTGTGACACTTTAGTGTTTTTATTGCAGTTAATTTATGGATCAAGAAACTACTAAAACTTCAAATA
>Ga0209780_1003028_pt1 | contig 12320 bp, 7 predicted proteins | sample WorMetexBAHAMAS2_FD_187384 | JGI IMG/M metagenome (GOLD analysis project Ga0209780, IMG submission 187384) | Marine gutless worms symbiont microbial communities from Max Planck institute for Marine Microbiology, Germany - Inanidrilus exumae... | ecosystem: Host-associated > Annelida > Digestive... | reverse complement strand
ACACTGGTGACAAATCCGATGAATCCGACGAATCGGGCCGAGTCCGAAAGAACACTGGTGGCAAACCCGGCAAATTGGTCCGAGTCCGAAAGGACGACACTGGTGACAAATCCGATGAATCCGACGTATCGGGTCGAGTCCGAAAGGACGCTGGTGCCAAATTGGGCAAACTGAGCCGAGTCCGAAAGGACGTCACTGGTGATACCGATGAATCCGACGAATCGGGTCGAATCCGAAAGGACGACACTGTTGACGAAGCCGATGCGTCGCCTATAAGCGCCGTCGTCACAAACGAACTCGGCAATAGGAGGGCTAGGAGGGCTTTGTGAGTAATGATCACAGTGTTATTGCATGTTTCATTTAACATTACTGTGATGGTGATCATGATGATGAAAGGGGCTTATAGGTGGGCTTTGCTAGTTGGGGTCCAGAGTAGGAGGTCTGGAGGACAGAAGTCCCCCAGTGGGGTCCAGCGGCAACGCCGCGGTAGAAGGACTTGGAACGAAGTCCCCCAGAAGCTGAAGCACATCTAGCATTTTTGGCAAAAAATTGCCCAGACTGGCTGTTAATATCATTTCAGCATGAAACCACATTAGTTGGCAGATGGGGCACCCTGTGCGTCAAAAAATTTCTAATTGGATTTACGAAAATCTCACAAGTTACTCTTGTGGTGGCTGGGGGGTGCGGACCCCAGGACCCCCTAGCTCCTGGATGATGATGATGATAATATGATGATGACTACAACGATGACCATGATGTTGATGATTGTTATTAGGCCGCATCGCATCAAGCGACAGCGGCCTATTGCTATACACGGAGTAGCGTGGTCTGTCTGTCTGTCTGTCGGTCACGTTCGTGAACCCTGCAAAAACGCCTTAACCGATCGAGATGCCGTTTGCGGGCTGACTTATGTGGGCCCAAAAAAGCATGTAATAGATTGGATCAACGTCGGACGAACGAATCCATTTGCCGCGCCGCGATGCGGCCTTTTGTAAAAATTCTTTTACCATTTGTTATTCCTAGCAGCAGCAGCATCATTATAAAACACTTTATTTACTACTTGCAGAATGTTTGGATACTAACGTATTAATTCGCATCTTTATGGTCGCTTGACTTTGTGCAATTTCAAACTAGCGCGTTTCACCATCGTTTATTGTTTACGTCACCAAATTTTATTTTCTATATTACTTTTAAACTTCTCACTGTGGAATGATGGCGTTTACTGTGTTGCGCTTCGGCAGGAAAGTTGATGAAATGTGCAGTTTTTTTTGCTATTCCTTAATTTTTGGGCACTCTAAAGATATCGGCATAGCATGCTTTACGTAATTTTTAGTTTACTATTCAGAATGATCGTTGAAAGTACAAACTCGAAAACCATTCCAGATGTTAATGGCGCAAATCGCCACCGAAATTTCAGCTAAGTAAAGAATTCGAGCTACTTTCGACTGCACAGAACGATTTTTTCTGCAAGTATTTTAATTATAATAAATATATAAACGTGTATCAAGGAATTGTATCTATGACCATTTAGCCTGATTTAGGCCAAAAACCCCGCGGCCCAGGGTAATAATTAGCCTGGTGTTGAAAGTGTTAATAGATGACTGGTAGATGCGTATCCTGTCGGTATTGGTTTACCTTGAAGACGATGTTTGTTATTAGGTCGACTCCTCTGAGTCGACTAATAAAGTGGAAATGGGTCTCAAATATCCGTCAGTACGTCCGTCCGTCCGTCCACAAAAAGTTTCTTCGATTTCAATGAAATTTGGTATGTAGGTAGAGTTCGACCAGTGATGCATGATGGTATGCAGTATGACCCGACCCAAGGTCAAGGTCAAGGTCACGAGCCCCCTGAAAGTCGGAAATTCGGCCATTTTCAACGATTATCTCCTCCCCATTTATAATTTGGGATGGCAAATGACCACGGATTCTTAAATTAGGGGGCAATACTTAAAGCTTATCGGGGCCGGATTTTTTCGTTTTTGTCCTAGTTTGTGTCACGTGACTTTGAAGTTGGCAGTTAGTAGGAGTCGACCGTCAGTCCCGTATTGGGCCAATTTATTTATGTATTCATATCGACAGACTGATGTGACGACACAGTATTTATAATCATCAGCCATTAGGCCTATCTCATCGTTATTACCCGCGCTACGCTATGCTAGTGCCGTATTTTCAGTCATTGTGTGTTCGTCCGTCTGTCCGTCACAAGTCGGAGTTCTACGAAAATGACTAAACGTATGGGATCACGCTTAATAGCCCGGGGACTCTAGTTTTACCAAGCAAAAGATGTCTACGAAATTCCGATGGGATATCCCCCAACGGGGTCGCCGAATGCAGATGGGGTAGGTAAAAATCGCATTTTTTCGACCGGTTGTGTTCTTCGACTCGTACTCCTTACCGCCAAAAATTATGTCAATCCGCGACGGTGGTCCGCGTCTACGAGTGTGCGCTGGCGGAGGGATGCACAGTGTCATCAACAACGTTGGTTGTCGTGGAAGTCTGTTTATGATATACGGCTCACTTCAGCGATACGTGTATATGACATGGAGCATCGCGTACTCGGTTTGCGGTAGTTGATACGCGTACAAAACTATGCAGGTAGCCGCAATGCCGCATAAAACGTGGCAGTTGCTGAAAGTGCTCCTCAGACTGACACGCGATCTGTTTGCGTTAAGCCCCGTCCACACCAGCAACAATGTCGAAGCAACAGGCAACATTGTCGAAGCAACGTTCGACTTTGTCAAAGCAACATTCAACTTTGTTGCCACAAACGGCAACAATGTCGAACGAGTATCGTACAATACCGTCCTTTGGACAAAGTCGAATGTTGCTTCGACCTTGTTGCCGTTTTTGGCAACAATGTTGCCGGTTTCGGCAACAATGTCAAACGAAATTTCGTCCTTTCGACTAATTCGAAACAAATTGAACATGCTCAATTTGTTTCAAATTTGTCCAAAAACGGCAACAATGTGGAAGCAACATTCGACGTTAAACATTCAATCGTTAAACTTGTAGCGTTCGACAATGTTGCTTGAACACTGTTGCTGGTATGGCCGGGGGGGGGGGCTTTCTTCGTACAACAGTAGGACAACATTTCAACTGACAGAGAGCGTCGCGCAAGTTTCTCTGCGATCGATAGCTGAGCCTTTTGTGTGTCACTTGCACCAGTTATTTCGACTGACGATGAATACGGCATTTGATGGTATTTTCGGGACTCGTTGGTGGTTTTTAGTTCGAACGAGAACAAGAACTGGACATCGGACGTGGTCGGCTACTGCTACACGACGGCGTCATGCGACGGAGAGAAGATCCCGACGCTGACCAGCGAACTCTTTATGACCAAGACTGCCTGTTGTGACGGTGTCCGTGGGGCGAGTTGGGGCGGCTCGGGCCAGTGCGTCGTGTGCGCCGTACGGGACAGCGACACTAAATACCTCCCCACGCACGCCTCCAGTAAGTAAAAGTAGCAGTGGCAGTTTACCGATGTCTCGCAGCCAAAGGCTGGATTGGTACACTAAAACACATGTTGAACATCTACAACATGCACACACAAATTGCAGTAGTTAACATAGGGGTGAAACCAGCCGCCTACATATAATATACTGTTTAGTGGGCTGTAACTCCACCTATAGTGCACGGGGTCTTGGGCTATACCCCATTGGGGTCCAGGGCAAAGCTTTTGGTCAGGGGGTGTCGCGACCAAATGGTTTGGTCCGACGATTCCACTTGAAGTATACGACTTAGAAACGAAATACTATTTTTATAATTTTAATTATACAAATGAAGTAACGAATTGAAAAATATCCATAGTTTAACAGTACTGTAAGCACGTGCGCATCCAGCACACCACAGCTGTCACACGTCCGTTCAGTACAGCGGACACAACAGAAGTGACGCCCACGACGCTACCTCCAGGCTCGCTGTCCAGTCTTCTTTTGACCTTGCCACGGCAGATAGGCCACAGTTCGATGCATTAATACAGCTGAGGAAGGTGTAAACGATACGTGCATGTAGTCACGTAGAACAATCATCTGTGCGAAATGGATCACGTACGCTAGTCTTCCTCAAAATGACCTCAATAAATGATATCAGAACCCGAGCATCAGTAATTTAAATATATCTATAAGAAAATCCCGACAGGGGGGCTTTGTTCCCTCAAGCTGAAAGCAATTTATAAAAACTAGGTGAGCAATATTGCGCTCTGGATTTGACTATTTGACCTTTTGATGCTTTCAAATGTTCCGTCCATTACTGCTTGCTTGTTATATACATGTGCCACTAATGCATAAACACTGGGTGGTAAAACGAATTTATTGGAGTCATATTTGGGAGCTGGATCAGTCATGTTTGGGGGCTTTCTGTGGCATTTTGGGGTTCAGCCCGCCAAGCCTTGTCCTCGCCCCTGAGTTAAAATAGTTAAAAGGAAAATAAAACATGTTTATAGTGCAAAATAAACATTGCAGTAGACTACAATGAAAATATTATTACAATAAAAAGTATCGATGCGTAAACTACCGAACTAGTATCATCATCATCATCATTTATTTGTTCAAAGTACATTAAGACAGCAAGCATTGGTGTACGTTGACTTAAGAGGACGTGCCAGGCTACATATAGCGCTTACGGCAGCCCAAAAACGAGTGTAAAAACAAACGACATGAAAATACGAACGATACACAATATATAAAAACCACAGGAAAATTCAGTGACTCAATGCAAACAAATCAATCGATGTAAGAGAGTTTTTGAATTTGGATAGAGAAATGAAGTCAATGCGATCTGTAGGTAGGCTATTCCATAAATTAGCAACGCGTTCAGAAAAGAAGGATTACTTAGGAGAATGTTTGCTGAAATGCTTATAAATTTTATACCTGTGACCTCTGGTAGTACTGACACGCAACTGAAAGAACTCATCCCTATTAATGGCTATGAGTCCAAAAATAATCTTGTAACACATGATGAGGTCAAAACGGGTACGGCGAAGTTCCAAACTGTCTACATTTAACAGCCTAAGACGTATTCTTTACGTAAGTATAGTAAGGTGCAGTTTTTGTTAGAGGGCCAGGGCGTACTTTAATGAAGACTGATATCTTTTTGTTCTAAAGTATGGTACTGGATATTTTAGGGGCTTGCGTAATTTGGAAAGGACTTTAATGCCACGTTAAACTGGCAGGAGAGACTGTAGGCAGCTGTTACTGGAACATATTTTCTTTAAAAAGGATTTACTGGTTAAACTAAACCGTACCTGCACAGTGATAAGATGCTTCATCGCAGTGTCATATCCATACATGTAGAACTTTACAAAGGACGCTGAGCCTTTTTAAAATTTCGGTGTTGTATTTCACTGGTATCTGTGCAGTGACTTTTGAGTAGGAATTTATGCATTTTTCAGTTAATAATTTTCCCCAAGCTTTTGAAAGGGGGCTAGGCGTAAGCACGTCCCTAAATACACTGTACACAGCCCTTTGATTGTGATGATGATGATGAGGAGCAGGAGGAGAAGAAACGCTTGTCTTTAGCTGTAGTTGTCGCAGTTGATTAGAACTGATTTACATGAGCACATGTCGCTTTTCTAACTTTTAAAGATGTCTGCGATGTAGCAAATGCTTCGCGATATACCTAACAGATAGAGTCAAAACTTTCTGTACAAAATATGAGTCGTGCGATAACCAATTACATAAGCTTTCGCAGCTGCCTTTAAAGCATCAGATTTCTTTGTCAGTTATTGCTCGATATCAACTGGTTTATACCAAAATATATCATATATTATAAATTGTACTGGTAAATGTTTGCAAATCTTGATGTGCTTAGTTAAGCTGTGCGCTTCTATTTTTCTTTCACTTTTTATTGTTTTTGTGTTATTATTTCAACTCTACCGTTTCGGTGCATAATAAATAACGCGTGTCTGTTGCTGGGCAGTTGTGGAGATTCCGCCGGGAGCACGTCCTTCGTGCGGCGGTCACGGTCCGGACACGTGGCGCACATTCGACGGGCTGCAGTTCGTCTTCAACGGACAGTGTCGCTACCTGGTGTTCACCGACAACCAGCGCTTCGTCGACGTTCGCTCGGTCGACTGCAATCGCTATTCTACCTGCAAAAAGGTGACGACTGCACCAGCATTCTCGGCTGCGATTAAACGAATAATTGACTTCGTTTCTAACACAGCTTAAAGCTTATCGGGGCCGGATTTTTGATTTTTGTCCTAGTTTTTGCGTCACGTGACTTTGAAGTTGGCAGTAAGTAGGAGCCGTACGTCCGTCCACAAAAAGTTTCTTCGATTTCAATAAAATTGGGTATGTAGGTAGAGGTCGATCAGTGATGCATGATGGTATGCAGTATGACCCGATCCAAGGTCAAAGTCAAGGTCACGAGCCCATGAAAGTCCGAAATTCGGCCATTTTCAAAGGCTATCTCCTCTTCATTCATAATGTGGGCTGGTAAATGACCACGGATTCTTAAATTAGGGCACAACATCTAAAGCTCGTCGGGGCTGCATTTTTGATTTGTGTGCTAGTTTTTTTGGTAGGCAGATTGATCATAGCACGTCCCAGCCTAAGACGACAAACTGTCTCTGAAATGGGCGAGGTCACGTCACGTGATCCACTTTAAACTTTAAAGCCCTAAACATGCCTCAGGAATAGCTGAAGCTAGAATAGTCAAATTTGTTACACATGTAATGTTATCAAAAGGACGACATATCACCCCCTAAATGTGCGTGGTTATGGTCACGTGACTGTTTTAAAACTTTTCCGTTTGCCGTGATGCAGCGCGTCGCGCGGTTCGTCAGCGACAGCTGAGCTATTTGTTGATAACCGTTAATACTGTCCCGCCTAATGGAACTGTACTGTTTTGTTCGCTGGCGTCTGTCGTCTGTCGTCGTCTGTCATCGTCATCGTCTAACGCTGCCGGCTGCCGGGCGCGTGGGCGGTCGGCGGCCGACACTGCCCGGCGGGCCAGTACGGTTACGTCCCGTTAGGGCGACACCTTGTCAAACGATGCGATGTCGGTTGCGCTTCTGTTTTATGTTAGGAGCTATCAATTCGCCTCAGCAGTCAGTTGCGAGTCAAAGCTCTCGGTTCCACTATCGTCGTCAACAATAAACAGATAACTGTCACTAGAAGCAATCCACATATCATTGCAGGTCCGTACGTACTTCTTCAAACAGATAATTCGCATCATAACGTGTGCTTATGTTTATAACAAGTTTCAGCAAGTTTTTAACTAATTTATTTAGATTGGTATTTTTTTGATATTTTAATGGTGTTGAATCTGAAATATAGCAACGATAATAATAATAATAATAAAATGTATTTGTACAGCGCCATTATGTGGTAACTTCAGAGGCGCTAAGCGTGTCAATGAGCAGATGGAAGAGAGAAAGCCTGGGAGAAGAGGAATGTCTTTAGCCTAGACTTAAAAACTGTGACAGAGTCGCTATCGAGAACACCCCACGCCAATCTTGCGATTTGTTGTACGACGAAATCGCTCAACAAAATACTAGGTGTGACATCGGCCCAATGCCTTGGTGGGCATTCGGCCAATGGGGGTTATCCTTTGTTTTGATTTCTGGTGAAATTTCGTTTATTTTGTCTGTCAGCAGTAGGGATGCGCGGTATTAGAAAATTCCCGACGATAATATACCGTCTCAGAAATACTGTGATACCGGTATACCGCGGTATTTCGTGACGTCATCAATTGTAGACAACTTTTGCAAAAACCCAACCGTGCGAATCGACTGCAGTATTCTCGCCGATTCTCTTTCCCATAACTGTGTGTTAGTGATATTATACGTAAACTTTCTGCCTCTGGACGTGGTTGTCATGTTGCTGGCATTTATGTTGTAGTTTTAATCTATGTTGATGACCTGCTGCTGATCTCATCTACATGCAGTGATTTACGCAGAATGCTGCGGGCGGTATTTAGCAAGCCCACTGTATATAATACCGTAATACCGTCACTTTAATACCGCGGTATTTTCCGATACCGGTATACCGCGCATCCCTAGTCAGCAGTATATACATTGGTTGACAGTGACGTAATTTCGTCATATGTATGCCAGCTGTTCTGGCCGCCATGTTGTAGGGCACGGAAATGTAAACATTTTGCAGCAATTACAGTCAGATCGCCGATCTGACGCTAGCATTGAGCTTTCTTAAACCTACCGATTCAGTTTATTTAAATAACGTAACAAATTTTCACCTGTTAATTTTGCAAAGTACGACATTATGCCGTAAAACATGGAGATGGTGTCGCGACCATAGATCACTGTGACGTCACTTTACCCAATTTATTGGAAATTTGATATTACAGTATGCAGTGACAGCAGCGTGAAACGTAATTTCCTTCCGGATCATTTCGAAATTATTGTGAGATGGTTGTTGTTAAACGTTTAAATGAAGGCTTGTCGATCGAGAAGTATTCCGATTTCTATCGGTTGGTGTCCGGACCATTGCGCGTGTTGTGGAACGAGCGAAGCACGTGGTACATCACTTTCGACCAATCAGCGACCGGCCGCGAGTCTATCACGTTTGGCGGCATGTGTGGCAATTTCGACGGCAATCCTTACAGTGAGTAATATGGAATGCGTATACTGATCCTTGTGGGTGGGCTACAGCGAAGTATGGTATGGTATGGTATTGTAGGGTTTAACGTCCCACTCGACACATTATAGGTCATTTCGGAGACGATTTTATAGGTCAGATGACCCAACCAACAGTGTAATAGCACTGAAGGATGATAGTCTTCCAGGTCAAGGGCCAATCCCAGAGGCTCAGCACACTAAAAGGTAAAGAAAAGGATGTAATCAATTTTTTTTTCTACAAGCAAGATCAAAGCCCGATCCAGTCGACCGTGTACGAACTGCTCATTATATAGGTGTGCATATGATGTGCACAATAATGAGTGATGCACAACAGCACAGAGCTGGTCAAATAATCTCCCCTCTTACCCTCCAGACAATCACCATACCTCAGATGTTGTCTTTTTGGAGGGGAGGTGTGCGGTAACAGATTTTTCGTACCAATTACCTCCCATTTCAATGACTTCATTCACATTCACATTTCATTCACATTCACATTCCCATCCCATCCAATTCTCATTCCCATCTGAAACTTAAATCCCATTCCCGTATTTTCCCATCCAGCAATTGCCAAATCCATTTCATTTCCATCCGGCAACTCAAACGAGACATCATACTATGCGCAAAAAGTATGTTGCAATAAATTGTAATCAAAATAGTCCGATTAATTTTTCACGTATCAACATTAGTTTAGTTCAGTTCAGCGCAACTTGCTACAAAATTATGCATCAACGCTAACACAAACGCTGTTGCAAGTGCTTGCTAGTTACAGTATGCTGGGTTTTTTTTCACACTCCCATGTCTTAATTCGCATTCCCGTCCCGTTCCCATCCCACGGCGGATCTTATTCCCATTCCCATAGGAATCCCATGGGATCCCAGTCTTCCCCATTCCCATGCACATCTCGACAGCGAAGATGGCCTGGGCGGGGATCCACAATGCATCCATCGCGGCTCACTCATCGTATTATTATACATCGGTCGCTTGTTGTCTGTACTTACGTGCTGACTGAGGGGTGAAGTTAGGAAACTGACGCACCCACATCTCATTTTGTTTCCCTGGGTGCAAGACCCTTCTCTCCCTCTCCCTTTATTTTGTTCCTTTCATCCCCTTTCCATGCAATTTCTCTGCTGCGAAGCAGCCCCTCAAATCGAACTAGGGTCATGAAGAGTGCCCAGTGCTGTAGGCTCTTCCAGCGGGCACTGGCCGAAAACGCATTTTTGTACGTTTTCAGCCAAAAAAGGAATGTATTAACTATTAAAGTTACTGTTGAGGCCAGTTCTTCGGGACGTGTCACACCCGCTGAGACTGTTTGCGCCCATTGTACGCGGGAAGTCGGCGTCAGTAGTGTGACACACAGACGAGACCCGGTTGCAATACGTACACCGTGCTGCGTTTGCGTACATTATAGCTGTAAATGTTAAGATTTTAAAAGACTGTTACTATTTGTCCAGATGACTTAACGTTGCCGGGACGCAGCGAGATTCTGGATCCGGTCGACTACGGCAACAAATTTGCATTGAACGACAAAACTGTACGTGTGTCAGCCAGTAAACCAATTTGTTAAGCACAAGTGGACAACGCGTAACATTGCATAAAACTGTTAGGCCTATAGTGCACAGTCTACCAAACAGAGCGACCATGCATCACAATTTCTGTAACATGCGCAGTGTTAAGAGTTACGTGTGTTACGAACAGTTAAAGTTAAATTTAAAATGTGTGGTATAAGATCTTTGCGAGATGATAGCTGTGATTCAATGAGTCTACTTGATGGCGGCAGACTGTTCCAGATGTCTGGCCCTCAATGTCCGGTTTGGCGTAGCGGTAACGGCGTTGGGCTAGGGATGCGCGGCATACCGGTATCAGAAACATACCGCGGTATTAAAAGTGACGGTTGACGGTATTATATACAGTGGGCTTGCTAAATAACGTCCGCAGCATTCTACGTAAATCACTGCATGTAGATGAGATCAGCAGCAGGTCATCAGCATAGATTAAAACTCCAACATAAATGCCAGCAACATGACAACCACGTCCAGTGGCAGAAAGTTTGCATATAATATCATAAGCACACAGTTATGAGAAAGAGAATCGGCGAGAGCTCTGCAGACGATTCGCACGGTTGGATTTTTGCAAAAGTTGTCTACAATTGATGACGTCACAGAATATTCCGGTATACCTTTATCACGGTATTTTTGAGACGGTATATTATTGTCGGGCATTTCATAATACCGCGCATCCCTACGTTGGGCGTATCAGCGAAGTTGCTCTACGTCGAACCCGGTTAGTACTGGGATGGGTTACCGTCTTCCGGCGGGCATACCACCTCGGCATGTAACCAGCCACACAAGCCAACTCAGCCTTCTACCCTCAGCGAGATGGGAAAGAGTACCGGCCAAAGTGCGGTGATGCGCTGCGGCTGGGAAGTAAAAGCAGGATGGCTCATTCCATTTATGGATAAAAGTGTGGATTGAAGGTAAAACTGTGTGATCCCTTGTAAACACGTGCCCTACCTGAGCGCTCGGGAGATGTGAATCGCACTCATTATAGGCTCTATACAATTGTCCTGTTTACGCGCTTTCCGAAATATGCCTCAATAGGCTTCTTACAAGTTGCATATCATCTGATAATACAATTTATCACAAAACGTTGTTATTTATTTCAGCGTTGACGATCGTTGATGCTATATCTACGTAATTTGTCTACATAATTTGACATCTTGCGACACGATATCGGTGTTTCAGACCTCGATATTAACGTGTTGCAGTGTCCGAGTGCCGTTCCGTACCTGAAGTTTTGTGCCGACGACAGGGCGAAGAGCTTGGCAGTGGAGGCGTGCGACAGAATGTTCGGAAAGTCATTTTCGCAATGCTTTGACGCGGTTTGTTTTCTGTGTGGTACTTGCAATGTTTTCAGTATACGGTGTACCAAACTGAACTAGAAATGCGTGGCAAAGTTCAGCGTGTAGTCCGCCCGGTACAAACGCGTCTGCAAAACTTAGGGGTTACTGGACAAAAGTTCACCAAATATGTATCAGACGTAGAGCCACCATTGGCGGTGTTAACGCGCGTATCCACATTGCGATCCTCCGATCCATTGTGAATGACAGCGCACAGAATGAAGGTGGAAACGCCATTTTTGCCGATTCTCGCCAAACACCGGTTACTATAGCAACGTCCCGTGAGCGATTGCGAAAAGAAGGTGGGATTGATCATGCGCGACCATATGCTACCCGTCCTGAAAATTTGATGAAGATCGGTCCATTACATTCTGAGATAATTGGTCGCCAATGGGACTGTTAAAAAGATAGGAGATAGAGACTGGTAGGAGTAGGCGGTGAAACGCGTGATCTGGATTTTGTAGGACTTTACTCAGGGGCGGATCCAGCGGGGTGTCCAGAGTGTCCGGACACTCGCCCCTTTGATACGGTGCCCTTTTTTGAAAAGAACATATTTTCAAAACGGGCGCCGATTCGTCGGATTTTGGGCTTCTAGAGGAGCAAAGTTCCCAAAAATGGGAGATTCCATGCCCAGGACGCCCATGAACCATCGTGCAAAATTTGACGCCGCTAGCTTTATCCTCGGCGGAGAAATCCGTAACCATACATAGTGACAAATTTACAAGCAAACAAACAAACAAACAGTAATCGACATATCCACACTTATCAGCATGTGTGGAAATGACAATCAACAATTGAAGTTGAACAAAAATAGTGTAGGACAACATCAATTACGCATATTAACAC
>Ga0209780_1003027_pt1 | contig 12321 bp, 6 predicted proteins | sample WorMetexBAHAMAS2_FD_187384 | JGI IMG/M metagenome (GOLD analysis project Ga0209780, IMG submission 187384) | Marine gutless worms symbiont microbial communities from Max Planck institute for Marine Microbiology, Germany - Inanidrilus exumae... | ecosystem: Host-associated > Annelida > Digestive... | reverse complement strand
TACAGTGTGAGAGGTGAGCACGAACGCTAATTAGGCCTATCTCAACGAGCGTATAATGATTATTGCCCTGCTCGCCAGGTTGAATGGATTAGTGATAATGACGACAATGAGAGTATTTCATGGTAGCCGGCGATGGTCGATATTTCACACCTAATTACACTCCACGGAACAAACGCACGTCACGGAAGACTGCGTGCAATCGTCGCCCATGTCGCCCGCATACTTTAGCACGACCCCTATACAAATCTAGGGTTTATTCTACGTTTTACTTTAGTTGAGTATAACGTGGAATTTTATAATGGCTGTGTTCTGAAGACAGAATACGAGAATAGGATAGGCTCGTTTTGGAATGACAAGAATATTTCTGTGCATTTTCTGACTGAAAATGTTGGCTTTTGATGCCAGCATCTTCAGTCCCATATTCCAATTAGAAAACTGGCAAACAAAGTCACAGTGTAAAACCATGCCTTAGATATGACGTCACAGACATCCAGCTTCACTGCTTAAGTAAGTAACACATCACTAATCACTACTACATCATGTAATATCTTGAAAGGACATTAATGGTGTTTTTATTGCGGCATTGTGATACAGTTATCAAAATTTTCAACAAATGATGTGACGTATTGTGTGGTTTCTCTGTGACAGTCGAGTGTCTTGTGGTCTGTAGGGTGAGCATTTATGTTGCCATCTTTGTTATTCTTAATTCCATAGTTTATTGTTGAATGTTGGTTTATTGCTGAAGCTAGAATCAGTATTCTGCTTATGGATTTGTGATGAAATGAAATGATTGTTTTTTTGTTTTAGTCTCGTGCATTATTTTCTGGCAGCAACACTTGCACACTCTGCAAGAGGCATTCTCGAGTTGCATGTACTGAAAATCTTGTATTGAAGTCTCAACCTGTCTGCCATGTCAACTATGCAACGTTCAGCCGACTGTTATCAACTGCTTTATCTACTATGGACAGAGCAAATAAGCAGTTTGCCGAATCAGGAAATGGCGTCAGACCAAAGCTGGAAAGTAAAAGAAATGATCATAACAATGATACAAATGTTATCTACATTGGAACACTGGCACGCCATGTTCGCATTGTGAAAGTTTTCTCGCTATCAACAAGTGTTGCCGGAATTTGCCTTCAGCCGTTCATCTATACGAAGTTATCGGCACTTCCTGTCGCACTTGCTGTTGCGGTCGGTGGATTTGCCAGCTTCTTCATATATCTGACACCGGTTCTACTGCACCTTGTCTCAAAGCGTTACGTCACCCAGATAACACTAGATCCTGTCAGTGGAGAGTATACTGCAACGACATACACATTCTTTCTTCGCAAGAAGCTACACCCGTTCACAGCAGATGACGTGACTGTGCCACACGTGCCGGGTCTGTTCACATCTATCCGGGTTCACGAGGTGCCATTGTTCATCGACCGTGATTTGTTTACTGATCGCCGCCATTTTGTCCAGCTCTTCAAGTACACTGACCCACTCGAGTGGGAAATAGTCAGTGAAGGCTTGACTCCAGATGATGACAAAGATTTAGATAAGCCGTCGTCAAAGAAGCTTTGACGTTTTTATACTGGGCACTGTACATTATGTAGACTAGAAATAAGCTGACCGTAGGTTGATCTGGTTGCAGCATGGTGTCTTTAGGTTATTCTTAAGTTGGAGTTGGACTGTCATGATATTGCATATGATTTTTATTGTGTGAAAATTCTAACTTTGTATTTAATATGGGTTGCTGCCAATTTAATGATAATATTTGGTAGTTGTTAGTTTAAGTACATACAACAGGGCTTCTCAACTGGTGGAATTTCGGGGTTGCAGAGGGGAATTGGGACCACAGACTGTGATTCAAACTGTTGAACTATTGATCTTATTAGCTGAAGTAATTCGAAGCACTGTCTAGCCTCACTACCAAAATGTCAGCATTCAGCACTGTACTGATACCTAATCTCATGTAGCACAGAGAAGAGACGTTCTATGCACCAATATTTTCTGTCATTATTAAATTTGTGACAGTCTGCTGTAAAACTAATGTAATTTGTATATAGCAACAAAGCAAAAAATATTTTCATATTTTCAGTATTATATGCATATTGTTTGGAATGCACCTTTAACTGTTTACTGTTCTTATTGTAAGTTCATTAATTATTGGCTATCATACATATGATTAGAAAGTAGAGACCAATCTAATTCACAGGGAAAATGCAATATTTTGTGGTGTTTTTACAAAATATGCCTAATGTCACAGCAAATTCACACAGAGAGATTGAAAAATTCACTGGAATTTCCCGGGCCCTGCAGGCCCTTATTTCAAGGATTATATATATTGTTGTCTATGCATTGTATAGACTATCTAATCACTTTTCAGAGATGCAACGTCTGGTTTCAGTATCGATTTTGTCAGTTCTCGATGGATTACCTACAGAATTAATTTTTACCATTTTTCACGAGATTTTTTGCATGGAAATCAAATGTGGTCGGCTCGATGCCTATTGCTTCTCAGGCAAACCGGAAGTATATATCAAATTTTAGAGATGTGCAAATTCCGATTTTGGCAGTTGTAAGATTCTGAAGGCTTAGTCGATCAAGGTAGGCAAATTCGTCTGTCACTGTCGCATGGGATAGACCAGATAGATAGAACATAATAGTGGTTGTTTACTTACTTACTTTCTTACTTATTTACTTCCTTAAGAATAGGCCTCTTCCATTTGCAGGCTGGAGGTCATAAGATGTGACCAAACCTGGCTTTTTGTGTTTATTTTTGCGTATTTTGTTACGGATGTGAAACTTGCTGCTTGGTCGGTTAGCTAGCTGTATTCTTGTCCCGTATGCAAAACACCGAGATTAGGGGAAATATAGCTTTTCAGTAGTAACACAATGGAAGAAAGTGATCTTTTTGTGTCAGGTGCAACATAAAACCTTAACTCAATGAATCAGTCACGTTTTGTGTAACTGTTAACTGATACAGTTCTTTGTAATTCCAACAGTAGCATCACTCATCAGTTATTTGCTATGTCAGTAAGAGTAAGTAATAGTCATTTTTACTAATTTTCTTCCTGCTTGTACTGGCGTTTTAAAGCCGACGTAAATTGAGCAATGCCTCCTCTTCTGCCAGGAGTCCAGTGGTGGAAGAAGAAGGGATGAGACCAAACCACGTGGTATGACACGTCACATTTAATGAGGCTGCTCAACTACTGACCTGTTACGTGAATTTGCTGGCAACGCAATGAAGCAGGTGTAATTTCATCTTTGGAATATTATTAATTAACGGTTTAATAGCATCAAGACAACTGACTTAAAGGTGATTGACAATCAAGGGTGCACACTTCCCAACCAACAACGATTTTAAAAGGTACTCCTGTAATCCCTCGAGTAGACCTATCCATGTGGCCGAGTAGTTAGCGCACTCAGGCGCCATATGCAGTAGAGTGTGACGCGCTCAGTGGCCGGGGTTCGCGCCTCAGCCGGGGCGCGTCCGCCTACCAAAGATATTTAATAATTCCTATTCACATGATGAACATGGAGTTAATCCCGGGCAGGTAAGAGGGTTCGACGGTGTCCTCTATAAACTGAGTGACCGTTGCTGATGCCTTGGTTAGCAGAGTCAAGGTATTAGCTGCGCCGACATGAGAGCCGAAGCAGATAGATGTGGCAAAAAGGCCCCTGGCTAGACGCTGAAGAAGCGCAAGTTAGGTGGCCAGGTGCTGAAGAAGTACCGGTCAGGGCTGGCGCTGGCGCTCCATGTAGACCCCTGACTGTCTCCCTTGCAAAGTTTGTCCACAACTATCTGACATTTGTTCATGCGGAAGTACACCGGAAACAACCTGTTGGAATACAGCTGGGATAAGCAATTACTAACTACATGCATCGGTTAAATGTCGCAGAGTAGCACTTTATTGTGCAGATTTGGCTACCTCTATATATTTATTTAATAGGCACAAGTGCCGCATTAAAAAGCAAGAAAGGAACACACATACCATACACAAATGCCTATACACCATAAAACACATTGCTGTCAGCAATATCCACCACTCATAGTGTTTCACGCGTGCTACTAAATGGCTATCCAGTGGAGTGATTTGAGACTGCACAAATTTAGTGCATGGAGGCTGAGATGTGCTATCTAACAGTAGATTCCACTGCAACGTCAGCAACAGTTCTGTAGATGTTACAGCAGCTTGTCTTCAGGCAACCGACGGCGAGATGGGTGCTTCTATAACGAGCGCGTTGTCGCCGTGTAGTTGCGCCGTCAGACTATACGGGTCGACTGCGTACGGCAGCAGAAGCTTGTCGTACGGTTGGTCGTCTTGTCGAATGTCTGTCTCGGCGTCGAAGACGATACGTGCCTGCGTTCCGCTGCGATTGGCCTTCACCACGAGGCAGTCGGGGTCGAACTGGTTCGTGTGCTTGAGACTGCACGTCAGCACCAGTCGTTTAGAAAAACCTCTCTCCGCCTGCAATTCAATAGTAACATTTTCTGTCGCCGACAGCTGTTGCATCGTGTAAACACGGTTTTAGGCCTATCGATCGAACTCAAGTTCCTGACGTGTCACGTTTGGTTGAAATATCTAATATTACTCAAATATTTACTTACAAAAAAGACTACAAAAAATATTGGTGTGAAAAGCTCAGTATAGACTAGCAATTTAAGGACATCGAAGCCTTTATGGCTCCTACGTGTCCACTGCCATGTCAGACGTTAGCCTAGATACTAATCAATCTTGTTACCGCGCGACGCTATGCTAACGCTGTATATGGCTCTCTGTCTGTCTGTCTGTCTGTCTGTCCGTTATAAGGCGGTATTGTACCAAAATGGCTAAACGCAGAATCAGGGAAACAACGCCTTACGACACTCCAGCGACTCTTCGATTTCTGACATCACAGATTTCGGCGAAATTCCCACGCATGCGACTAGTCCCCCCCACGGGGACGCCAAATACAGGTGGTAGGTTAAAATCGGCAATTTTCGACCGGTATCTCGCTATATCTCAGAAATGATGCAGCATATGCGCACAGTTAGGCTACAATGGAAAGCTGACAGTATGAACTCGTACAAAATAATATGTGCTGTATGATGTATCGAATGGTGAATTTGAATTTGAGTGACCCTAACTACCCCCAAACTATCCAATTTTCTACACTGCGTCGCTTTTCGTGTGTTCGTAATCGGTGGAGACAGATCAAATTTGGTAGACAGGTTGATTGTAGCAAATCCTAGCCAACGGATGACAAACCATCCTGAAAGGAGCATATGGTCACGTCGCGTGACAAATCACTCTGTACGTTTTGGGAAATAACTGATATTAGGCCTATCTCGGAAACGGTGCAAAATAGAGACATAGAACTTTGCAATGGGAGACTAATAGGAAATCACAGTGTGGGTTATCGAATGGTACCAACATCAATGACCCTGTCCCTGAGTAACCTTGTATGCCACTTTAGCTGTTTGAAACTTTGCTAACTACCATACCTCAGGAAACATGGAACGGATATTAACAACGGTATGTTTACACATGAATCGGTAAGCGTATACGTGCTTTTAATTTTAATTTTCAACTGTCTTTTCTAGCGAAACTGAAGGACATTTCAAGGTCATAGGAATTCACCTGCACTGTAAATGTGCGGAAACGGTGCAAGGTAGAGACGTTGTTACTACAGACCATTAATAGGAAGTGATGTGGCTCATCGAATAGCGATGACCTTGAGTGACCTTCAAGGTTATTCATCTACTGCAAGCCTTTACAAATGCAATTTTTCGTAGACATCAATGCAGCAGTTGACAAGATTTCAATAGGGCGTCGCGCGGTCCCACTGCGGTAGCTGAGCTTTTTGTTTTTTTTCTTGTGGGTTTACTTTCTGCTTACGCACTGAGTCTATAGAAATTCACTGAATTGTAGAATCTGTGGTCGGGCCGTCCTGTGAATGACATGTTATGGCACCATAGGCCTATTATCCATATAGTAATAATAATAAACAGATTTGTATAGCGCCATTAGGTCGTAACTGCAGAGTGCAGAGGCGCTGGGGCCAGTCAGCGTGTTAGTGAGGAGAGGGAAGAGAGAAAGCCTGGGAGAAGAGGAATGTATTTAGCCTAGACTAAAACTGTGACAGAGTCGCTACTGATAGGCCTAACAGTTTTCGGTAGCGAGTTCCAGACAGCCGGAGCTGAGCATCGGAAGGCGCACTTTGCAATGTAGTCGTCCTAGACGGTTGACACAGCGTCGTGGTGGCCGATCGCAGGTTTTGGTCGAGTTGTCGATCCTGGATTAGGCGACTTTGAACGTTAGCAGAGCCACTTTGTAGTCCATCCTCTGCTGAACGGGCAGCCAGTATAACATCCTCAGCAACGGGCTGGCGTGAGATCGTCTTGGCGCCTGGAAAACGATCAGAGCTGCGTTGTTCTGCACACGCTGTAACGTCTTGATGCTGTAGCTTGGAGCGCCGTGCAACACAACATTGCAGTAGTCGATCCTGGACATGATTAGACTACACGCCAGCATCTGTGCCAGTTTAGTATACACCTGGTGCCGATGAATTGCCGGATGGCCTGTGCATTGGTAATTGCGCGATCGCGCCACCGCCAAGACGTGCGTGTGAAACGTCATGCGCTGATCGAGCACGACTAACAGCACTTTAATCTCTTCGGCTACTGACAGGTCAACTCCTGCCACGGACACAGATGACATGGACGACGTCACCACACGCAGCTGGTTTGTCGTCCCGACGATGAGAGCTTCCGACTTATCCAGGTTGAGCGGTAGGCCGTTCTACAGGTAGCCTACCACTGTCTGACGTCAGTGGTACACTCGGTGAGAACGGGCAGCCCGGCTGGTGTGTTGTCGGCGCGCATGGCGAGCTGAAGCTGCGTGTCGTCGGCGTATTGATGATAGGCCTACTGTACGCCGTGGTGAGCGATGACGTCGGCGATCGGGCTGCAGTAGACCGAAAACAACAGAGACCTAGCTTTGTCAATAGATATTTCATAGACCCGCAGGCCCAGTGAATAATTTGGTCTTCAGGGGCCGACAATGGTTGCAACTTACGAAGACAACCTTACAAGTTTGAATGTTTGCCTGAATGAGGGGTTTAGAGCCGTATTTCGACGTCTGGGTACTGGAGGAATATTCGTGCATGCGGAGCGATTCACTGGCTGCTGCAGTATTATTAGGCCGCATCGCATCATTGCATAAGATGCGAGCTATTACTAGGCCTACATACATAGTAGCGTAATCGGTCTGTGCGTCTGTCTGTTTGTTGCTCACGTTCGTGAGGCTGAGTTCGTGACCCCTGCAAAAACGGCTGAACCGATCGAGATGTTGCGTTTGGGGGCTGACTCATGTGGGTCCAGGGAACCATATATTAGATGGGGTCGAAATCCCGCACGAAAAGGGACAGTTTTGGGGGTTGTCCGGCCCATTCAAAAGCACTGCAAGTCAATTTTGCGTATACCGCAGCAAAAAAAAACAGTAACAGCATCAGCTGCGGTTTACGCAGCGAAAGGGATCATTCAGTCATCGATAACGGCACGACATGCGATGCGGACTTTCGTCAACGTTCTTTGACCACTTGTCAGGCCTATAACTATGAAAGCAGTCTGCATGCTGAATAGAACTACTAATTATTTTGTCACACTCTTGAATTACGTGTTGGTTTGTTGTATCGCGAGCGGTCGTTTCGGACGGCATCATGCTGTAGGTTAAATCTATACGTAACGTCGTAAAGGTAAAGGCTTCCCATACTCGTTACCAAGCGTTGGGCCCGGAGCTGATCCCGGTGTACAGGCAGTCAGCCCGCAGGTGACATCCACCCGGCGGTAGGCTGCCATCACTTTCCGCCAGGCCTGCGGTTACCTTCCCAGCCGCAGAGCATCGCCCCTTGGCCTGTACCAAGTTATACTGCTTGGTGACAGAGGCACATAGGTGACGTGAACAACTTGCCCAAGGTTGTTACGCAGTTTTTGCCCCCAGTAGGGTTTGAACCCACAACCTGTTGATCGCAAGTCCAACGCTCTACCTGTTGTGCCACCGCACCAGCTATGGTGCATAGGCCTATTATTCTGTCAAAAGGTCAAAAGAGCAGCCAGTTCATCGTCACGTCGACACACCTGTATGTATTCGTAGTGGGCGCGGTCGATGAACAGCGGGTTGTCTACTGCAACTAACCCGCACGACAAGACCAAGCCTTCGTCAGGAGCCAGGTTCCGCTGACTCTGTGTGTGGTCGCAATCAGGGTGGTCGTACTTGGACGTCTGATTACCGAACGAACCGTTCCACCGACGTTCGCCGTCGTCGTCGTGGTCGGCGACGTGCAGAGTTCTGTTGATGGTTGTTAGCTGAGGTCGTCCGCTACTCGCCGAGTTAGCACGCAGTCGCACCGGAGGGGCGTTGTCGGTGGCCGAGTAATGATGCCTGTCCTGCAGGTTTCCGTCAGCGGCGTACCGCGGCGATCCAGCGCGTTCGGCGGCCGTCGACCGGCCGCTAGCGGCCGCCCAGCTGGCGGCCGCGTCGTGCGAGGCCGCTGGTGGTGCCGCGACGAGCGGACTTCGACGACGGTAGCGCGGGTGCGACCGCGGATGTCCGTCCAACTGCTCGCTGGTCTCCGACACCGTCGAGCTGTACCCGGCGCTGTCCTCTCCGTCACTGTCGAAGTGGTAGACGGCCACGTTGTTCTTGAAGCCGACACGCCGACAGTGCTGTGAAGAAGAACTGTCTGAACACAGACGCTGTGACGACAGACTGCGTCCTTTGTGAAACTGGCCGCTTGGTCTGTTAGCTGTATTCTTGTCCTGTATACAAAACACCCAAATTATGAGAAATATGTGCCTGTCACAAAAAAAGAAAGAAAGCCACAAACAGACCTATATTAGCAGCCATTGCAGCAATTTCAGACGTCTACGCGTATTCGTTGTTATAGCTCACGAATGGGTCACGATACCACCGCTAGTGGTACTATCGTTCGACTCCTTGAGCCTATCGTTGTGTTGTATTGTACACCGTGGTTCAAAAAACGCCCCCTATTCATATGACTATAGTTTATACAAACGTTGACCGATATCTATAATATTTGGCACACGGTGTACTGAGTTAATTTACTATTTGCAATATAACAGCCATTGATTTACCCACCTCACCTAGGCTACGTGCTGCTACACTGCCTTGGTAAACACAAATTGTTGCATTGGGCAAGACAGTGCGCACATGCACCGTGCGCGTCACAAATGTCATGATCGAGTTCTTTTGGCGTGAATGAAACTCCGAAATTCATCCTCCGGACTTTTGGTCTCCGAATAGTCCTGACTGTCGAGTATGGGGCATGATGCAGGATTGTGCGTATCAAACGCCAATTCGAGATGTGAGTCACGTGACCTATCTGCGACAGCGTTTTAGCGACACATGGCATAGTTTGTCGCAGAGCATTGTGGACGATGCTATTGACGAATGGCGGAAGAGACTTCAGGCCTGTGTGAATGAAAAATGAGGACATTTTTGAACACTTGCTATAGTAACTTGAACTCGGACTGGTTGTGCAGAAAACTGCATGTTGTTTTAGACTGTGCAACTGTAATGTGTAGGCTACCCGTAACTTCGGTTGATTGGACTGAAGGTTATCGTTACGTACTTTACTTGTTTACCAAGGTAGTGTACCAGCATTACGACGGTGAGATGCGTAAATCAATGAATATTAGGTCTACATTGAAAATTAACTACACTGCGACAAATATTATAAAAATCGGTCGACATTTGTAGGAACTACAGTCATTTGAATAAGGGGGCGTTTTTTGAACCACGGCGTATATTCTATTGTATTTAGTGTCATAAGGCCGCTGAGTCAAAAAGGTGCAATTATTCCACAAGGTAGTGTAGCGTCACGGCTTACGTGTGGAATCTTTAATGAACACTTACTGCAAAATAACTGGCAGTAGTCCGACAGTGAAAGTATTGTGAAAATCAACCATCATTTTGACGAAGTTATGAGTAAGGGTTCGTTTACTGATGGTCCGTATTTTTGCGCCCATTCATATGTGTACCAAGTTAACGCTCTGTATGAGTGCCGTTGCCAGCCCACGCAAGACACGCTGACGGGCGAACGGAATGCACCTCGTAATGCAGTCTGGTACGGCCGCATACTACACTGTGTCTCAAAAAACAATACAGTTGACTTTTGGTCATAACTTCGGCATATGTAGACCGATTTTCATTTTTTCACTGTCAGATTCCCAACGACACTATATGTAACTGTTGCACCGCCTTCCACCTCATCTTCACTATGTTGCTACACTACCCTGTGAAACATAAAAATTACAATTGCAGCCGATTTCAGTGGCGTATTGCATGTGAGACCTTAGAATTCATCTTGCTATAGACATGAGGCCACATGAACAGCTCAGATCTGAATCCCAAGACTATAAAATCTAGAAAATAATGCAGCAGTGTTTGGAAGAGGATCCGTCATGTCAGCAAATTGAAGCAGTGGATGACTGAAGTGTAAGATGGACTGCAGCAGACAGTCATTGATGAAGCTCATACCAGTGAATGGCGTAAACGTCTGCGAGCTTGTGTTTGTAGTAACCAGATATGGACGTTTTCAATACCTGCTTTAACTTTTGGACTATTTATCATAGGTGGACTGCAGTAGGTATTAGTAACACTATTGTCACCTTCCGGCGACTGGCGGTGGTGAACTCGTTTTTTGAATAAACTTCGCAGAGTTTGTCATCAAATCATATTCTGAACGTTCTTGTATTGTCTGCATTATATGGTCCACATATTGCACAAAAATGAAGTAAATCATCACTGTGATATTTTTGCAGCATTAGCATCTGAATATTGTTAATTTTCGTTAAGTGCCACGTAAAACCTATTAATTTTGATGGTATGAGTAAAAGTTCAGCCGTTATTTTAAATGTTTGAATTTCGCAAGGTAATGTAGCAACACATTTACGGTGAGGTGGAAGACCCTGCAACAGTTACATAGAGAGTTTTCTTGGGAATCTGACATTAAAAGAATTTTGAAAATCGGTCTACATTTGCCGCAGTTATGATCAAACGTCAAGTGTATTTTTTGAGACACACTCTAAAGCGCAGCGTTCCATGTTACAGCGAGAATAAACACACGCTGAAGTCAAAAGCCAATATCCCGCATATTTCTATACGGCCATTTAGTGCATTCATTGTAGCTTACGTACAACGGCGTGGCAGATGGCCTCGGGCATTTTGGCGAAGAAACAGACAGTCGTGTGTATACAGCATCGCGGTTCGCTACTCACGAGATATGATTCGAGCTTCATAGTTTTGACAACTTTTAATCAAGCCGGCCGCTTTGTGATCTGGTCGAGTGTATCTTTTTTTGCGTGACTGTTTGAAGTCGAAATATATAGCTCCGAGGTACATTCGTATATCGTTATCAATCACTGGAACTGCGTACCGTCATCGCCCACTATACGCTTCGCCAGAAATACAGTCACAATACAAAAGCAGGAGGAAACACAACATCTGAAAAAGTAATGGATTTCCAGTGAACTCACACAACAGCAAGATCTGTAGAAGTGGTCCAGTTTTAGAGACCTTTCGCACACTACAAGCCTACAATCGTAGGCAGTAACTTCGCCCTCGGTGCCGCCATCTGGCGAACACGATCAAATAACGTTGTCTTTGATTCTAACCCACTGGCCCCATAATGTGAAAACATGACGTTATCCACAAAGCCTGAAGTAGGCCTACGTAACGTAATGTTTTATAATAATAATTTATTGCAGTGTTGTCAGAGCAGGGCCAAGCCACAGACACAGGTATCGTGTGCAGAAAATTTCGTGAAATTTGGACATGTAACACATGTTGTTTTGGAGATGCGAGCGGAATGCGCACTGCTTCTCGAAACACATTCATGAATTTTTATTGCACGTTAGCTAGTTGTTACAGGCCTACCGTGCTGTAATATTTTAGGCATACACTGTACAGCCTAATTGCATGGTCACGGTCCACGTGCTTTAAAAACAGACGCCACGCCGAGAACGTGGGCCGACCACAACGCAAAAATCAATTTGTCACGTGCAGCTTCCACACAGAGCACTGTAGGCTGCGTTGCCTTGGATGACGTGTTATCGAGACCTCATTAAAGGACTCGAGATCACGACCAAGACCGCAAGCACCTATAGGTCTAGAACAAGATCAACACCTTCAGGGGGTAATGTTAGTCAAGTCAAGTCAAGTCAAGTTTATTACAACCTTGTGGTCAGAAACCAAATAGCACATCATACAAAATTAACTACAATAATGATGTATAACAAAGTTACAGTAATTACGTGCGGTTATGAGTTAC
>Ga0209780_1003026_pt1 | contig 12322 bp, 11 predicted proteins | sample WorMetexBAHAMAS2_FD_187384 | JGI IMG/M metagenome (GOLD analysis project Ga0209780, IMG submission 187384) | Marine gutless worms symbiont microbial communities from Max Planck institute for Marine Microbiology, Germany - Inanidrilus exumae... | ecosystem: Host-associated > Annelida > Digestive... | reverse complement strand
AGGGTTGAGGTTAATATATCGCTGGCCTTCCTTCACTGGGTAGAGATGGCTCTCCACCCTTGACCTTTTGTCTCTGATATAGCCATATTTGTGCTGAAAGGGGACGTTAAACTCGAACTAACTAACTAACTGAATGCAGAATGATAGTTACCTTTGGGGTACTGTTTTCACTGTCACGTGTCTTGTTAGCAGAATAACTCAGAATATCACATTCATTTTCATGAAATTTGGGGAGTAGGTAAGTAATGGGCCAGCAAAAGTTGACTAAATAGATGGAGAGTATATTCTGAAAATTTTGTCATATAAAATTCAGGCCGATGTACCTGCTGCTCAGCGGTAATGACAGTGTTCAGATTTCAGTATGTCATGGTTAGTAAGAATATTTCTGAGGCAAATAGTCATGATGCGCCGTGGCCAACTAACTCCCAAATAAAAATATTTTCAGTAAGTCACTTAAACTGTTTGTAGCTGATGTCCAGACAAAAGTAGGATGGCAAACTGGATGTGTGCACTCTAGTTCATAACTAATTATATATCAACATTCAGCATCCACTTCGAAGCACTGGGTGCACATTATACTATCAGCAGATGTGTTTGCCGTCACGTGACACTGCAATTTCTTAGTCAAAACTAATTCATGTAGAATGGTTTTGGCTGGCCATCTGTCGCACTCCTAGTCTGGGCTTCTGACGGACAGTAACAAGACTGAATTCACAACGCAACGCAGTTTGACCGTAGTAGTCAACAGCAAACGACTGCAATTGTCCGCTGAGCAGCACTGTTGGCTGTGTCAGGTCACGCACTGGCTGTTGTCATCGGCTCCTGTTCTATCACTGGCTCACTGCCGACTGACTCTGAATCTGTGTCAGACGGTGATGCTTCAGTCGAGTCTTTGACGTCTTTTGTCTCTGCAGCCACTGGCGTCGGGTTCAGCTTCTCTTTCTGTCATTACAGCAGACATTTATAGGCTGACATGCTTGACAAAAATGATGACTTATCGGTTCACAATGTAAAGGTAAAAAATGTAAAGGCTTCCCATACTCGTTACCAACTGTTGGGCCCTGAGCTGATCCCGGTGTCAGCCCGCAAGACACTACAAGTCATCCACCCAGTGGTAGGCTACCATTACTTTCTGCCAGGCCTCCGTTTACCTTCCCAGCCACAGAGCATCACCGCCTCTTGGCTGGTACCAAGTTATACTGTTTGGTGACAAAGGCACATAGGTTTGAACAACCTGCCCAAGGTTGTTACGCAGCTTTTTGCCCGGAGTAGGATTTGAACACATGACCTGTTGATCGCAACTCCACCTCTCTACCCATTGCGCCATCGTGCCACCTCATTCACAATGCCAATCACCAATATATTAAGTACACAGTAAGTCGGTGACTAAATCGCTTATAAGCAAGCAGGGACTATGTTGGATATTCACTTTTTAGCCATATCAGCATTAATTACCCCTTCAGCAATCTTGTTATTGAGACCGAACTAAAGGACTCAAGTTCAAGACAAAGACTACACATCAAGGCCTACAGATCTACATCATCACCTTCTTGAACAATTCTGTTGAAGTAGAAAGAAGCGATTGAAACGACCATCTTCAATCGTTTGCATTCGTGCTCTAGTTTATTAGTTTTATCAGTTTCTGCTTTTCGTTTTTAGGTAGACTCTTTTGCACAGTCAACCTAATAAAGCCGGTCTCAGATGTCCATCCGTACGTACGTACATGCGTACATCCGAGGGTCCACAATGTTTCTTCGATTTCAATGAAATTTGGCGCGTAGGTAGAGGTTGTTGAGTCATGCACGACGGTATGCAGTATGACCTGATCTAAGGTCAAGGTCACGAGCCCTTCAAAGTTGGAAATCTGGCCATATTCAAAAGCTATCTCCTCCGCCATTTACCATGGGAGCTGGCAACTGACCACGGATTCTTAAACTAGGGCACAATATCTAAATTTGATCAGGCGAGATTTTTGATATTCGGCCTACTTTTTGTGTCACGTGACTTTGTAGCTGGCAGAAACGTCAGTTCTGAAGAGTCGACCGTCAGTCCCGTACGGGGCTAATTTATTTCGTTTTGTTTCTTCGCTTGCTCTTGTTCCTTTCTTGAGCCAAGTAACCATTTACGTGCAAGATGTGATGGTTGATGATTCTTCTTGCAACCAGTGTTTGTTCTGTGTGATTTTCAACGACCAGTTCCTTGTTGACAGAGAACTCTCTCTGTACTGAAGCTTGTCCATGTGACAATAGCAATGCCAACTCACAGACTGACAGCTAGCTGTCACAGCTGTCAGTTTGTGGGTTGCTAGCAGTCACGGTCATTTTCAACACTGAAGCTTTCAAATTCACTGTTCAAACGTGAGAATAAGTCATCAAACTGCTGCTTGATGTGATCACAATCAGTTTCAGCAACAAAAGTGCCTTCCTCGACCTTTTCCAGTTTCCCTGACCTGTAGAAACCCTGAAATAATCAAGGAACTGTTATGTTCACTGAAGGAAACTTTTAGAAAAGCCAACATTAGTGATAACATATAGATTTAGAGTTGTTAAGATTGCCCAATAACTGTGACCAGTTAACCATGCACCAGTGGTCTGGTGTTCTTGCAAAACTTACAGTTGATGCCGTCTTCCTGAACTTTTTCCACGTGGTTCCATATTTCAGATCGTGCTCATTTCGACATTTTGAATTTTTTGCTCCAACACTGTTCACATGATGATGACAGGAAAGTTATCTGACCAGTAAAAACTTGCTAGATCTGCAAATGTTCTCTTTTGGGATCAAACCCAATCTGCTGGTAAAGAAGGCCAATTAAGTAACAGCTAAGGCAGAAACAGTACCAGTGATTACACAAGTAAGTAACATAACTGCTCTAACCTAAGCTAAGCAACAATCTAGGCATATGTGTTAACAGGTTAGCAAGTTGTTGAGAAGATGACGTTAGATAATTTGAATATACGTCTACGGATCAGCAAATTACAGACACACACCTTGGCGTCAATTTCAGCAAACTTCTGAAACATCCCAGCATAGGTCTGCTTCTCCCGGTTGTGAATCTGTTTGATCTTGTGCGTTGTGATCGCAAGTTGATTCTTAGCGGCCTTGTTGTCTGGATCAATGTCCAGCACGGCCTTGAAATCTCGCATCGCCTCGTCAAAGTTCTGCAAGTTCAGGTTCGCCTTTCACACACAACACGCACCAGTCATTCGTGAAGAATAAAGTGATCAGTTGAGAAGAAACATAACAGTTAACGATTAATACTAGAAACAACCGTAATATTTACCTAAAGCAGGAAGCCCAAGCCGTCATGAACAGAGATGAGGGGTCTTTCTGGTCTCCCATGTCTACGACGACTTACTACTCTCCACGGCTACAACTGTAACGACTGCTAGTGGAGAGTTCTCAGTTCGACAAAGGCAACAGTTGTTGCAGAAACGTCACTAATTTTTGTTTAAATATTACGGGTGTTTCTAGTATTAATCATTAACTGTTAATATGGACCAGTCATGAAAATGAACTGGAATAAGAAATTCTCAGTTGTAGTGACGATAATGATAGCAGAGCAGGCGGTCTGCTGATTCAACTAATTCTGTTACTGATTCAATATGCATTATACAACAAGCAACGTTACCACAGACCATTCCTCGTCGGAAAAGTCCTTTCTCGTTCTTCGGATCAAGCGCAAGTGCCTCGTCACAGGACTGACAAGCGTCCAGGTCCTCGGAGAGTTTGAGGTGACACATGGCAAGGTTGAGATGAGCAGCCAGCAACAGTGCTTTCCTCTTATCAGCTTCCTCATCCTTCAATGACTCCTCGTTCTTCAGGTAGTCAACAATCCGCTGGTAGTAGCGCACTGCTATCTTGTACTTGCCCGCCTTCAACAGAAAATGCAACATTCGAAATTAGCATCTCTGACTACCATGTCACCAGCAAGCATCACAAAGCCTGCAGCATAGGTAGTCGATGTAACAACACTATTCACTGAACTAGATCATGAACTTCGACGCCTTAGCATCGATGTGAATGCTTGCATCATGTCGATGCCCTGCTGTGACCCTGACCTTTGACATCCAGAATCTGTCCAGACTGCCACCGCTGAGGTCAGTGAAGTCAGCAGAATCGTTAAATTGTCTGTCCAGTGAAGCGGCAATGACTTCGCTCCCTCCAACAGAAACAGTGAAAAAATCTTTGCAGAGTGCTAAAAATAGATGTTGCTTGTTTACATTTGTTTTGTGAACTTGCAAAGACGACGGAACATTTGGTTTTCGACAGTGGAAAAATAAAATAATGCACTTCAAAGTGATTACATAGCATTCACACTGAGTTAAAACAAGTGTTGATTAGTTAACTTCTCGTTTGCTGATGTGTTTGTTTTTGTTTACATTAATCACCGACAGAATGTCTATTTTTAGAACTCTGTTGCTTCTGCTGTTTTCCGTCCAGTGCGTAAGTGCCGACTTCACTGCCACCAGCAAAACAATTGCTGGCAGTCGGGACACGCCACAGGTCATCAGTGGGAGCGAATGAATATTCCCTGTAAGTTTCATCAAAGATTGTTCAAGCCATTCATGAGATATCGTGGTAACAAGATATGTCCAGATGAAAGGATGGACGAATGTGGCGGATGGAGAGCCCGAGGCTTCGCCGACACTATTGGCCAGTGAAGGCATGAAATAACACGTCGACTACATATTAAATTTTGCAACACAGAATATCATAGTGTGACAAAACTGCAGTGCAGTGCACAATGTTAAAGAAGCAATACGAAATTAATCCAGACTAAAGACCAATAAAATGTACACTGCAGCTCAGTTATCCCAGGTTAGGCACACACCCTAAAGATCCACCAAAGGAATCCTTTGGGACTGCTGGAGTGGATTTTTCACATGGTGATGTCATTCCAGTGACAGATACCACATGGTTCAATGCTATAAGAAGAAAACCATCCAACATATTCTGACAGTCACATCATCCGTATTTCCATGTGCATCAATGGCATGGTTCAGTAACTAAGCAACAGTCATGATAACGTCTTATATATAAAATTGAATCAGTCTGTTTGTCTGTTCTTTGTTCCTTATGCACGGCCATGGTTTTGAGCCATGTGCACAAAATTTGGCATGTGATTGTCATGGGAGTATTAGTGAGTGCCGCCTGTGGGCTCGTGCTGTGCATGCCATCCACACGCCGCTGCCAACGAATGGTGAGCTCCACTGACCAGCAACCATAACAGATCGATCGAGCACCGTAGGGGCGAGGTCTGACCAAGCAGTGTGGGCATGATGGTGAAGTGCTAGTGTAGTATAATCTTGCCTTGAAGTAATCAGTTCCTTTATTCTTGCTGATCTCCGACTGCTCAAGTTTCTCTGGTGGATCCATTTCCCAGGACTCCTTGGCCTGCATCACATCATCCACACTCTTGATATCCACCACATCCAACAACAATTGCATCCTACGCATTTCAAAAATGCTGAAATATTCATCATTTACAAACGTCTTTTTGTGATGCATTACGACCACAAGTTCAAACACAGCATGTGTCTCACGTTCCTGACATAAAATTTGTTGTTACCGGCAGCATTGCGCGCATCGCACAGCGCCGGTATTTCGGTTACTCTGGGTGATTTTGAGTTTTTTTGCCCTGCAGGGACGACACATTGAGCCTATTGCAGTGACATTTTGCGTGAAGAATGTCGACTCCTCCATGCCAAATCTCAATCGGTGCAGGGGTCGGCTGTGAGACCCCAAAAGTGGAAATTTTACTAAAATGTTGGCATATAAATGCCATGCAGTGGCACATCCCTTTGGCGATTTTTACCAAATTTTCATCATTTATAGGCAGCTTCATGTGTGATCAGGTATTAAAATTTGGGCGGATTCGGTCAAGGGGTTTCCGAGTTTTGAGGGTTCAAGTTAAGGGGTGTGTGCATTACCTTAAAAAATCAGCACCCCCTAGTGACAAAACTGTGCATCGGAGCCAAACATGTTTTGAGGTGCAAGAATGGTACGGACTTCCTCTATAACCATGCAAAGTTTGGCAGAGCTGTGACATCGCATTCCCCTAGGGGCTAAAAGTGCGACGTTTTTTGTCCGTCATGCTTTTGAATGACAAAGTTTGCAAATGCCACTTCGCCATCAACGTGCTGGAATTCTGGAACGATCTTGGTATCGTTGGATTGGGGAATGTTTGTAGATGTGCACCAGCATTCAACTTTGTCTCTACAACACTGGGCGGAGCCATCTCAGAATGACAAAGTTGAAAATGGCAAAATTGTTTTTTTTCTGATTCTCAGGGGCGACAGAATACACCGAATCTGATAACGTTTGGCACATATGTGTAGACCGACAATTTTGGCATGGATCGGTCTAGGGCTGTGGGTACAGGAGCTCCAAGAATTTCTAACATCGGTCATTTTTGTGTGGTTTGTGTGGTTATGAATAGCCGCATGTGCATATGCTGATCGCGATGAAATGTGGCATGCAAGAGTATACCATTGGCCTGCACTTATGTGCTAAATTTGGCCCAGATCAGGAATGGGAGTGGGTACAGTAGTCCCCAAATATGAAAATTTGGTTAAAAACAGTTTTCAGCAATTTTTCGGGGCATCTCTCCTCTTCCCCCTCTACTTTTCCTTTCCTTCCCTTACCTTCACATGACTTTCCCTGTACTCCCATTCCCTCCCCTTTCCCATCCTCCTCCCATTTCCCTTTTCTTTCTCTCCCTTTGTCCCTCTTCCCTTTTACTTCCCCGTCATTTTCCAACCCTTCCCTTCCTTCCCCTGCCCTTTTCCTTTTATTTACAGAGCAGTGGGGGGTAAATTCGTGCTAATGTTTTTGCGGCAACTAGGGTCGCTGCTTAGGTTTTCTAGTTTCCTGAAATCTGTTGAAACTAAATGCACATAAGTGCAGTTTTCCAAATTTTCCAGTTCTTCTCCCAAAATCCACAATCTCAGAATCTTCAGACCAGGAACAGTAAAATTCGCCATTTCATCTCGTTTGGAGTTTTTCCAGGCTGGGCCAGATCCCAAGAGAATGTTTGGGGACAATTAGAGTAGCTTTTACCGGCCACATCCTTCCTGTCAGCAAGCTGTATCAAAACACTAAACGGAATTCAAAGCACTGACTACCAACAGGGAAAAGACTCTAAAAGGATGTCATCTATTCCCAATGAACAGTCGCCGTATGCTTTATACCAGCTGATCAAGGTCAGATTTTGCACAGTCAATCATGGCTCTAGTCAGTTACAAACAGGTTTCGTGCATAAAAACTCTGACCTTTTCAAACTTTTTCAGTTCGACTTCATACTCCAGATCGGCATTTGCTGGAATGTTGTAGTCTGCACAGCCACTGGCTCCATATGCATACCTGGCTTTGACTTTCAGCAGTGACTTCTCACCTTTCTTGAATTTCTTAATAGCTTGTTCCACACCTTCGACAATTCCAACCTCAGACGCCTCACCGATCACAACGTTAACATCTCGGTCCTCAAATACGTGACCCTCATGTCGACCAGTGATGTGAACTGTAGCACACACATCACAAACATCAACATTGTCCTGTGATTTCTTTGTGCAATGCAAGAGTCCATGTGATTATTACTCTACATGTCAACCGCCAACAGTATAGGCTACCTGCTATTCCAGTTACTGATCAGCCTCCCAGTACACAATTGGCTGGAAATGCTTTTTACTACCACACAACACTATGCTAGCACAGTATATGCTGTCATCCTGTCTGTCTGTCCGTCTGCCACAAGCCGGTACTGTACCAAAACGGCCTGACATAGGATCACAGAAACATGTCCATGAGTGACTCACACTCTCAAGATGATTCACCTGCTGCATGTCTTTTCATACAGCTGTGCTGTTCACAAGATTTCAACTGACATGGCGCGTAGTCGTGTTGCGTGGTTCTCTGCAATAGCTGAGCTTCTTGTTAAGTAGGATTGTAAAAATCAGCTAAGTCATTCATTCAACTTAACTGTTACACTGGTCACAGTAACGAAGACCACCAATGAAGTGAGCCAGTAAGGCAGATACTGCAGTCAGGTGGCACTGTTCTTTTCATGTCATATACTGCTGTGTCAGGTCGAGCCATCTGACTAGTATTATAGTTCACAGTTCATTACCGCTTACAATACCACTGACCAGCGGCATACACGGATAGGCCTAAAATAGAAAAACTTCAAAGTTATAAAACGGAATTAAAACTTTAAAAGTACGTTCAAAGACATAAAAATACAATGTAGGCCTAGACACAGTGGGAGTATCCTCAAGCCGTTATTGGTAAGCTTGTTGAAAAAGAAAAGATTTTAGACGATGTTCAAAAGCGCTAGTGTCTGTTAGTTCGTGCAGTAATGACGGCAGACTATTCCAGGCTCATGGTCCGGCACAGGAAAATAAACGTTCTCCAAACTTCAGACGCGTGTGCTATAATTAGTATCATTGACTGCTTGTGGAGCGCAGACGAGGACGTGAGGTCATGTCGGCTGATGCAGTGACGCAGCTTCGCAGATAAGATGGAGCTCGTCCAGTGTGAACTTGGTACATCAGCAGACACAATCTGAAGCTGTTCGATCAGTAGCCAGTGGCGGTCTTTCAGAGTGGGGGTGACGTGATCACGTGGACCAAGATGCGCCACAACACGGGCTGTGGCGTTCTGAACTTGTTGCAGTTGTGCTATGGTGGATCTGGGAAGTCCGGCTAATACTGTGTTACAATAGTCAAGTCTACTGAACACCAGTGACCTAAGGAGTTTAGAGGTAACATCTGGTCCGAGACGTTTTCGCACTTGCTTCAGTCGTCGAGTGTGGCAGAAGCAGGTTCAAGCGACTTTGTTGACATGATTCTGCATCAACAATTCGCTATCCAACGTGACTCTGAGATCGCGTACAGTGCTGACGCCTTGAACGACATTGTGCGTAACTGCCAGCGATGATGCCCCGGGCAATGCTGCCAGATTCTGAAGATCGGTACAAGACCCAAACCAGATGAGTTCTGTCTTATATGGGTTCATCTGCAATCGTCTCAATGAACACCATCGGTGGATCTCGGCAATGCACTGCTGTAGACGATCAACTGTTACTTCTGCGTGTGTCATTGTTGCCGACGCGATTACTTGGGTGTTGTGAAAAAAATCACTTTTTACATCACTAACAACAGTGTGTATCTATATAACAGAAGCAATGCTGTGGCTGACAATACCATCACATGTTGCTCCTTCCTTTGGCATCAGATAGCCTTCACCTTTCTTCAGCTGACTACGTACTACTCCACCATCCTTCTTCTCCGACACATCCTCACCTATTTCAATGACAACAACAACACATCAACATTCAACATGACATTATTTGATTTTGTGTTCTTAAAATAACTTCACACTATGAATACTACTGCTGCTGCTACAATACCAGTGGTTAATGTGGGGGTGCAGCAGGGGTGCTCAGTATAAACCTAAATGTTTGCTCTCCACTGGGCAGACATGGGTCTGAGATGCAAGCAGAGGGTATAACCCCCATAGGGCATAACCCCCTTTGGGGGTTATGCCCTCTTAACCCCCATAGGCGGGTTAAGAGTTTAACTATGAGTTTAACCCCCATAGGGAGTTCTACAGCCTGATGCTGATGGCAGGTACTGCATTTCACTAGCTGACCCTGACTACAGACAACCTCGGACATGTTCAACTTAAATGCTGGTCGTGGATAGTGGATTCATGAGGCCAATGCTGCACGTTTGATATAGCCTAAACTTATATATGAGTCCAATAAAGCTGATGCTTTCTCCCACTTTCATAACTGCTTGAGACTGGAAACAAAGTTTGAGCTCAATATAAGTGGAAGTTCAAATTTGAGTTCACATAATGAAGTTCATCCATATTGCGCAGTAATCGGTGATTGTTTCACTGCTGTGAGGAAGGCCCAGTTAAAAGGTTTAACAAACACTTTTAAAAATTTTTTAATAAACACATTAATGTAGAACTAGCATAAATAACGCAGTACGCCATGTCAACTAGTATGACTGGATCTGAGTGGGCTACCAACATGGACTGATGCTCTGTCTGGTCAGTACTCAGTAGACGTGGTACTGCTCACTGCCAGGCTGATCTGACTCATTGTTCCCAATGGTCTTCCAGTGCATTCAACAATCTAACCTTATTAATCCTAACTAGTTATCAAACAGCACTTGGCAAACATGTCAACACATTCTCACCTTTCCAATCAAATAACTCCACTTCAAACACAAGTGTTGCATCCGGAGGTATTTTTGACCCGGAACCAGATTTTCCATAGGCATATTCAGACTTGCATAGCAGCACTGCAAGTTCACCGCGTTTCATCGATGCCACTCCAATGTCCCATGCCTTTATCACACTTCCTGGTAATAACCACACAGCGTTTAAAATGTATGAAATAACAAATGTTTAACATCCAAAATGTAACTGAACCAGCAACCATCTAAATGCCACAATATAATTCAGCATATGACAGACTGAAATGATTTGTAATGGCACACAATTAATGTGGAGCTCATTGTCGCAGTATTAGAGATCGTACCGGAACCGTTTCTGGTACTGTTCTGGTCCGGAACAGAGTACATTCAGTCCGGTCGCGGAACATATTTTGTTCCGAAGCTGGAACGTGCTAAGCATTTTTCTGTTCTTAGTGAGACCGTCGCGACGGTCTTAGTGCACCCCTTACCGCCGCGCACATATGACGCTGAGCAGACATCGCGTCACAGACAATGCTGGGCATCAGCAGACCAGGTTACTCATGTTCGTGATTAGTCGCTGGTAACATATGTGAGGTGCTGTACCACAGCATTTGTCGTTGATATTACGTAACCGCTGAGCGGCGCTGATGGCCTGAGTGAGTCGGAGTACAATACCATGCAGGAACGCACGTCTCACACGCGCATTGCTCGTCGGCACAGACCAAATACGCAGCAACAGTTACACGAACACATAGGCCAACACAGTGCCCACCGTTTGACAAACCATGCAGATCAGCGATTAGGGTTAGGACGATACCAGCGATAACGTCGATACTCGATACCTCGATACTTGACAGTGATCGATACCGATACTCGATAATGAGTATTACTACTTTAGTGACGTCATAATGGCATTGAGGTCATAATGCCATTGCTACTGATAGGCACTGTGGAACTACCTAGAGCTGCTTATAGTGACATCATGACGTGCGCGTTAGCATAGGATTACAAAGCAGACCGCCTCACTGCAGATCGCGGGAGACACTGATGAAGCGCTACACAAACACCAGGGGTGTGGCGCGAGAAAAGTGTGCGACTGCGCGTGTGAAATCCGATACCAACAGTTAATTTGTCACGCATCGCGTCTCTCCACTCCCACGCACCACGCATCTTGGCTACATCAAACAGCATCAGTGGTCCAGGACAGCGGCTGACAGCTGTAGCAATCGCCAGTCATAAATAAACTGCCGCTAAAGCGCCGAGCGGCGTGGTAAATAAGTGGACACCGGCGGCGAGGTGATGAGTACATTCACGCATGTTTAAAGCAGTGAAAAGATCGAGAAAGATCGCGAGATTCTCGTAAAAAATTGACAATTCTCGAGATTACAAATTGTGCTACGAGCGATGCCCTACCGATCAGGGCCAGAAATTCCGCTCCATTGTTGATTGTGGCCAATTGCCAGTTATGTCCTGTGAACTGATTGAAGTTTTACAGCACACAGAATGACTGGACTTTGAACCCAGCTTCATCCGTGGGAACACAGACCCCCTCAGCGGCCCGCCTGGCGGCTGTTTAACGATTATGATCAGAGGCATTCGTTGGTGGTCTGGTCGATTCTCATCCGACGCTCACTGCGATCGTTATCAGGCCGAATAAAATAAACTGTGTGTTTATGCGTTGTATCGCTGGTGCAAGATTAAATGGGCATGAATGAACCATCAAGATCATGTTTATGTTGTGTGCAAATGATAAGCTTGTGTAACTAAAATAAATTAGCTGTGCCGTAGGCCTAATAATTTTAGCACATACATTACGTCACAGTTCATTCAGTGAGTAGCATTTCGGTTAGTCCTTTCTTTTCAGTAAACGTTGATCTGGCCAGTAATATTATATTGAAATACATCATAATTAGCATTACTGCATTATTATTATTCCGATAGCGCAATACTTCAGGAAGAAGTAATCAGTTGTTAACAGAAATTCACGGAGACAAAAAATCGTTTGTCCTATCGAATATATCATAGTGTAGATATAAACATACAATTCAATTTGCTTGTCCTAGTCGTATAAGTTCTTAGAATCACACTGCTAAGGGGAGGCTGCTGATCATTGACAA
>Ga0209780_1003025_pt1 | contig 12322 bp, 7 predicted proteins | sample WorMetexBAHAMAS2_FD_187384 | JGI IMG/M metagenome (GOLD analysis project Ga0209780, IMG submission 187384) | Marine gutless worms symbiont microbial communities from Max Planck institute for Marine Microbiology, Germany - Inanidrilus exumae... | ecosystem: Host-associated > Annelida > Digestive... | reverse complement strand
CATAAATGGGACAGCATGTGCAGTGAAGCGTGTCATTTACAACAGACTTGCACACCGTTCACATCGGACCACTCAACACATAGGCCTACGCGACGGCCAAACAACTTCAACACTTTATCGTTACATGAGGATAAGATCATATTGTGCTTTGAATAGGGCTGATGAGCAATTAATTTTATAAATCACATTAATCGTGCATTAGTCGCACTTTTAACACACATTTCCTTAGTGTAGTGTTACAGGTGTAGGGGTAATGAATAACATCTCATATAACTCTCATCATATAAATAAAAGGGCATTAGCAGAAAATATCATCGTAGAATAGTGAAATTAAACGAAATAAATTTAGAGTGATGCAACTGGAAAGTCAATGCTTGTTCATTAAAGCAGTAAATTTCGATTATCTTGAATTTTTTATAAAATCTTGCTGCTGATGTGACTAGTATCTTTGCGTTAAAAACTAGTGGCATTAATTTTTTTAATCGCGATTAATTACTTAACATGTTAGTTAATGCGTTAATTCAACAGCCATAGTTTTGAAATTTAGTTTCATTGAATAATGAGCTGCTGTCCTTCAAAATAGCACTGCGAATACTAGTTCATACTGTTCCTGTACTTTACATTTTTGTTTCAAGTCACAGCAAATGTGGAACTCACAAACACAAAATGAACAAAATTATCCAATGATACGTCTGTCTGTGTCGCTATCTGTAGAATGTCATTCTTACTCCACTCTTCCTACTTCATATCAACAAAACCAAATCTTATATAACCAATTACGCATTGGACATACTCGTTTAACACATCTTATTGAACACACAGATCCTCCAAAATCTATAGACTCTAGTCATCTACTCTTTGTCAAACACATACTAACAGAATGTACTTTTTATGATCAACTGTGACATGAATACTATTCCTTTAATGACATTAAAGACATTCAATCATACAGCCAGCCAAAATATATTACAAGAAACCTACCCAAACTTTCGTCAATGTCCAGTATCCAATATTGGGTAAACCGAGTATGCTGCTGTGCCGCCTGGCTGACCGACGTGGAAGAAAAGCAGGCTTGGATTGGAAACTGTAAATAAGTAACACGGCAGATAACGCTGACATCACTCAGTCGCAGGAACGTGATTCTAGGCATCGTTGAATGCAGGAAGTAAACAGCTTGTGCACAGATAGCCTTCGAGCCGAATACTAAATTGTGTTGAAAGCGCCATTAAACTCCAACCAGCCAACCACACAGTACAGCCATCTAGTTGTGGTTTAATTTTCAGGTGTTTTCTTAGTAAACCAGTGTTTACTTGCTAGCTTTGATGGATTGACTCTTTGTTGAGCAGTCCTTCATGTATGCATTGCTGTTGCAGCTGAATGAAGTGCCGTACCATCGTCGTCGTCAGCGACATGTCGTGGAGCTGTGTGACTTGGAGAAGGAGTACGCGCTGTTGCACGCGTGTCTGCAGCTGGCGCAGAAGTCGCCGCAGCGATCGTCGCACATGGCTTCAATGTCACGGACACTGTCGGCGTCACATCGTGCTGACGAGGTGGTTGGTCTTCTTGTTGATGCTGGGCTGTTCGACGTCGCCGTCAACATTTGTCGACTCTTTGATATCAAGATGGACGTCGTCTTTGAACATCTCACTCTCAGGTCTACAGTCCACTGTTTTTATGCTTACTTATTTACTGTCAGTCCATCTCATTTAACTTCAAACATTTCTGGACAATTTCGGATTGGCATGGACTATATGGTGGTGGTGATGGTGGTATTGATTTCATTACAGTGATGATATATGTCAGTTAACGTTTATCTGTAGTGTAACGTAACTGAACTTGAAAGTGCTCTTGTTACGTGGCAGGTGTATCAAGTTGACAAGGGCCGACTTTGAAGCTGGTTCTGCAGGAGGCAGTGAAGCAGTGTCTGACTTGTGGGCGTGGCTTCAGCACAATGAGTCCGTCACTATCGGTGCCAAACAGTCCGGGTTATTATGTTTTTTGTTGCTTTTGCCGCAGTCACATTTTCAATTTTCTAGTGGTGTGCTACACTGCCGTGATGTATGGTGACTGCTCTTAAAGAATAATCACAATGTGCGATCACATATGGCATGTGAGTTTCCTGTAGCGGTGTGGTAGTTTCTACGAACTGCTATACACTTACTTTATTTTTTTACTTTTAGTAGTAGTAGTAGTAGTAGAACGCACTGATTAACGTGGCGTAAGCTAGGTAAAGTAGCTAGTAGTGGCCGATATAAAATATTAAGTTGTTTGTTTGACTTTACTGACCCACCAAACAATATGCAGTCGTTAAAATGCAGTCATTGCAATCATCTATCACTGCCCTGTCTTCGCAGTGCCTTTGTTTTTTTAGGTCGACTCCTCCGAGTCGACCTAATAACATTAGTGGGTCTCAAATGTCCGTCCGTCCACAAAAAGTTTCTTCGATTTTAATGAAATTCGGTACGTAGGTAGAGGTCGACGAGTGATGCACGACGGTATGCAGTATGACCCGATCCGAGGTCAAGGTCAAGGTCACGAGCCCATGAAAGTCGTAAATTTGACTATTTTCAAGGTCTATCTCCTCCTCCATTTATAATGGGGGCTGGCAAATGACCATGGATTCTTAAATCAGGGGGCAATACCTAAAAATAACCGGTCGGAATTTTGATTTTTGTCCTAGTTTTTGTGTTACGTGACTTTGGAGTTGGCTGTAAGTAGGAGTCGACCGTCGGTCCCGTATGGGGCTAATTTTTTATACACACGTTGAGTGCTGTGGATAGCAAGATGTGCGGTGTGGATGACAATGATGATGTGGATGCTGACAGGTGTACCGGTGCTGCTGACACTGCATGGATGCTGCTGCAGATGTACCTGTGTCGTCATGGTGATAACACATCCCGTTATCATCGCTGCACTGCTGCTAAGCTGCTGCAGCACGGCTTCACTTTGCCTTCATGGCTCACTGCTGCCTATAAGGTACTCTGCTTATGTAAACAGGTGTGCTTGGTGGAAAATCGTACTTAACGACTCTGTTTGGTATTGATCTTATTGCCAACAAAGTATCAGCGTTACAGTCGACTCAACTCAGATGTCAAAGTGTGAACCACGGACAAGCAGCTCTCAATCAACGTTGTTTATTTCACAGTGAAACAAAGTTATATATTATGGGTCACAATGTGACAGTTTATTAAAGTGCAGTAAGTGACTTGTTGATCGTGGCTATGCAGTGAAGCCAGTAAAGATGTTTCAGTTCATTTGGTTGGTTGCGTGGCACAGTGGTAGAATGTTAGTCTGTGACCGGCGAACTTTCCCTGTCCTATGCTCGACCTGCAGCTGACGGGTTACCACTTATGTGGGTCAACCGTCCACTATAAGGTCAGCCAACTAGGCCAACTCAGCCTTTCACACTTTTGAGGTCGATAAATGAGTAGTGAGCTTTAATTTGATGTACGCAACCGTGCTTGGGTGGCGCCATCTGGTGAATGCTTACGGAGTAAAGGCAGGATGGTTCATTCCATTCGTGGATAAACGTGGGTGGCAGGTAAAACTGTGTGATCCCTCTAACACGTGCCATTCCTGAGCGCATTAGAGGTGGTTTACGACTATGCGCTATACAAATCGACGTTTACTTTGCTTTACTTTATTTTACTTTACTTTTGGAGGTTGAAACATAGAAGTGGTTGGATGTGGAAAATGTCTAAGAAGAGATTTTAATGCTGGTCTGGGAACAAGTTACAGTTTTCTTTTATTTATTGTTGCAGGTTGTGACATCTTCTTTTGCAGCTTCTCTTCTGCTGTATTGACAAGTGGGAACTGTAATAACTAGTATTTAATTAATATTATTACTGGCCCGCCTAAACGTAGTGTTGGGGTGCTAGACTAGTAACGGTCGGTGGTGTCTGTCGGCATCATCTGTAACACTCCGCGGTGGGCCTGCAGGTGGCTTCACCCATGCAGGCCATGCGATGACATCATGCCGCCTGCAGTCTAATTATAGCTCCACGGTAACACTGCACGGCGGGCCAGTCGTGTTACGTCCCGTTATGGCGACACGTTGTTAACTTTGCTTGAGTTATTTCCATTTGCTGAACTGTAACATTTGGTTGTGTGTTTTGACAGCGATTAAATCCAGCTGAGCTACTGCGACTCTACCTCGACTACGACCAACTCTCTGAGGCTGCTGAACTTGCAGTTGAATATATCAGAGCAGCTCTTGGTGCCGGCAAAGAATACTTTGGCTTAAAGGTGAGAAAAGTATGACATTTACAGCAGCTTGACATGATATTATACAGTTCTGCTACAAACGGCCAATTTGCCTACTGCTAGTTAGGCTACATGTGTCCAGTGCTACGACTGCTATTGTACACCGTGAGTAAAAAAAACTGGACCCCTACGACTTTCTGGTAATGCTTCATCAAGAAAGCACAGATGTCGGTAATTTATGACAGAGACAATTGCACTTCATCAGTTCATCTGCATTTGCATGTAAAAAGTTTAATCCTGTTGAGAACCACCTACAGTTTCCATGGCAATGGCAGCAGACGTGGGCGCTGTGTGCTGACTTAGAAGACGCAATTGTCAACAAAGCGACGACCAGTGGAGAAAACGATTCCAGGCGTTTATGAATGTCAAAAGAGAACACTTTGAACACTTGCTGTGATTGGCTGTAGCATACTGTGTGCTGTCAGATGCCTTGCTTCACAATATTTAAATTTTTCAATTGGCTGCTGAACAAAAAGATGGCCCAGGGTTGCTCAGGTTAGTATATTGCTGGCCTTCTTTTACTGGGTGGGGATAGCTGTCCACCCCTGACCTTTCGACTCTGATATAGCCATATTTGTGCTGAAAAGGGATGTTAAACTCCAACTAACTAACGAAAAGAAGCCCAGTAACAATTGTATGTGATGAATGTGGCAGCAAAGATGCATTTTACCACTGGAACGGCTGAATTTAAAGTCGTCAAATTTTGTACACAGGTAGGCTATATCAATTCTAGCAACAGGGTGACATCACCAACAAAAGGGGTATGCTTATGGTCACGTGACTGTTTTAATATTTTGCCGTTTGCCGTGATGCAGCACATCGCACAGGTTCGTCAGTGATAGCTGACCTACTTGTTACCATAAGTTGTCCAGCAGTGATGTCATGCAATTAACTGGGCAATGAAAATGACCGACCGGGTTATGGTTAACGAAAACAAAACAATCGACACTGCTGACTTCAACGTCCGTGAAGTGTCAAACGTGACTACAGTAATCTCGTTCGGTTGATGTTAAACTTCAGTTTGCATATCCCATTTGTGTTTGACCCAGTAGCGTAAAATGCCCGAATATGGCAAAGTGGTTGGAGCATGGTTAATAGGTCAACCACGTCGGGACTCTGGTTGACACTAAAAAATGAAATGTGAGGCTGTGTTGTGTGACTTATTGTAGGACTACGTGCACAGTGGTGCGCTGACATCATGGTTGCCATACACCGCGCTGGATCAACTGCTGTCGGCGCTCCGAGAACTTCCACAACACTGTCATTACTCGCAGGTCCAGCACTCTTCTGTTTTTTCATGTCTTTGTGTCAGCTCATAGTTGACTGTTTGCTGAACAGTAGTTGTTCCCATTATTATGACAAGAGCTGCCGCTGACAGACCCACGCGACGCAGAGGATCAGCGCATCCTAAATATTTTGTATCGCATCATATGGTAATCAAACCATTTCTTCTACTCAGCGTAGCTGCTGAATACAGATCTCGATGGTGGGTGTGATCAGCAGTTGTATGACGACCATTAGAAGTTTATGACACTCATCGGCGAACTAAATTGACAGCGCCTGATATGATCAGCCATTTCAGACATATGATTGGTGCCCACCAAAATTTAGATGGTTCACGTGACCTAACCACGACCCTTTCAAGGACGGTTTGCCATCCATGTGCTAGCACTTGCTACCGTCAACCTACCTACCAAATTTGAAGTCTCCATCTCCACTCACTATGAAGATATGAAAGGCGGTACAAAATGTCGAAAATTGGGTGGTTTTGAGTAGTTATGGTCACTCAAGGTCATCCCTAGTGGATAACCCCACAATCCGACAACTGGGTTTCTACCTTTCATGACAACAGTGGTCTCTGCTTAACCGTTTTCGGACTGTGCAGGGTCTGTAAGAAGTTATGGAATCAGGCAGCCACTGATTTGTGTCTTTGCGGTGAGAAACAAACGATGTCCCACACTGTCGACTCTTGTCGTCTGACGAAGTTAAATGGCGGCTTGTCTCAGCTACACTCTGCTGATGATGAAGCCATTGCCTGGCTGACCAATTATGGTTCTTGATGCATACGCAAGAAGAAGGTGACCAGAAATAGCACCAATCGATAGAGCACATACGAGTTCCTGTTAGTGTTCCATAGTAACTATATCCCTATCTTCCACCATTTCTGAGATATAGTGAGATATTGGTCGAAAATCGTCGCTTCTAACTTACTCCACCTCTATTTGGTGCCGCCGTTGGGGTAACCCCTTTTGAATTTCGCCAAGAGTTTTGGCGTCAGAAAACTAGAGTCCTCGGGCTATCGTATCGCGTTGTTTGTGTCATCCTAGGTTCAGCCGTCTTGGTAGAACACCGACTTGTGATGTGCACACAGATGGACAGACACATTATGACACATATACTGTGCTAGCATAGCATCGCATGGTAAAAACAGCAGCTGTTAACGTACTTCACTATGTTGTATCTCAAAAAACTATCCCATACATTTTTGCTGTAGCTCAAGAATGCATTGTCCTATTTTAATAATGTTGGCACAAATAGGCAACCAAAAGCTGGTCTGTTTTCTCATCTCGCATGACTGATGCTTCTGTACTACCTGGTACAACACAGAAACACGAAAATTGCATATTTACTTGTATTACCGTATTGTTACCATGGTAACGGTGTACGTTGCCGAAGAAACAAATATATATTGATGCATGGACGTAGGAAAGTGAAGTTAATTTAGCATTATTGGGACTTCGGTTGAGGAATTATAGAGTTTAGGGTGCAATAGCACACCTCGGGTGAAGTCTGATATCTACGATTGCCTTGTTTGAAATTTGTAATAATTTGTTTTCTTAACTAATGAGTCACTGTTCCAAACAGCATGTGGATCCATTCAGCCATTTTTGCACAGTAACCGTTCGTGACGCCAGATGCCAGATTCAGAAAATTTGAATTCTCCATCTACAATGTGACCGTGTCCGACTGCATCTAGTTGTTGATTGTTACGTGCTGGTAGTTGCTGGAGTCGTTGGAATCTGCTCTCAATGATTACTTCAGTGCCGTCGACAAAGCTTCTTTGGTCACGCCTTTGTCTTGACGTGACGTCTCTATGTGCCAGCTGTGACGTCTCTATGGTCTTATCACATCTCTGGTGCCGTCGATGGTGGCATCTCGGTGCTGTGCCGATGTCTGTATGTGACATTCAGGCAAATTGTGATCTCACTGTGACACTGGAGTCTGGCTGAACACACCGGATGGATCATTTGAGCTGCATTCCGTGACAGTTACTCACTGCATGGTTGATGCAGCTGTATAGTTTCACTGACTAACTTATGCATTTAGTGTTACTTCAGCAGCAAATGTTATTTTGGTGTTCTCCACGTATTTGCCTGGAACTGATTGCAACTTTGCTAAAATGTTGGGCCAAAAATATTATCGTTTTATGCTGAAATGCTGGCGTGTCAACACAAGTGGTTCATGCAAAAACCATGCCGAACCTGCCTTTGAGCAATAGAAATCGACTGTTGATCTGTACTAACAGATCTTGAATGCGTTTGCACTGCTAAATATCAAAAGCACTGTTCCTTGTTGTGGCGTTTTGAAAGGAAGTATACAAACCAGCATATTGATGTACACGTACTATCTTAGGGCCGGTTTTTCCACTGCAAATTAATCTTCCATTAACATTAATGGGAGATTAGCTCCCATTAATTAGTGGGAGTTAATTTTCCATTAAACGGGAAGTCTCGTCAAAAAATGGCCTATATTTTTAATTGGCCAGTTCGAATTAGCATATTTTTAGAAAACTTTTTGTAATTTACTTAATTAAAAAAATTTCACTCAAAAGTGAAGTTTGAAGATTTATTAAAAGTTGGTGTTTAGTTGGCCCTAATGAGACCATGAGACCGGAAGTCACTGGGAATTGTGGGAAAATAGTTTACATAGCTATTCTTTGTCGTGTGTCAGCATACAGTTTTGTTATTAATTTGTTCCAATTTCTAACCGACATAGACTAAAGAGTCGATCGATAGTTGCCTCTGAGTTGTGTCGGTTGGAAATCGGAACAACTTACAACTGCTTCAACCACCAGCGTGTCAGCAGCCGTCAGCGAAACATGACGGCATTTTAAAAACAATATTTAATATAAAAAAAATAAAAATTAAGTCCTGTTTGGAGTGGGGTACTGTACACGGCTAACTACGACTCATACTGACAGGAATCATATGGAAGCCTTTGAAATGTGGATAATGGTCTGGAGAAGAGTTGAAATCAGTTGGAAAGACATAATTACCAACACCAAGGTTTTATGGAGAGCGAATGACAAAACGGTATACTCGATGCAATAAAAAGAGAAAGTGTAGCTGGTGCTTGATCGTGATGGATTGTTAAGGAATATCATAGAAGGAAAAATGAAAGGTAAGTCACCAAGTGGTCAAAAAAGGTTGAATATGATGAGTGATGTGATGCAGTGGTAAAAGAATCGTCTGGAAAGACCAAATGGGAGGCTGCAAATCGATTTTAATTAATAAATGTAGTCAGAAACCTGCCGGCAACAGCAGAAGACCAGGGCCGGATTTAGTCTAAGTGGGGCCCTGTTTGGAAAATATGTGGGGCTCTTCCCTGCCTTAATACCGTTGCCCAGTTGCCCGACTGCCTTCGCGCACAAAGTTGTCATCATCAACATGTAAGCAAACCCGTGCTACCGCAAGCCGGTAAAAGACCTGATATATTTTGAGACCAGCCTTTCTGCAGTTTTCTGAAACCCTGGACACTGGAAATCTGGTAAGATGTAGGGTGTGTTGACTAGGGGATGGAGTCAACCGTGAACGTCTATCAGGGTTCAGGTTAGGGTCAGAATTCGTTAAAGTTAGGGATGTGGTCAGGAAAGGGGCCCCCTTTGTGTAAGGACTGGGGGGCCCTGTTCGGCCAAACATGCCTATGCAGAAGATCAAGGAGGGAGTTTTCCCGTTCATTTGTTCGTTCATTTGTCTGGTCAGATATTGTTACCACAGTATCTCATGAATGGCTAGAACAGTTTTGATAAAACTGACAGGGAACATTAATTGGCCCCCACTGATGACCTGATTAGATTATGGACGTCAAAGGTCCAAGGTCACACCATGGATAAAATGTGTGGTGGCAAAGACATCAACGTCGACGCTGGGACGTCAAAGTTCATGTTCTAGCTGTTTAACTGTGTTGCTGGTACCACAGCTCAGAACAGCCTTCCGACATACATCCAGACAACTACCAGCATCCCAGCTTTCAAGAAGAAACTTAAAACCTTCTCAGTTACCAAATTTATAACATTTTAGATCACTAGCCTTTCACTAATTTTGTATCTTATTTCATTGCATATTAGCAGGCTCGTCAGCTGCGGCTGTAAGCTTTTTTGTCTGATATTATTAGGTCGACTCTCCGACAGAGTCAACCTAATAAAGCTGGTCTCAGATGTCCGTCCGTTTGTCCGTCCGTATACGTGCGTACGTACGTCCGTCTGACCACAAAACGTTTGTTCGATATCATTGAAATTTGGTGTGTAAGTAGGTAGAGGTGGATGAGTGATACACGACAGTATGCAGTATGACCCGATCTAAGGCCAAGGTCAAGGTGAAGGTCATGAGCCCTTCAAAGTTGGAAATCTGGCCATTTTCAAAAGTTATCTCCTACGCCATTTACAAAGGGAACTGGCAACTGACCACGGATTCTTAAACTAGGGCATGTTGGGCAAAGAGAACATTTTGAGATAATTGGGAGCAGCAGATTTTTAACATGTCACCCAGCCATCATTGTCAAAGCATTGTTCTGAAATAAATTATGTGATCCATGATAACAATGACAAGTTAGTTAGTTGGAGTTTAACGTCCCTTTTCAGCACAAATATGGCTATATCAGAGACAAAAGGTCAGGGGTAGTCTGGGTGGAGAACTATCCCTACCCACTAAAGGAAGGCCAGTGATATATTAACTTCAACCCTGGCCTCATTATTGTTCAGCAGCCACCTAAAAAGTGAAAGGGATCGAGAGGCTCATTTAAATTATTATGCAAGCGCCTACAATGGGGAGACAACTATCACACCGCAAGACAAAACTAAATCAAATACTACAAATACAGGCATGTATCCTCAACTAAAAGATGCATCTAACATAAAATCAACACAAAAACTAAAGTCAGGTTTAGTCGCCTCCTACGACATCCGGCCTGGAAGCAGAGTGGGAGAGTCACTGGGAGTATTCTGGTAGAATGGGAAGGGATGGAAAAGCAAGAAAATAAATGAAACGAGTAAGAAAGGGAAAAAGTAAAAGATACTAAAAGATAGAGTATAAGGTGATGAAGGGATAATGGGGAGGGGATTGCCCCGGGCCCACGCGGGGCTGCCGATGCTGCATGCGATGGTTTATGAATAAACTGTTTATGATGTGCTGGATTGTGTACGTGATGAAACAAGTTTCTGGTGACACATTTTAACATTTTATGTCATCAGTTTTCACAGTTAAACAGTGAACGTGTTTAGCAGAATGTTGTTAATAGCAATGAGGAACACATAGTAATGAACTGTTTCTGATATTATGCACACAGCTTCCACAACAAAATAAACTCATTCGTCATATAGAGCACGTCCGTTTTCTTTGACTTTTGAGTAGGTTATTTTATGTCAACCACATCATATTTGTTAATTCAGCAACAGAATATCAATCATGTAAACATAGGCCTACAGTGGTTCAATGCGTACAATGTACTGGATAAACAGAGATGGTTCAGTAATGTAACGTGCATTGCCACTGAATGACGTCATCATCAAGCTAATGTAAATAATTTGTATCAATACAAAAGTGACATCGTCAGAAACGAGGAATCAGTCGGCTACAGTAACAACAATCGCAGTCCAGTTGCAGCAAAATTCACCAAAATCGCAGCATTTGCAGTCGCAATTATAGCAATACAAAAGAGCCAAATCCATCGTTCAGATGTAAACCTAAAATAAATCAAAATTGTCAGTGAGTGTGTGCACTTCAATCAGTTTTGTATTGAACTGCATGTGTAAAATGTTTTATAAAATAAAAGTTGTATACATTTCTGACATCTCTATACTGTATTGTGTAGTTGATGCTGTTGATTTGATACTAATGGATAAAACTAAAAGTAGTCAATTTCGCGGCAAAATCAAGAATTCGCAAATGTTCGGTCAAATTTGCGAATTTTGCAAATTCCGCTATGGCCGCAAAAAATGTACAGCCCTATTCATTAGTGCAAAGTGACGATAACATGATTTACCATGCGAACAAAGTGAGATTTTGCTGTGAAACTAGCGCTGTACACGTAATAAGATGGAGTGAATACGGCGTCTCGTCGACAAATGAGGTCTGTTGACTGAGTGACATTGGCGACGTGAATGAATTACAACTTCTAGGACGCGGAAATGATTTATCAATGAAACGTGCCTTGAAAACAAAAATTGACTAGGAAGAAAAGCTGAACATGAAACATTTGGAAAGGCAATTGCAGCCGGGAACTGCGTTGAACACCGAGGACCTAGGAGAAACGATTTATCACGTCGACCCGTTTTTCTGTCAGATTCAACAGTGAAATCGATTATCGACCACAGTGACAAACTGGCGTGTAGTTGTAAATTGATTGTGAAACGGATGCAGCACAGGACAGCAATAAACGAGGTATTCAACCGCCAATCAAACACAAGGGTGTCATGCTGTGATTATGGAATGAATAATATGGAAATACATAAACAGAGATGAAGACTCGGTAGTGAAATGACACAAGAGTACAAAGTGGGTAGGTGGAGTAAGACGCGTGTTTCTCAACAAGGGACCACGAGGCATTCACCACGAGCAACGCCTGAGTTGCATTCCCCAAACTCACTTCTCTATAGCAACCGAATATAAAGGGCCTCTTGTCAGAAGAGGCCAATTTAGAGCCTTTTTCGCACTGATGGTGACTCTATTCGCAATTCTTGATTTTTACTGTGAATGAGTTTATACGGATTTGATATGTTTTTGCTTTTACACCGCTGCCCGTCTAACGTAAATATGGTGGGGATACGAAAAAGATCTAATTT
>Ga0209780_1003024_pt1 | contig 12324 bp, 9 predicted proteins | sample WorMetexBAHAMAS2_FD_187384 | JGI IMG/M metagenome (GOLD analysis project Ga0209780, IMG submission 187384) | Marine gutless worms symbiont microbial communities from Max Planck institute for Marine Microbiology, Germany - Inanidrilus exumae... | ecosystem: Host-associated > Annelida > Digestive... | reverse complement strand
AAGAACACTACTAACTTACCGTTGCTTGCTTAGTGTAGTTCGTATATCTTATGTGCTGTCACTAGGCTAAATGTGTGATTTAAATTTAATGGAGTTGCATGCGTCAATGTACTACAGTAGACTAGGCCTATACTTCAGACACATACAAACGTTTTAAGTAAATTCTATAGGTCGGTCCCCCATTTTTCATTTCTGCATTTTCAGCCGCCTTTTCTCTTCCCTCTACTTCTCTTCTCTGTCCCTTTCTCTCCCTGACGTCTGAAGCCGCTCCCCCGAGTTGTGGAGCAGCGGCCATTGTGAATCATCACAGCCGTGGTAGAGCTTGATAGGACATTAGAGACGAGATGCCACGGATAGACTGGACGCAGTGCAGAGATATACGAAGCCCCCCCCAACTCCAGGCGTCACGCTGAGCCATTGTTATTTCAGTTATGACTTATCAGTTTTACTTTCAGTTACGGTTATTTTGGATCAATGTGGAGTCAGCGAGTGAATGCAATAACGGGCCAAAACTAAAAGCGTGGCAACAGTATGCAATTAAGTCGATCATGCCATTATTATTCCACTGTTACTCACTGCGCATTGCCAACTGGCCCGTAACACTGCGATCACACTTAGCACATGACATAGTACTGACAATATAAATATTCACAACGGCACTGCACTGTAGGTGTCATTATCCATAATATTTCATGATCATTTTCAAGAAGATTCTTTTCTTCACGTCCTTGGTTAGCAGGTTTCTCTTGCCGGCTGTCAGCTCTCCGCAGATCGAGAACACACGTTCCCCATGCTTCTGACGCACAAGCTGACAACAAATCTTGTGCAAAAGGCGCCAAAAGAGAATACTTCGTCTCATTTGCAATCCAAAAGTCTATTCTGTTATTATGTGATTAGATCTTCCAGTCAGCAAAGAATGAAATAAATTCACTGTCAACAGTGTTTTGCACAGTGACAGTGACGGCTGAAGAATGGGAAGTCATTAATATTTTGTTCCCAAAGCCTCAACGGCTAAGTGGAGACTAGCTTGTTTTCTCCTCTGCTCTGCAGATTGTTCAATTATTGTTATTTTATATGTCTTAACTGGTTCAGTTTCTTTATTTTCAGCTATAGTTTCGGTTATTTTTCATTTTTCAGTTACAGTTACAGTTACAGTTAACTTAAATAACACTGCGCTGAGATATGGACGCCTCAGGATGAATCACCAACGTAATATACCAAGTCAGACAGATTGATGCTACTGCACCACCCAGTTATCAACTGTCGCTAGTCCGTTGATATCTTACAGCCTATATCGCACAGCGCATTCCAAGAAAATGCAGTGGGAGACGACAGACTTCGCCCCCGGTCCGCAACCTGGCGAACTGGACGAAACATACGCGTCTTCTTTCATACAGGCCTATTCCCTCCATGATACGGAAACATAACGTCATCCACAGAACCGGAAGTACATCGCATTGTCGTCAGAGGAAGACCGAGCCACGGCCATAGATAACATGTACAGAAAATTTGGTGAAATTTGGACATGTGGTTTTTGAAATATGCGAGCGGACAGACAGACAAATAAACAAACAAACAGACAGACACAAGACATACTGATCAAAACGGCGATGCCAAAATGCAACCTGCTGTACTACGACACACCTTGTTAGAATAAAATATCCTTATGATTATATGTACTCTAATTATCAGCCGTTTGCCGTTTATATCTCGCAATAATTTTATTTTTTGTGTCTAAGAAATTATGCTCTGAATTTTGTTGAAACCTATAATAATATCATGCGTATGCGCGGTAGCGCAATATGCAGTGTTAGAAGCCAATGTCAATGTCAAAGTCAATGGGAGAGGCTAAATTTCGCACGCAAAAGATAAAGACGACTTTCTATTATCACATAAGGTTTCGTGAACTTTTCTCCAGCGCGCATGCTGATCACTCCAGTAACAGTCGCCTCTCGCGTCTCTGATTCCGGTTGCTTTAGTCACTAATCGGCGCGTTATATATTCGTTTTGTATTGTAGGCCTATTGTAAAAAGGCAAACGGCTTCCCAGTTCGTTACCCAGCGTTGGGCCCGGAGCTGATCCCGGTGTACAGGCAGTCAGCCCGCACTATATAAGTCATCCACCCGGCGGTAGGCTGCCATTACTTTCCGCTAGGCTTGCGGTTACCTTCCCAGCCGTAGAGCATCACTGCCCATTGGCCGGTACCAAGTTATACTGCTTGGTGACAGAGGCACATAGGTGTGAACAACTTGCCCTGCAAGGTTGTTACGCAGCTTTGCCCCAAGTAGGATTTTAACCCAAGACCTGTTGATCGCAAGTCCAACGCTCTACCCGTTGCGCCACCGCCCCACCTATTAAAATTGTAGTGTAAAGAAATCAACAGGACGACTTCAGCAATTAATTTCATACATTGATAGAACTTTAAAACTATCTTGTTTATCAGTTATCACCTTTTTCAATTTTCAAGCACAAACGTAATCTAAATTAAAGTAAAATAACATTCATATTGCAATCAATGTTGCTTTAATTTGTCTTCACTGAGGATTCTTGACAGCATGTGAGGTTGCAGCAACTTACACACAGCATGATAGTGTACAATTTGTTGTTGTATATAGGCCGGAATTTTTCCAGTGTCCGCGTTATAACGATAGTGACTATTCTAACTAAATCCCAAAATGGATTTTTGCAGTTTCAGACACGTGATTTTGCTTCTAACACTGTATTTTAAACTGCTAAGTTTTTATTACATTTATTTGTGCCAAATGACTGACAATTTAAAACGATTACAAAAAGGAAAACATTTAATTCCGCAAGATGGCGTTGGTACACCGAATCGTACTTTGGCCTCATTTTTTCGGAGTATGATGTGTATTCTACAATAAGTGTACAGGCCTATATATCCAGTGCATGGTGTTTTACTGCCGCACTTGCCGCTTAGTGCAAACGCATTGCAGACGACAATGGCATTGATTGTGGAGTAGTGCCGTGTTAAAATGCACGGACTGAGCACAGCTGTAGGATAGGTTAATCAGCCGACGTTCACCAGATTACAGACTTGCGCTAAATTAAACGGCTGACGGCTGTCCGTGTCCGTCGCTGCCATTATCACGAGACCAACAGACGCACTCATCAACATTTCGCATTTGATAGTCACGCAGTCGACAACAACTCGCTTCGGTCTTTGCTTCATTTCCGGTGGTCGCCGACCGCATTACCGAGTACTGACGCACCTGCTCATCATAACTGAACGCAGCTGCTGCTGTCAACGTGTTGGCAACGATGCCGCGGTGAGAAAACGCCACGAAACTGTCAGCTTCAACTCACGCAGCTTTGCTTACAACAAAGTTTTTACGTGGCAGAATGACAGAAGTCCTTCCTATCACCCATCAGCAGTATCAAAATGCGAAGGAGTACCTATACCGGAAACAGAAATTTGACGGAAATGCTGTCGTCGGTGTCGGTGGTTAACACAAACTATACGTTTGCACATCATGTCATTACTCAATTCATCGACCCCGAAAGGATGATAGGCTGAGTTGGCCTAATTGGTTGACCTATAGCGGACGGTTTACCAACATTAGTGGTCAACCGTCAGCTGCAGGTCGAGCGTGGGACAGGGAACGTTCACCGGTCAAAGACCAACGTTAAAAACAACTGTGCAACGCAACCAACCAACTTGACGTGAATCGAATGTGTACTGAAAATAGCAACTCTCTATGACTACGACCACTTATCAGACGAAACAGAGGAGCTCTTACAAAGCTGCATTGCTGTGTGTCGGATGCAACGTCATCGGACGCTGCAGGGCCGGCAGTGGGTGTCGGTGACGCAACGCCGGAAGACGACTTCTTCCACAGCGAGCTGAGGCTTCGCCACATTGGCAGGCGTCGACGCGACGTCGTCGGCGTAGAGAAAGATGAAGTTTTCGACGCGTCAGCGATGGACGGCGACAGAGCGGGCGGCGTGAGGCGGCGGTCCGAGCGATGTCGACTGACGGCGTCGTTGACACACGTCAGCGAGCAGTCAGTCACGTGACAGAGGTGGTCGTCGGCCGCCACGCACGGCATTCTACCAGCATGACGTCAGTCGAACTACTGGTCCACTGCGGTTGATCGTCGACGTCACAGTTCAACCGCGGAGCTGGAAGATCTCAGAAAACTCGACGTAACACGGTACTAATAGCATTCGAGCGGACGCGCGGGATGTCTGACAGGTCACTGGCGTATAATACGTGATGTATAAGACGTCAATCATGTGTCTATATCGGCAAGTGCGCGATGTTTACCCGGCGTCGCTGGCCACGTATACAATCAGAAAGTCTTCGACGCTCTGACGCGATGTGACACGTTGAGTGCAGTTCGCCGTACTACGGAGACAGCAGTCATTCACAGCACTCAGCTACGCTCTCGGCCGCAGTGCCAGCATCTCATTCGCAGCCGCAGCAGCCGACAGCGTGAGCCGAGAGCCGTAGGGGCTCAGTGGAGGCATGCAGGCCCTAGCCGGGATACCGTGGAAATCCGTCTCCCGCAGGTCTCGCGCTGCCGTGCTCGAGTAATTTTATTCGCCGTGAACTTGGTGTGGGAGGAAGCGTTGAATCACGCCGACAAGGCAAGGCAATACCTCCACGGTCGACGCGCGGCACCACACTTGTCGGAGCCGTAATCACGCAACAACAAGCAGGAGGCCTAGAGCGCACGCAGGAGGCCTACATTCGACGTGACCTGTCAGACATCCCGCGCGTCCGTTCGAATGCGAATGAAATCAGATTATCAGAGCCGCACTCATTGGCTCCTGTGAGGTGAGAAGTGGAGATAAAGCACTCGAAATTCTGAAGTTGGTTCACGTCATCTTATCGCTAACTCTGTAGGGGAGCCGTCATGGACCCGTATGTCGTACCAACGCGGAATGCTCTGACATCGGTGAGGTTTCTGAGAAAAAGAAATGAGGCTAGAAACTAGAAACGGCCTATAAGCTTACAGCGCTAAGTTGAGTAGGCCTCGCTGCAGCAGGCTCTGCAATGCGTGCCAAGTTTCTTTGATTGTTCTTGCTCGGCGTGTAGGTCCAGTGTGCTCGGCGAGAGAAGCCCGGCATGCGTTGCATCGGCGCAATCACGTATTCTGTTTATTCTGCATTGATCACTTACGGCAATGTACTGTACTACTCGGCAAAGCTTGTATTTTTGATATGTACATAGCGACAGCCGTAATCACTGACCATGACTTTAGTGGTCCAGGTATAATGTGTACGTGTGTGCGCGTGTGTGTGTGGACAATGACTTTTGAACTAAATAACCTTTGACCTAGATATATGGCAAACTGGTTCATCTTAACACCATCTATCTATAGGTCAAATTCGACGGTTAAGGTCTGATAACAGAAGTGAAATTTTACTAAAATGGTCGGTGCGACCTCGAGTGAAGGCCTTCTAGTTATTATGACGGTCCGCTGTTTGATCACTGTTGTGATTGAATGTATTTAATGCATCACGCAACGCTGGTTATGTTGGTGACAGTGCGCTCTCTCCCGTCCATGTTTCCCTTTCCTTCCTTTCGCCTCTTCATCGCTGCTCCCTAAAGCCGCCCTCCTGCTATCTGCACTGTTAAAGGTCAGTTTACATTGCCGCGACTGAACTGTACTGAATGGACTAACTAGCCACTTCGGTTAGTAAATTGCCCTTTTCCCTTGGGATTTCGTCACCTCAGCGGAGGAGGATCGAGCCACAGCCATAGGCAACATGCACAAAAATTAGGTAATTATCGCGCATGTGGTTCGAGAGATATGCTCGAGGACAGACACACAGAGAGACAGACGCGCTGATTACAATACTTCGCCACCGCTCACGCGGGCGAAGTAATAAGGTCGACAGCAGCGGTGTATTATGGAAAGACGGGAATTATACAGAGGCGGTCCACGGTCTGCTGGAACGGCAACGAACACTGTGATTGTAGAAGATCTGATCTACATGATCTACATGAAACATTGTAACACTTGGCAGCAACAGGCGCAGAGTTTTTTTGGTAAGCGCAGGTTTAATGAAAAGTTTGATATATAAAGCCGGGAAATCATTAAAACAGCTGTGAAACAAGTATGTCGGTCCTCCTTATTGTCGGACCGAAATGTACGCTGGCCGCGTCGCATGCTGCCTTCCTGGTGAGTCACGGTGAGTCGGTGACTATGCTGACGGGACAGACGGACGGACGGACGGCCGCTTTCCGTTAGACGCGGTCAGCGTAATAATGGAGCATAGACATTTGAGCCTTAAAAACTGAGGGGACACTTTTGGTATTTTGTGTGAACTTAAAGCTAGGGATTGCCGCTGCAACTCTACACATATTGAACGCGGGCATCTCGATATTGAAAAATGTAATGTGCTCCTGCGAGAGCTCAAACCAGTACTTGATTCAGTCCCTTAACAACTTGTGAATTACGATATAGGCCTTTCATCAACGGAATGCAAAACATGCGGATAGTCAAGCTGGCCGTAGAAACGCGTGTTAGGTCTATAGGCCCACACGGACGGTGGTGGCAGTGGCGACTGCTGACGGTACGTGCCCCACTCATGGAGTCGAGTAGTTATACAGTCTGCAGCTGCAGATAAACTGGCAGATGCACGGACGGCAAGCTGACCTGACGGCGAGTTAAATGACCGTGCACATGTCAGCTGCTTGTACTGCTCATCACTGCATGCCATGCATACAGACACGCAGTCGTTCAACGTGAACTGATGTCAACCGGCGTTATATGCCTCCCCTGTCGCTGGTATGGTTGAACCGTGTTTTGTCGAAAGGTGCGTGTCATGCCGCGCATCTGGCCGATTCATGCCTCTCAGAATTCGGTGACCTCAACTCAGCTGTCAACTTTCAAACCTCCAGTCTAGCTTTGACAGCCCATTTCGCTGCACTTCCATTGTACTCCACAGAAAAGCGTGAATAACAGTCGGTAGCCATATACGATACGATACCGTAGATTAACGTGCGCTCAAAAGCTGACGAGATGGGCAGCTTAATCTAGCGCATGGCACAGAAACTAAAAAATAAGGAAGAAATAAAAACAAAAATCGAGTAGCTCAGAAGAAACGGTCCAGGAAATAGTCCGTGAAGGCAGTAAAGTGAAACTACGGGGGCATGAACCTAGCCTAGACCTTGCACGAACCTTATCCATTGCGACTGCATGGCTGCTTAGTGATTGGAAGTTGTAGTGGAATGTTCCTCACTACTCCATAGTCCATAAGTCGTTCAGCCGGTGTATTGGGCGTGTCCAGCTATACCGGAAGCAATTGACGAATGAAGGCAGCAACATCTGGATGGCGGTGGCAGGTCTGTGAGCGCCGGCTCCCCTCAACGAATGCATCACAGATCACAGTGCTGCGTTGACTACACCTAGCAAAGCAGAGAGCACACGCGGCACAAGTGGAGTTAATAGACATCAACAGTTCAACACGGCACTTCAGGAATGTAACGGAATGCAATCAGCTGACTGTTTACTTTACCTTGAGTCTTCAGCGTGTATACCGGTACGTAGACCTGCTAGGATCACTCATGTACCGACAATTCGTTGTAACCGCGTTACAATCACTGACATAGATAAAATGTTTACAGTTGTAGGACACATAGGACAACATAAATAAATAAATAAAGTAACAAACAGCGGGTTTACCATTGTCAACTCTCTCAAAAAAAACATGATTTCAGTTGTCGTCCCAATGATGTCGCAGCAAACTTCATTCCGGGTCAGTGTGAATTTTAGAGAGACCATTTCCTTGGATACTGAAAATGGCGGAATAGTTGTGTTTGGCGATAAGTGTATTTTCGTTATTAATACTGACACAATGGATTATTCTGGACGTCGTCCGCATTCCGCAAGACATCAGAGTCGGATAAATCCGATTACAGTTAGTCGGTTTCGTGCTCTTGGTTGTGTTGCATTGTTATACTGCGATTTCGCTTCCGCCTCTGCACTGAGAGTCATGCCACAGGCGAGGCGGGCGAGACTCGGGAATGCTTTGGAGGCGTGAGCTTTGACAACTGCGCGTGCAAGGGAGTTCTAAATGGGCAAAATCGTTTGATTATAAACATGCGACTGTGGAAACGTAATTTAAAATTTAAGGTAACTAAGTTTGCAAGTAAACGACGAAGGCAGCGATGACACTACTGACCTCTGGCAGTGTTAGAAACAAGCTAAGGGTGGATGCAGGTTGCGGCAAAGTTCACGCATCGGCCAGAAAGACATCATGAATCTGAGAAAGCGCCAATTTCTGTGAAAATTAAGTTATGACCGCATGGCGTCGCCCGCCTCATCCGTGTCGCCCGCGTCGCCTGATGTCTTTAGTATTACCGGCACTGAGCGCAATGAAGGTAGGATATATCCCCCGGACAATGGCCCCTCCGGACACGTGCCCCTGGACAAACGCCTACTGGACAACTGCTCCTAGGACGAATGCCCCGGACAACCGCCCCTTTTTTGAGAATCACCCCTGGACAGGTGTTCCCTGTGCACGGAAATTCAGTACATATAGATTTTCGTAATTGCCTTAAGTTAATCAGTAATATTATTGAATTTTAAGCACAGTAGTTTAAGATATTGGCGTATTTACTATATTCAGCACACGCACAAGACAACGTGCAGGTGTAAATATGCAAAAGTTGTCTATCTTGTTGCAGCATATTAATCCGTGGAAGTTGGTAATGGTTTGTGTAGAGAGGGTTGTCAAGGTGCGAAAAACCCTTGGTAATCTACGTCAGGAAGTTAGTGCGTAAGAAGTGTAGTTATTGTTGAGCAGAGATCAGTGTGTGCTCTCAGGCATGCCGTTGGGCTGTCTTGCCAACGATTGACAGTTTTAATGCTAATCGATTTGTGTGACTTATTTCATTATATTATTCCTTGTAGATGCTTCGTTTTGTGCGCATAGACATATTTCATACATTTATATATGACTATTTGTACTATGTTATTTACATTTTTAGTACTGACATGGACATTGGAATATAATTACCTTTGGTGTAAATTTTTTTTTTGTCATATTTTGTACGTTATGTATCATTACGTTCAATATGGATTTTACATTCTCATTTCTGACATGGACACATTTGAATGTAATTGCTATATAAATTTACATTTTTGTTCACATTTGGGAGAATTTTTTTCAGTATTGCACGAGTTTGCTGCTAATTTTTTTTCATGGATCTTTTGCATACATTTCTTTACATTTTATTTATTTTTTGTTTTATATACCTATGCTTACTACGTTTTTATGACATTTTCATTCTGACATGGACATTAGAATATAATTTTATTTTTTATTTTGCAATTCAGTTTATTATATTACTCCTTCCATATTGTATTTTTCATTCATTATCTCGATGACATCAGTATAAGATGGCATTATATATAAAGAAAAATGGCTTGCAAATGAGGGCAATTGTCTGAGGGGCACATAACCTAGGGGGCCATCATCTGAGGAGGCATTTGTCCTGGGGAGGCCGTTGTCCACTGGGGCCATTATCCAGGGGGCACGTGTCTGGGGGCGGTTGTCTGGGAGAGAAATGTCCGGACATCGAGTGCAGTACCTTTTATCACAGTACTAGAACTCTCAAGGTCACGGTAGTACTGTGGTACTGCAGTACCTCTGTGCGTGAGTGTGTGGAAGGTGGGGTTAGTAGGAGGTGAACAGCTTGTCAGGTATTTCTAGCGTGCCCCGTCTAGACGTGGCCTACTGTCTGGCTTAGCCCTGACTGGCACTGTGTGTTGTGCCAGCCAGTGGCCAGCCATGTCTGTTTGCTTCAGCTCACGCCGGCACGGCAAACAGCATTGACGCTGCTAATCAATGTGCCAACAATGGTCATATGTACCATTTAAATGTGGATAGATAAATAGACATATTATACTTGCCACATGAATTAGAAATAGTCATTTTTACACACAGCTGAGAAACAAAAGCAGTAGCAAGCCATCATGCAGAAAGAACTCCATCAGGACCCCCAGTGTGGTCCAGCCATAGTCGGCGGAAGGGATTGTTAATTGGGGGTGGGTAGGCACCGGCCACTGTGGCAAGCACAAGCCTGATGGGTTTTGGGCCGAGTTTCCAGTGTGGTCCAGGGGCAGAGTGATTAACAGCTTAGTGGCATATCAGCACTAAAGGCTATATTGTGCTTCTCAAGGTAAAGTGTCGACATTTAAAAACAATAAGAGGAAAATGACACAACATATGGCAATATAAACAGCACACAATACTGAAAATACTATGCTTTGTTACGATCCACTGAAGTCAGAGTTGGGGGCCCAATGTGCAGGGTACTCCCTAACTTCCTCATTGGGGGCTAGTGCCCCAGGCTGCGGCACCTATGATCATATCGCCACACTGTCTTGGGCATTTCTGTTTCAGTTATGCCAACTGTGACTAGTATACAGTCATCGCTAACTATAGAATCAGCAAATACGCTCGTGCATGCATGCATTAGCAGCTGCCTGGACAATTGCAACAGTCTGTTTTACGGGCTTTTTTACAGCATCAGTGACAAGTGTATTACTTCCTGTTCCAGCAGTATGCAGATGACGCTCAAGTTTTTAGAACTCTCTCCACTTAGTCTTAATTTACAGTTGGATCAGCTGACCACTTGTGTGTCTGCATTGCATGCGTAGTTCACGTGCAGTGGCCTTGCATTCAATGGCAACAAGCCTGAAGCTATCCTGTTTGGTACACTTCAGTGCTTGTGCGTTTTCTCATCAATCCCTTTTGTTACAATCGTTGGCTCACAAGTTCCATTATTACAGAATGTCGCTGTGTATGTGGCCTGTAGGGTGAAGACATGGCTTTAACTACTCGAGGTAATGTTGAAGAACAGAAGCAGCCACAGAAACCAAAGTATCCAGAAGAGCCGTCCAAATATAAAGTGACGCGTGAAAGCTTTGTCACAGAATCCAGACCAGCAGGGTGAGTATTTCAGTTCCTGTGTTAAAGGTAAACACCTGTATACTGTTCTTGCATTTTGATTAGAAGATTTGTTTGGCAATTTTTTGATATTTCCAAATGCACCAGAATATGATCATCTAATTTAGTCATTTTTAGGTCGACTCCTCCCAGTCGACCTAATAAAGTGGGTCTCAAATGTCCGTCCGTACGTCCGTCTGTCCACAAAGTTTCTTCGATTTCAATGAAATTTGGTATGTAGGTAGAGGTCGATGAGTGATGCATGACGGTGTGCAGTGTGACCCGATCCAAGGTTAAGGTCACGAGCCCTTGAAAGTCGGAAATTCGGCCATTTTCAAAGGCTATCTCCTCCCCCATTTAGAATGGGGCTGGCAAATGACCACGGATTCTTAAATTAGGGCACAATACCTAAAGCTTATCGGGGCCAAATTTTTGATTTTGTGTTACGTGACTTTGAAGTTGGCAGTAAGTAGGAGTAGACCGCCAGTCCCATACGGGGCTAATTTATTATTCACGCATATTGCGTCCTTTGACGTAAAGTAGAAAATCATGAAGGAAGTTAAATAAAAAGTGCATACTGCACAGTGTATGTAGTTAGAACCAGAGCTTGATTGATTTAATATCGGAATTTACAGACAAATCTGTTTTTTAATGACACAGAGTGACATGCAGTTTCTGTGTGACTTATGATCTTCTTATCATGTGATTGTTGCACTGGGCACTATTTGTTGCCGTTTTATTTTAAAGACGATCCATTGGTTTGGTCTGCAGTGAATGAATATTTATTTTCCACTTCTACTTATTACAAATGGTACAGATAAATGTTTATGACGAGGTGGAACATTTGACTTTACTCTGATGGTGATTGGCTGTGTAGAAATATTATCATTTTAGCTGATTGTATGTAGAGTTCCAAGATTGAACTTGAGTAACATAGTTGACAAAGATGACAATGAAGTTGACTACACAATAGCAATGGAAAGTCCTTTAGTTGCTGCTGCTGCTGGCTTTGGGTATGTTATCCTAATTGTGTACTCGAATTTTTTTATTTATTAGCTGTTTAACTGGTTATTTTGTCTGTGCTTGCTTATGCTTTTATTTTGTGTCATTAACGTGAAATAATTTTAATGTGATGGTTAATTAGTTATGTCAAGTTGCATGGTATGGAGACAGCAAGATAATACTAATGAGGGGAATTTTTCTTCCTAACTTGAATATACTGGTTGCCGTCAGCCAAGTGCACGTGGTCTGTAAAACTTTGCTGAAACAAAATCCTCCATTTCTTAATTGGTGTCAGGACCCTCCTCGATTTGGGTGTGTTCGGTGTGCCATAGCGGTATATTGGCCTATTCAGATAAAGACCAATGACGTTCGAGGAATGTGGTACGCAGATTTGCG
>Ga0209780_1003023_pt1 | contig 12326 bp, 6 predicted proteins | sample WorMetexBAHAMAS2_FD_187384 | JGI IMG/M metagenome (GOLD analysis project Ga0209780, IMG submission 187384) | Marine gutless worms symbiont microbial communities from Max Planck institute for Marine Microbiology, Germany - Inanidrilus exumae... | ecosystem: Host-associated > Annelida > Digestive... | reverse complement strand
GACAGCGTATTTATTCCAACGCATTTCTGTCGCAATTCAGCGCTTCAATTCCGTGCTTTTGCACGACACTCTGATTGTCGACTAGCCAGACCTATAGCCATCCAGCTTTTAATTTTAGTTTTTTTTTGTTTTTTTTACCCCGGGGATCTTTACTACCTGGGGTTTAAAAAATAATAATAACAAGTATGTTTTTAAGACTGACCTAATGACCTATATCAAAACATACCGGTCCCACGTCCACACGCCGCACGATTTATTCCCGAAAAGCGCATCTCTAGCGTGAAGTTTACGTCGGCGCATCTCTCCGGTAATGTTTACGTGCGGGTGGGAGTGGCCCGCACGCTGGCCTATTCATCCGATTTTGGGTTCCTGGGGAAGCAGAGTTCACAGAAACATTTGCGATTCCTTGCCTTGGACGCCGATGAACCGCCGTGCAAAATGTGACGCCGAGGATGAAGCTATAGCTTCATCCTCGGCGAGAAATCCGTAACCGCACAAACACACACAAAACATAAACAGTAAACGATATATCCACACCTTGCCTGTCGGAATGTATAAATAATAAGTATAGGTATATATTAAACAGGTTTTGCACGCATCGTGCGAGCTGCTCCATGGTAAAGTCGATGGCGTTGAGTGCACAAGTTCCGTGCTACGTGCGCCCGAGCTACAACCATTCCATCTGTGACCTGCCAGCCGTCGACTACGCTCGGGTCTTCTGGACCGTCAAGAGCTCTGTCGTCAGCCAGATCAGCGACATTGCCGACAAGTTCGCCGCCGACGAAGCTCTGAGCTGCATGTACAACGCCACATCGCAGTGCCCGCTCGTCTCAAGACCGAAGCACGTTGTCTCCCGCGACGCCTTTAGATCGACCGCCTACCTCAAGCACCTGCGACTGACGGCCCGCCTCCTCGACCAGTTCGACCGTCGCACGGCCTGTCCGTTTGCTCGGTCGTCGACGGTCACCGATGAGGAGCTGACGTACGCTGTCGTGGACTCGCTCAGCAGGATGTTGGGCTGGTCCGAGAACACCGCAGTCGACTGGCATGCGCTGACGCACAGCTACTCCGTCAGCCAATCGACCATTCGCATCGAGGTAGGTACCACCGCAAACCATTTCTATGTTTTTATTATTGGCCTGCCTATACATAGTGTAGACTGTAGGGGCCAGACTAGTAACGGTCGCTGGCGTCTGTCGTCGTCGTCTGTAACACTTGCATATGAAAAGTAACTCACCAGGGGGCACCACGTGGCGGGCCAGGAGTACATAGTGTAACAGACAAGTAACGGTCGCTGGCGTCTGTCGTCGTCGTCTGTCGTCTGTACCACTCGCACATAAAACGTAACTCACCAGGGAGCAGCACGCGGCGGGCCAGTAGTGTTAGGTCCCGTTAGAACGACACCTTGTTTTTCAATAAAAAACACGTTCTTGTGTTTTAATTCTTGATTTTTTTATTTTTGCAGCATTTGTATGTAATCAGAATCATTATAGTCATGATGTTAAATGATAATTAAAATCAACTGCTGTCATGTTAATTACACAAACATATTATTTTACTCTTTCTAGGTAATCATATTTCGCATAACTTCCCAATTCACATAGACAAACACAATTATTATGTATAATAAGAGGCCTGATAAGTCTCCGTGGCTCCTAACTCTGCAGTCTCAAACTGCAAATAACACAACTGATGTCGGACATGTTTTTATTCTGTGTTTTAATGCTTTTATTGGAGTATAAAAAACATGTTTTATGTTTTTAAAATTCCCAAATCTATGTTTTTACAACTGTACAACAAACCGATAAATAAGTAATCCAATTGCTCGTTTGTACTAATTGCGATATGTGAAACATTAAAATTAATCAGAAAAGCCTCACACGAGGTCGCGCCGACCACTTCAGCACTCAAAACTCGACAAGCAACAAAACTGATTGTAGAATGCTGTGAAATGTTGGCCACGTTTTGATGGCGTGGGTATGTGTTTTAGCTCTTTATGGTCGACCGGGTAAGCATCTACCTGCGAGAGCTGACACAGTACACAAGCAGGCTGCGCCTCACTGAAGTCATAAAACAACTAAAGATGGCGATCGCCGACGGACTAAACATCTCGGTGGGCGTGGAAAGCAACGTCTGCGTCGTGAAGTTCATCGTAGAACAGACTTCGAAGAACAGCGACTACAGCGAGGATAGCAGCAGTAGCAGCAGCGATGATGATAGTAGCACGGATAGAAGTGGAGGTAGCAGTGACAGTGACAGTGACAGTGACAGTGATGGTGGAAGTGACAGAGGAAGTGACAGAGGCAGTCAAGATGGAAGTGACAGAGGAAGTGACAGTGACAGTGATGGTGAAAGTGACAGTGGAAGTGACAGAAGCAGTGACAGTGACAGTGATGGTGGAAGTGACAGAGGAAGTGACAAAGGCCGTGACAGTGACAGTGGTGGTGGTAGTGACAGAGGAAGTGACAGAGGCAGTGATCGTGGAAGTGACAGAGGAAGTGACAGAGGCAGTGACAGTGACAATGATGGTGGAAGTGACAGAGGAAGTGACAGAGGCAGTGACAGAGAAAGTGATGGTGGAAGTGACAGAGGAAGTGACAGTGAAAGTGATGGTGGCAGTGACAGCGGTAAAGACAGTGGAAGTGACAGTGAAAGTGATGGTGGCAGTGACAGCGGTAAAGACAGTGGAAGTGACAGTGACAGTCATGATGGAAGTGACAGCGGTAAAGACAGTGGAAGTGACAGTGACAGTCATGATGGAAGTGACAGCGGTAAAGACAGTGGAAGTGACAGTGACAGTGATGATGGCAGGAATGACGGTAGAGGTGATGATAAGGGTAATAATGACGGTGATGGCGACCGAGCACCCCCACGAACACTCATGTCGTACTGCTATGCTCCCAACAGCACTGACTGTACCTGGTACAGCAGATGCCTCGCGCGGCGATTCCCGTGTCTCAAACATCAGTGCAAGTACTCGATCCGCTACGCAAGAAGGTACTGCGAACAGTACTCCAGCGATTCCCTATCGGTCAGTGAGTCCTCATCCAAGTGGATTGACGCAGTCCGACAGTGTGTCCAAATGGCTTACGATCCCCTCCTGCATCGTTGTCAAGGCAACCCATCCTACGACGAAATTGAACAACATTCGAGGAGGTCGTACGAGTCCTGCTTTACCAGTCCTCCAGATGGCCAGTCCGTCTGCGACGTCGACGTTAACGACTGGTTCCGCATCTTCTGGAGCATAAAAGATTCGTTGACGACCAGTTTCGCGTCGATCCACCGAACGTCGATGTCCAGTTCTCTTCGGTGTGGCGGTGCTTTCCAGCGACAGATCGGAAGATCATTCTACTCGATAACGCTGAGAGTTCGATCGGAGCAGAGTAGCAGTAACCAGGACAACAAAGGTGGCACGGACGGCGGGGGTAGCAATCGCACGGACACTGACGATGGCGGGAAAAATGACGATGGCGCGGATAGCAAAAATAGCACGGACAGCGATTCTAGCAACGACGAGAAGATGACGGACGACGAACTGGCACACCTGGTGGCTAAGAACATCAGCAGCCAGCTGAAATGGCACAACGAATCCACCGTCGACTGGTATGCGTTCGCCGTCCCACAGTCCGACGGAACCTTTCAACTCCAGGTACCACGAACTTCCGTTAACTAGCCATACTATTAACGTTGGTTTTAATTTAATAGCAGTTCGGCCTAGGAATTATACCATGAGTTGCTACCAGTCCGGCATCCTAACTCTTCATATTCTAGCCAATGTGTATCATATTTCCATAGGCTTGGAGTTTTAGAGAGTTTGAAATCGTAGAAATAGCATTCAAAGACGCTCAAGGTTATTGGGAATGGAGCAACTCGATAGCTGCATATGATTTCTATCGAAACTCTGTCGCTTCCTGTGCCGTTTCAAAGATACTGCTACTTATTTGTGAAAAAAATCGGACGCGAGACCCTACTACACGCTTTTAGGATATAATGTGCTCTCGCGCAGCTGGGATAAGCTTGCATAAACGTGCGGATGGCAGGTAAAGCTGTGCGATCACTTAAACACGTTTTATCCTGAGCAGTTTAGAGATGAGTTTCATAAATATGCGCTATACATGTCTATACGCATTTACCTTTACCTTCGAAAGTTAACAGCAAATTAATTGTTTTTCAAGGACAAAGCGTTTAGCGAACCAGAAATAATATTTTATATATATATATAATAATGAAACGGCTAGTTGCTGACGGGCAATCAGGTTTGTCAACAACTGTTGACGGGTTATTGTCACAGCCTGGATTGTGTAAAGCAGCATACAGCAGCAACACGTAGTAAACAAGGTGTCGCCCTGACGGGACGTAACACTACTGGCCCGCCGTCACGTGCTGCCCCCTGGTGAGTTACGTTGCATATACGCTGACAGACGACAGACGACAGACCACGACGACGACAGATGCCAACGACCATCAATAGTCTGCCCCCTACACTATGTGTAGGCGGGCCAGTATAATAACAATAATTTTATTGCCAGCAGTGGGCGGAGCTACCCTGTGCTACCGTCGACTCATAGATCCACCAAAGGGAAAGTCAGCTGTAGCATTTCTTTACAGAATTTCTGGCGATTCTGCATTTTGGAGGTCCCAGTTTTATGCTCCATGGAAATCCATGGAAAACTGTCCATGGAAATCATTCCATGGAATTTCCATAGAATATTTTCCATGGAATTCCACGTGGGCAGAAACACGAAGACTCCACGGAGACTACACGGAATTCCATGTGGAATACTCCGTGGAATCACCACGGAACGCGACGGGTCTCTATGGAGTTTTCATCATGTTTTTTTCTTGCGCGGAAACGTTTTTTTCCATGGAAATTCAATGGAATGATATCCGTGGATAATTTTCCATGGAATTTTATGTAGTATAAAACTGGGGCCTCTAAATTGCAGGATCGCCGAATTTCTTTGGCTGATGGTGACCAGCGCATTGTGACTATGAGTTCGTGTGTTATAGAAGTGCACTCACTTACTTACTTACTTACTTGCTTACTTACTTACGACTGTGCAGCTGTTCTTCGTCGACCGAGTGGACGTTGGACTGATGAACGAGAGCGAGGTGGAAAATCGCAGTCGGCTCGACGCTACCGTCTCCCAGCTGACGGCGGCGATCAACAACGGTCTGGTGGTCGGCACCGGACAGCAGGACTCCGGCTACGAGGTGACGAGACTTCAACAGTGCACGTCCGGAGTGGACGACCCGAACGCCGACTGCAGCGACGGCACAGTCCTCGCTTCCACCACCGGAGATGGAATCATGGAGTGGTTCAGACGGAACCAAAACGCGGTGATAGGAGGCTGCGTTGTGGTGGTCGTCATCCTCTCCGTCGCCTCCTAGGCCTAACGACTGCCGTCCATCGACGTCTTCGTAAATAACTTTAGGTTTCCAGGGTAAAAACAATAGCTCATATAGAAGCTACGCAAACGCTAATCGACTCCGTTCGCACCGCTCATTCGTGCATTTTATTAGCGACCGGGTATACCCGCCCGCCCACGGCGTATAGGCGTACCGGTCGCTGCTTGCAAAATCAGTTTTTACCCGCGCGACGCTATGCTAGCGCGGTACTTGCCGTCATCGTGTGTCTGTCTGTCCGTCCGTCTGTCTGTCACAAGTCGGTGTTTTACGAAGACGGCAAAACCTAGGATCACGCAAACAACGACATACGATAGCCCAGGGACTCTAGTTTTCCGATGCCAACAGTCGTTGGTGAGCGACGCCCCATTCCCCCTATGTCAGGAAGTCGTGAACCGATCTTTACCATTTTTAGGATAGAATACATTATACGGGTGGGCATGATCAATCCGACCTTTTTATCGCTATCGCTCAAGGAACGTTGCTATGGTAACCGATTTTGGCGCGAATTGGCGAACATTGTTATACCCCACCTTCATTCTGTGTGCTGGCATTCCACAGTGAATGGGAGCATCGCAGCATGGATGTGCGCGTTAACACCTAATTACACGCCCTATTCGGTGTTCATGGGCGTAATCGAAAAATGGCGTCGAGTGGAAAATACCGAAAAACGAACAGTTTTCCGTAGATTAGGCTATATAACTGCGCATAATGTGTTTTATACGAAACATTTAGGCCTAGTAATTCTTGACTTCTGGCAGTAAATATTGTCTGCAACAGATGTCACAGGCTCGAACTGCTCGTGGTAGTACACAGTGGAATATTTAAGTGTTGAACCGTGAGTATGGCTCTTCCTTGAAAAGTTCGGAAAAAATATTGACTGCAAAATTGACAAATTTTAAAGTCACAGTGAACAAACGTGAACGAACTGTACGACATTTGAAGAGGTAGCCTAGACTTTCTAAAATTATAAGAACGTGGCAATAGTGGTTTCGTTCAACAGTTGCTTTTTTGAAACTTGCATTTTAGTGTAATGTGGAATGCTGTATTATCGTTTTATGTATAATTAACCTTGCTAACTTTTGGTCACCAGAAATGCGCGAAGCAGAGACTGGCTATTGTATATAAATTGCAGTTACTTATTTAGTCACGTTGAACACTTTTATATATAGTATAATCGATAAGTATGGTGGTGTTAACCGCGCGACGCTATGCTACCGCGGCACATTATTTGGTAAACTTGCCATGTGTATGTTCCCCTCAGTCCGACATTATGGATGTTCTACTAAAAGGCTAAACGTAAGATCGCGAAAACAACGCCACACGATAGCCAAGGAACTGTAGCTTTCTCACGCCAATGATCTTGGCGAAATTCTAATGGGTACACCCCCAACGAGGGCGCCAAATACAAATGGGGTAAGTTAAAATCGGCGTTATTAGACCAATATCTAACTATATCTCGGAACTGATGCATGATATGGACATAGTTAATGTGGAAGTCTAATGACGTTGTAACCTCAGACACTAACAGGAAGTGAAATAATAACCAATCTAATAGAAATAATTCCGATTACATCGAGTTCAAGGTCATTCATTTTTTATACAAACCTTTTCAAACGGGATCAGATTTTCGTACAATTTTGCAGCAGATGACAAGATGGCAACTGACATACGCGTCGCGCGGTCCCTCTGCGATAGCTGAACTTCTTGTTAAGCGAAGAGTTAATAATAAACTCTTAAACGTTTTAGTTGCACTGGCATTAATCAGCCAGCTCATAAATATTTTCAAAAGTGGTCGATTCGCCTAAAAGACTTTCGTTTTTATTTCAGACTCCGTTACACGCATGAGATTTAATTCTTTCACGTTGAGCGAATTTTATTTCATCATGAAAGACAGCTATTTCATATATCACGACCTACCATGAAAGGAACATAAAAACATCACGTATCAAAAGTAGCAGCAAACATATAAAAATAATATAAATTAGAATATACTATTCGATTAAATAATATCAGTTCATTAATAAACGCGGTTACGATAATTAAGGACGAATCTTATACAAAAAAGTTGGAAACTATGGCTAAAGTCAAACGCCAATGGATTGGCGACTATAGTATCCATTCACATGAGAGACCGGAAGAGGTTGGCTACGCGTCACGCCCGACTGCGCATGCTCTGTGCCATTTCCGGTGTCGAGCTCGACAGTAAACAACTGCGCGCCGTACGTGCGTTTCCGGTTTGGTCGCTATAGTCGATTGGAAATCCGGAATAAAGATTGCCTCGTAACATTATGTGGTTCTGATCGGGGCGTAACAACCAACGCGTCATTACACGCATACTCCGAGACTATCCCGCGCGAACGGTTTAATTACAATCTGGCAAACGTTTAATTCAAACGTTTCATAAACGTTTAAACGTGTAAACGTATATCTTTTGGTTATATTATAAGAACAAAAACGTCCCATTCCAACGTTAGTACTTCGCTCGTTCCCGGTAGGGGTGCTAAGTATTGAGATCAGCGCGTCTGTGTGCATGTCTGTCTGTCTGTCTGTCTGTCTGTCTGTCTGTCTCGCATATCTCAAAACCACATGTCCGGATTTTACCAAATTTTATATACAATACATGTTATTTGTTGCCATGGCTCAATCCTCCTGCGGTGGTAATGAAATCAGTTGTGTATTCGGGTTTTATGGATGACGTCATGTTTTCACACAATAGAGCGAATGGGCCCGAATCAAAGACGACGCGTATATGTTTCGTCTACTTCGCCAGGTGGCGGCACCGGGGACGAAGTGTGCCGTCTCCGACTGCATCATGTTGTTAACGCGAACATTAGCTAGCCATAGGCCTAATGCAGTTGTGCAGCAAACGTGTAAATCGTTATAGCCGAAGTAGTTCTTATATATTCTGTCTTTTTGATTGTTATTTTTCGAATGCACCGGTATATATTTTTACGTTTTTGTAGTTTTGACAGTCATATAGATATAGATCGTGTTGTCTGAAATAAAATGCAGTAGATGGTTATTATATTCTGAAACATGATGTAGATATGAACGCAATCTGGCATGGAGTCGTCTAGTTATCCGCTAATTCGACGTATTCTCAACATTTCTGGCACAACAAGAATTTTAAAAGAGGGTTAGGGGGTCTTGAGTCTACCTGCAAAAGTACTGACAAGTTCAGCCTGATTACATTAGTCATCTAGAAGAAACTAGCACTCACAAGAGTGCAAAGAGCCACACTGGCACTGTTTTGTGACTTGTGACCTTCACCGTTAACCTTTTGACCCCAAAATAAATGGGTTTATATGACTCATAGTGGAACTTTTTTTACGTCAAGTTTGGTAACCTTTAGCTGCATCGGTTATTGAGACATCGCTACCCCGGCGACTGCATTCGTCGTAGGTAAAAAGCGAGTTGCGATTTATAGCAGCGCTAACGCAAAAAGCTTGCTCCGATAGAGTTACGATACGATACAATATGATATAATTATTTACGTGCGCTCAAAAGCTGACGAAATGGCCAGCTTAGTCTAGCGCACGAAAAAAAAAACAAAAAATTAAGCGAAAAACTAGAAACAAAAACCGATTAGCCTAGAAGAGACGGTGTGGGCAAAAGTCCGTGAAGGCACCGGTGTACAGTAAAGGTAAAGGTAAAGGTCGGATTCTTATATAGCGCAGCTTACGCGATGACCGGACTAGCGCGATGTACAATCTCGGAAGTGGCAGTTGATTGGCAATAGCCAATGATGCTGCAGCGCAAACTGCGGCCATCCAATTGCACGCGTTAACGTACAATTGGACCCGCGTTATGCAGCTAGCAAACACACCACCGCTCCAATCAACCGCACCAGGCCTTCACCCCGTAAGCCACCCGTGCGAGGAAGCAAACATCCGATTACAGCCTACTACTCAATTTATCGACCTCGAAAGGATGAAAGGCTGAGTCGACCTGGGTGGTTGGTAACCGCAATAAAGTGCCGCCTCCGGGAGTCGAACCCGGACACGTCACCCATCCCAGTACTAACCAGGCTCGGCGTAGAGTAACTTCGTTGATACGACCAACTCCGTTACCACTACGCCACGCCGCCAACCAGTCAGCAAGTTCTTATCAGAAGATGGAAATGAAATGACCGTGTTGTCGTACAGTTAAGTGTCAAGCAGAGACTCCAGATACGCAACAGTGTCTGTCACTATCATCAAGACCGTTTCTTCTGAGCTACTCGGTTTTTGTTGTTAGTTTTTCCTTATTTTTCGTTTTTTGGTCCCGTGCGCTAGATTAAGCTGTGGCTCTTCCGCCAGTTTTTGAGCGCACGTAAATATACCATATCGTATCGTACCGTATGTCGACTTCGACTTGTACGTAACAGAGATTTTAAGGGCGCTTCGAGGCCAGACTGACCAAAATTTTGGCCTCGGCCTCGTAACATTGGTCTTCAGCTCCGTCTTGAGGCCAAAAGTATGGCCTCTTTTTCGAGCAATTGGCTTCGGCGTCGGTTTCAGCGTTCGGCCTCGTCTATCATCATCGCTGGTACGTAATCAGCGCCAGTTCAAAAAATTTCTGGACGGGCGATGAAGAAGGCCCGATGTCACCGCGGTACAAGGTAATTAACACGACAGGTAAAGCAATCTCACCGACAGGATACCTTACCCGTGAGCTCGGCTGGCAGCGGCTCGGCTTCAGGCGGATCAGATAACGCTGTCGTCAACGTCCGCAGATGAACTAGCAGGCTCATGGCGTGTACGATGACGTCAGATGCCGACTTCCGGCGCCATTTGCGCCCGCGTGGTGACGTCATCACGAGCTCGCGCCGGAAACAGGCTGACGCGCATGCGCGGTGTGAGACTCTATGTCGAGTGACGGCGTGAGCACTAACAGCATTCGACTGCAGCAGCTGGACGATAGCTGTCCAGGCTCATAGCGCACCTGACAGTGGTCCGCCTATACACCGCATCGAACCGAACTTTTCCCAGTCCGTTCGGCCTACATTAACAAACGCGGAAAATTAAGATTAATATAATCACGTATACATCGTTTCAGCAACAAATTTGAATTTGTAAAATTTTCGTGTTACTGTCGTTAAAATGCTGCGTCAGTCTATGTAGCGGGCTAGCAATAGTATGTATAGTTTGATTTTGTCGAGTTATGATTAATGTGGTGTCTTTTTAAGTATGGTATTTCTTTATTAAGTCTCTTGCTTTTTGTTTGATGTTTGTTAATCCAGCCTTTTGACATTTATGTGCTTTGTCTCTCTGTCCATTCTATTCATATCAATAGAATTACTACTACTACTACTACTACTACTACTACTATTCGTAAGTCATTGAAAAACCTCACGTTATAACACACACACACACACACACATAATATACCATATACATAGTAATATATAAAATTCTCTAGATGGGCTTTGTGCATTTCTGGTTACACTCACTGTTGTAGCTGTACAACGTAGATAATTTTAAGCTAAGTAATAATGCGGCAAATATTATTACTAAATAAATTAATACAAACATAACATGCATAATCAGTTAGCCTACATAAGTTTGAAATCCAAATAAATAAATAAATAGTATTTTAACGAAAATGACAGAAACAAAAAGTATAAGGTACAAATCATAGTTATAATATTACGTTGTTATTGTATTTATGTTGATCAATAATAGCATCAGTCAATGCTGCGATGGTAGAGACAGTTGCAGTCTTGCGCAGAAACCGGATTTTTATTATTTAAAAATGATTTTTTAAATCCGAAAAGTTTAATGACTTTTAATTGTTATGTAACCACAACAGCGACAAACGCAGAACGCAGAATGCCAGTAGTGGAATTATTTTGAAAGAGGGAGGGGAGAGAGGGGAAATATTGGTAATATTAGGTCACAGACTTCGGGTTTTCGACATAAAAACTGCAATTGCGGCGTAGCAGTGGACCGAAGTCTTCGCAATCCGCACACCTCTAGCACATGCTCTGGTGTCTGAAGGAAATGATTACTAGCCGCACACTCGGATCGTTTAGCTGATTGACGAGATAATCCCATGGCTGCTGAGACAAAACGAGCGGCGGTTATCTGCAGCTTTGCAGTAGACGACCATTTACAAATCACGTCTTGATTAAACTGCTGTTTATATCCCTAGGCTTGCTTACTTCATCCCGCCAGTGAACCACAGATGATGACGATGAGCAATAATAATAATAATAATAATAATAATAATAACTAGGAACCGTGAACATCGCCGAGCCTCTGAATGAAAAACCGATAGCATGACCATACCCCATCCTTAAACTGGCGTGCGCGAATTAACCCAGTGTAAGTAAGTAAAAATATTTGTACACGGCGCAAAAAAAGCAACTCTTCCATGCCAAATTTTTACTTCATCGGTTTATACTGACGGCCTTTCGGGGCGCAAAAACGCGACTTTGATCAAGTTTTCAAGTTTGTGGGTTCCTGTGCCCACCTCTTCCCCAACAAGGGCCAAATTGGCACGAGATAATGATCCCGAGTTACCCACCCAAACGGCAACTCGATCGGTTTAGGCGTTTTTGCAAAGCTTACGAACAAACATGAGTGTGACCGACAGACAGACACACAGACACACAAACACACAGACCGCGCTACTCCATCTGTAGCAATAGCCCGCATCAGAGTGCATGCGATGTGGACTAATAACGCTCGAGTTGGTAATGTGATGAATTTGGCGTGATTTTTCGACATAGATACATATAACAGGAAGTGTTCGGACCGGAAGTAGATGTATTTGTGATCATGTGACACGGCCGACGCCGGACCTGCATTAGCGACGGCGGTGACAAACGTGAAATAATTTTTAATGTGGTCATTGCGCCTCTGAAGTTACGACCCTAAGGCGCTATACAAATATGTTCATTATTATTATGATTATTATTATTATGATTATTATTA
>Ga0209780_1003022_pt1 | contig 12327 bp, 6 predicted proteins | sample WorMetexBAHAMAS2_FD_187384 | JGI IMG/M metagenome (GOLD analysis project Ga0209780, IMG submission 187384) | Marine gutless worms symbiont microbial communities from Max Planck institute for Marine Microbiology, Germany - Inanidrilus exumae... | ecosystem: Host-associated > Annelida > Digestive... | reverse complement strand
CTGAGTAGGGTGCACCAACGTCACAGACAGACGACAGACAGACGACAGACGGACGGCCGATAGCATATAGCGAACGTAACGTAGTACGTTCGCTAAAAACAACAAGTCACGTGACCCTAACCACGCCCAGTTTGTCATCCCGAGGCTAACACTTGATATATTCATTCTACCTTCATACAAAATTTGGCGACTCACGTCTGATCCATTCCCGAGATGTGAATTGCGGTCGTCGAAATTCAAAATGGGTCACGTCACCCTAACCGAGCCCCCTTTAAGGGTGATTTGTTATCCGTATGCTGGGACTTGATATAGCTTACCAGTAAACAACATTTGACCACGCTAGCTTCAGCTGTTCCAGAGATATGGAATGCGGCCCCACTGAGGCGTAATTTACGAGGGGTGAGCGGCCTGCATGCAGGGGGCATGCATCTCTAGTGGGGCATCACCTTAAGCGCTCTCAATTCAACGGGCGTAAAATCGGTCCGCGCGTGAAAGGATGTGTCGTTACACGCACACATAACAGCTAATACCAGCTAAAAGAGGCAATAGCAAAGAAAAACAAAAATCAAATTTAATGCTGTTTAAAAGCATAACGCATTTGACATGATACAGCTGTCTCATCGTTGTTCTATCTGACGTCCAAATTAGTGAAATCTACCACACAAAAGTATTTTCACACGGCCACAGTCATATAGCCTTTCTATAGGTAACGTGAGCGAGCGATGGGCGCGTCATCAGGCCATAGCAACAGCAGCATCAGCAACTTGGCAGGCCAGATGAACAACCTGTGTCGTTAAATTCCGTGCACACAGACAATGACTGATAGAATGGCACAGCTGGGATTTTACAAAGGAATCAATCCCTTCTAAAATCTAAATGTAGTACTTCACTCGTACCAGTCGACTCAAAGTGACTTTTGAGTATTAATTTATCATTTTTTTCAGTTCATAATTTTTCAGAAATTTTCAAAGTGGGCCAGACACAAGCCCGCTAAATACTCCACCGTGCATAGGCTGAAAAACAGCGATCAGTTTTCACGTTCTCTCGATGCTGCTGTGAAGCAAAACTTACACAATTGGTCAAAGAATTTCCACGAAAGGTTGCAGTGCATATCACACCGTAACCGTTATTGAACACTAAATGATTCCTTTTCGGCATACCCCCAGCAGAGACTCCCAGTGCTTTTCAATGGGCCAGACAATCCCCCCCCCAAAAAAAATGACCCCTTCCATGGAGGTAACTCGACCCCATCTAATTCATGGATCATGGGGCCCACATTAGTCCGCCCCCAAATGGCATCTCTGTCGCCGTTTTTGTAGGACTCATGAATGTGACCGACAGACAGACACACGAAAAGACCACGCTACTCCGTCTGTAGCAATAAGCCGCATCTAGCTAGTGTTGTGATGTGGCCTAAAAAGGCTATTTCGTACTATCATATTAATAGGCAATTTGAAGCAATTCGGGCAGTTTTGTAAGCATCACAATATAGTAGTATTTTACTTGGTATTATTACTGTTAGGCATACATACCGAATACATCATAACCAGCGACGACATACGACGTGAAACACATGCTGATGATATTTACAAATCATTTTATGCCAAGCTATTCAACAAAATTCATATTCTGCAGGAGTTAACACGCTGACGTGCACTGAAACAAAAACAATCTAAAAGAAATCACAAATATTTCTAACCATTCACTTCCTTTGCACAACAAAAATACATCACAGACTGTATACACTTTGGGTCCTCAACCATGTAGCTCCATCTCAAGTGAATATCCAACAGTACACATTTGATGTGTGTGGGATACTGTGGCTGCTTATTCTTTAAGGATTTCGACAATAATTCAACACATGTACATGTACATACACTGTTGATAGGTTCAAAGTGATCATCAACAATAGTGCCATGTTGCAGGATTTGTAGCCCAGAGGCCCGACTTCTGAAAGTTCCTAAGATGATCTTAGGGCAAAGTCAAAACAGCACGATCCTCATTCTGAATGAGCATCTAGACGCCTAAGTTTTTTGTAGAACAGTGGGAAGACTTCCTCAACTCTTTCAGTAACTATCCCGGGGCGGCGACGTATCAGAACACAATACATATCCCCAAATGTGACTGATAATAACCAAGAACATACATAAATTATTCATGGCCAAAAATTAAAAAATTGCTGTTAATTCACAGTAAAAATGCAGAATTTGTGGTTGTAATCATAGCAATACAAATGCATCAAATACAGGTTTCAGGTGTGAAAGTAATGTGATTTCAATAACAAACAACACCTCTAAATAGAGATCAAACAATTAGTAAGTTACTCACTAATCAGCAACATCAAATCAATCAGCAACTTAACACGAGTTGCTCCACCATAGTGGACAAAATACGTTTTACATATATTTAACGCTCTTTCTCGTGACATTACAAGGCTAAATGAGTCAACTTTGAGGTGATTCGTGGTGAAACACAAGAATTTGCTGTATTAGCTCAAATTCGCAAATTCTGTGAATCACGTGATGGCTGCCAAAAATTCACAGCCGTACTTACGACTAATGACAAAGATTCCGACAGTCTGGCAACAAGGTAAGAGGAAACATCACACAGGTCTGCTGGACGTTTAACAGGAACACTGTGTCAGTTTTAGTTCAACCAGCCTACTTTCTAGAGCTGCTTCAGGTGAGACCGCGACTCCCAAGGGTGAACCTTTACCATTTCTACAGTCCAGATGCTTTTCCTGTCACCCAACAAACAGCAACAATGAGCACTGAACGGCAAGGTGAAATGTTAAAAATGCCAACGTTATTCTGTGCTTGAGAGTCTGCACTGCAGAGACCATCTAAAAGATGCCATGAATCAGAAACCATTCACTCATTTGTTCCACTGCTCATCTGTTCATCGTCGGTGACATAATCATTATCAGCAGCAAAACGTTCGCATCTGCTGATGATGCACTGTGCCAACTGCCGTATCTCACTGATATACGGATTCCACTGATATGTTGCTAACAGATCCTTCAGCATCTCAACTCCACACTCTCTCACCAGCATAGGACAGTACTTGCTTCCTGAAAAAAACACCGATGTAACATCATAATAATCATACTGAACCACAACAAAATGCCCCAGTACAGCACGCCACCAGCTCAAGACCATCCAAACAAGCAGCAGTATAATGGTACGTCACAGACCTGTGTGTCAAGCAATGCTGAAAAAGAAAACTGCTTTGCCTTACAATATCAACACACTGTAGACAGCTACACAGCTTTACAATATGACTCTACAGGCAATCGACCGATTGAGTTAAGGTTTTACATCCAACCCGACACAAAATAGGTCATTTTGGAGACGTTCTTCCCAGCTTTGGCGTTTTTGCTTCACGAGTTATGTGGCATCATTGAGTGAATGATGTTACATTCATATCAAATTGCACTTGGTTCGGTGGTTAGAGTTTAACGGCGCTTTCAAAACAATTTAGGTCATATTGCACCTTTAAGGTAGAACTGTATTATAAATATTAAAATTTAATAAGTATTAATTCTTGGGGTAAGATAACTGAAAAAAAATAATATAACAATAACAGTAAATTTATATTAAATAAGTAAATTAAAATTAGGTAAACTGCAACTATATTTTACTACAAAGGTGCAAATTTATCAATAACTACTTAATTTCTGAAATTCACTCAAATTTCTTGTAGTATTTCTTCACTTTTATAAATATTTAGGACTGAGTGTTATTAACACCCAATTGATCAGGCAATTTCTGTGTCACAGTGGCAAGAGTGACAAAACTATATACTTGAAAGATCAAACAATTACCATGCAAAAATTGTAATGTTGAACAAATGTGCCACATTACGATGACCTAACCTTGACCTTTAGCTGCTGGGTATCATTCGATTCACCATTCGATAATGGCGAACGTCATGTGACTGCATTTCAACCAATGAATGGAGCAGGGATAGTTTGTTCGTTCGTTCCTTGCGGGCAGGGGTCCAGCCTACTCTGCATCCCAGCGCTGAGACCTTTTTGAATTAGTCCAACGCGCCAGGCCAGGTAGAGGAGGGGATTTGATAGGTGTGTGCACTATGTGAGGTGAAGGAGGGAAAGTAGGCATGAGCAGCTTGTCAGGTATTTCTAAACGTGCCCCCTCTAGGCATGGCCTACTGCCGGACTAAGACTGGACTGGCACTTGTTCAGTGACAGCCCCACCGGTCTGCCGTTCAGCGCCCGGCCACCTGATTGACACTTCTGCAGCATAAGCCAGGAGACTCAGTCACATCTATCGGGCAGGGGTAGCACCGTAGTTGGTCGTATGCACATAACTGTAAGTTGATTCAGCAACCATATCTGTGTCACAATGTCTTAGAGGAATGACTCTGGCCACCAAATCAACACGCTAACATTTTCAGTCAATGAAAAGACTTCATACTTCATAAAACGTTTGTTGATAACAGACCACAAGTATGCGTAACTGCTTTCAACAAAACTTACTGCGGAACTTGGTGAGACTGCACAGTGCCCAAACTGCCCAGTACTGGACTTCTGGTGTCTCGTGGCAATTCAACAAGCGTAGAATTGGCTCAAATGATCTGTTAAATCAAACATAAGTGCACAATAATATTAATCTATTATTTCAATTACACTGTTCACGTTAAGGCACATGGCTACATTAGACGCCAAAGAGGTATTTTAATATTTTCTTCCTACTTCAGGAAAATACTCTGTCGGAAACGAAAGTCACCACAGTCTGAAGTCACAAATGAGTGGTGTTGGTTGTTAAAAATTCTGAAGTTTGCTTTGAGGGCTGTTGCTGTAACTTTAGTTGTATATTGCAAATTAACAGCTACTGAAATAATTCCACTTATGTTAAATAACACTGCCAGTTAAATAACACTAAAACTTCACGACAGCAGGCAGAGAACAATACAGGAAGGAGGGGTAAGTTACCGGTAGTTAATTGTACGTTTAGCGTCAAGTTTCCACTGTGAAATTGCTGCAGCCATGTCTCGAAGAACAACTTGTCGTGACGGCGTGATAACAGTCCACGCATCTGCTCCATCAGACATAATGTGGGCAAAGACGCCACATGCATTGTAGCTTACTTCTATACCATCGCTTGTTGAACCCAGTAGGTCTCTGCATTATGACAACAACCGTGAGAACTATAATAGCAACAACAACAATAACGAGTGTCCAAAGTAATTTGGCAAGAGGCCACATCGCTATTTTGTCATCCCTCACGATGGTGAATGCATTCATCTGCATGTGCTCTAGGCAGACACATTCGCCTACGGCAGGTACATTACAATGGGCCGACATGTCGCCCTTTCCACGTTCCCCTTTCCACGGGCCACAGGGGATCTGAACTCATGGTTCCTTGGACCCACATGAGTCATCCCAAGGGGTTCAGCTGTTTTTTGCACAGCTCACCCGTGTGCCCAACTCACAGACAAATACATAGACCACTTCACATGCGAAATATGTAGCAACAGACCGCATATCATGCATTGCATGCAGATTACGTGGCCCGAAAACTAAACTAATTGTCACATAAATGACGCCACTGAGACAGTGATGATGAACTGACCGGAAAATGGAAATAATGAGTGGGTTCATGAGGCGACATCGGAGAAACTGAACCTCAGCAACATTGCCAAGCATTCCCATCATATTACGTAGCAGGTGATCACCCTCAGCCTTGAACTTCTACACGTCACACATTACGTCGAGCGGACAGTTAATAAGAAAAAATAAATGAAAATACAAATAGCAGCGAGACAAGCATGCATATATAGAATAAAGTTACTGAGGCACACGACATACATATAACAATGTTAACAGCCATCTTCCACCTGCACCTTGGTACGTTAACGGTCTCCAAATCAACATACGGAGATTAACTAGACAAGTTGAGTTGCAGTGCATCTGCAGACACACTGCAATATACGCTGGAAGAGAGCGTTTCCCACTGGCGTACTCGACGGATGACACAACTGTTTACCGACACACAAGCTGTTTAGTTCTTGCATTCAACGATACCTAGAGTCACGTGCCTGCAACTAAGTGATGCCAGCGTTATCTGCCGTGTTACTTATTTTCAGTTTCCAATTCAGTCTGCTTTTCTTCAATATATGGCTCACTAGGCCACATCAGCACTGTGGCGTACTAGTGGTTTTAATACACAATATCGGACATCGGACGCTGCCAAAAATTTGGGTAGGTACTTTTTTGTATGGAATGTACTGTCCAGGGAAAAGATTTTGAATCAATTCGAACGGTAAAAATGAAAACTAGACATCTGGTAAAGGGACATTTGGAAGTGAATTTCCGGAGATCTGTAATCATTGCGGAGCTATGACAACCTAAACACGCAAGACCTAGAAATTTTGTGAGCAATTTTTGCGTTTTTTTTGGAAAAACGATCCCTCTGAAACTCTCGCTATTGCGCGGATGGCGCCCAAAATCTGCCAGGGCCAGCTCACCACATTTGTCTCACAGTGTTCCAGATTTCATCCAAATCGGTTCACTATCGGTGGAGTTATTGCCAAACGCGTGAAGACAGTTTTTGCCCCGTAGAGTATTTCCGATATAGGCTCTTCAAGCCTATAATAAAACAGCAGCTTTTACAGAAAGAAGTCCTGTGTAGCACCAATTAACATCTGCACAATAAACATACTTTAAAGCGAGGATCAGCAACATAATACTCAGAAACTTAACCGCTGTTAATCTCGGGTTAACAATAAGTTAACCCTAAGCTAACTTTAACCAAGGGTTAGTCACCGGTTAAAACAGAAATGGTTGACAAAAGTAACTGATATCTGTTCACTGATTATTTTTGCACCCAATCGCGTCCCTACAACTTTGTAACGACTATCATACAGTGAAACTATTATTTGCTGATCATTTTCAATAGCACTGTGCCAAATATTTGCTTCACTTCATATCTGCACCGGCTACAAACAGTTAGTTGAATAGTCTATTCGTGTTCGGCTGAATACTGTGTCTAGACTACTAGTGAATAGTCGAATCATATGCCACCATCAATATACCACCAGTTCACATAACTAGACACAGCGTGCATGGAGATTAGCAGTCAGCTTCCTCTTACACCTGTTCCATTAGTAGGATTAAGTAGTATTGACTACTGTTGATGCAGGCCTCGGCGTAAATTTTCTATGAGTATCACCACAAAACATAATGCTGACTGGATTACAAGGTAACTAGCATAGCTGGTGTTTTTGTTGTTGTTGGCCTTTTCTTGCAAATATTCGTAATCACATATGGCCAAACAGACTATCCTTATTCAGCTGAATGATGCTAATCCCCAAGATAATATGCTTTATTTACAACCCATCATCTGCCATTGGTGCATACGACTGGCTGTCAGTGTTTAATCTAGTCATGTATTCACAACATTGTCAATGAAACAACTCAAGTGACATTTGCGTGTTGGCGAGTAGGTCAGAACAAAGTTCACTAACTGCAGTGCAACAGACAAGCAGTGTTCTTCTTGCAGCGTGAATAATACAGATTTAACCTTTAGTTAATAAATAACCAGAGATTAGTTCACCAATGAATTAACTGTGCATCGTGTAACTGGCCATAAACAAACGAATAAACAAAAAACGAATAAATGAAAGATGAAATGTCAACGTAACAGAGTTCAATAAAAACTTTCATCGCTGCACTATGACACACACAGACACGACTATTAGCAAAATGTTTTGACAACAAATAATAAAAAAGTCGGACTTACACTAAAGCATGCAAGGAACACGTCAAGACCGTCATTGTCAATAAACATTCGACAGTTGTCTGGCGTTTCATCTGCAATGCACACATTCAGGCATCACACATCTCAATAACATCCACTTCGGTACCGTTTTCCACACGAAACTTCTTGGATTAGTCATTTCTCCTCGGTTTTATACTTCCACTTGTTCCAGAAGAGAACCTTTGATGATAAATGGCAGAGGATGCCTTTCCTGCCACCCAACCAACAGTGTCAAGGCACTGAAAGAAACTCAAAAGTACAGACTGCAACCAGAGAATATCAACCATCGGTCTCATCCTTTCTCTATCTACCACAGGACTCCCGAGTAAAAGGGCATTGCTACGTTTATGCTGGCTCTGTGATGCCGGTACATAGACCAACAAAAATACAACACGTACAGCCAATGGCACACGTGAATTTGATCCAGACACACCAAGGATTAAATTTCACTTTAACTGAGCCAATCTTATACTACAACAAACTCCTTTTACAACCCTTTCTTGGACGACAATGTTTCTCAGTATCAGATTCAATGAAGATATTCAATCACTCACTCTCTGCTACGACGTCACTCTGTCTAGCGTTTATTAATCTTCTTTGCTACGAACCAATATATCTGCCGTAGTTAGATGCACAGTTGTCAAATCTTTAACAAATTAGTTCTTTCTCTGTTATCTTTGGCTTATCCTTAGATTTAACATCATTCATGTCATGTTGAATATAAGGCCTCTGATAAGTGTGACAGCCTGTTGCAACAACAACATCTACGTGTATCTGTGTTAGTCAAGGTTTGGTAAGTTCTTCCTCTTAATAGTATCTTTTTACTATTTTGCTACCATTATGTGGTGAATAAAGATTATCAATAACAACAGCAACAGCAGCAGCAGCACTAGCAACAACAACAATAATAAAAATACAGTAAAATCTTCAAGTGCAGGTTGGCTTGAACGTCAGTGACAACATTTTGTAAGGGACTTATTGCCCGATTGGCAGCCAGTGCAGCTACCACAGAAGTTGTATGGCGTCGGATTCGACTTCAGCAGATAATACACATCATTAATCACATTAAATCAGATCATAAAAACATATACATCGTAATGCACACAAATGAAAGTTACCGGTGACATTCCACATCAAGCTCCAAGCCTTTAGAAGAACCTCATCACAAATGCCTTTCTCAACTCGTTCACTGATTAGAGACAAAATTACCTACAAAGAGACACAACGAGAACTAAAGGTTGGTCTCCTTTCGCTGAAATCATACATAAAATATCCGGACAAGCAAGATTTAAAATGACTTGGTTTTTTAACATAAAACAATGAATGGTGCCAGTATATAAAACCAAACAAATATTAGCTGTCTGGTATATCAAATGTGGAATTCTATTCTGCCAGATATTCACAATTCATCATGTTCATTTGTTCAAATGTCCCATGAAAATAACCCATTTTCAAAGCCAGGTGCTCAAAAAGCAGATGACCCTGTAAATCTAGACAGAAATTCCTGCTTTTGTGAGAAACAAATTGTCTATGTGTGTCACATTTACACGTGTCAATAACTGTTATATCTGGAGATCAAATCACCAAACTCAATCACACAAATGGGCACAACAGCTGGTCTTGGTTTAGAGATTTTCACCTCTCGAATTTCATTTTGTCATGCTAAAATAGTAACAGATGACTATAGGGCAAACAGAAATACAAAGATAAATACAGGTGTCTTTTTCACAGGCAAGAACACAATTTCCTTAACTTGCATGAGCATTTGAGTTAAACCGTTGTCACATAAGTCTTAGTCATAAACTATTCAATCTCTGTTTTGTTACGTCCCCCACCGAAGGTGATGGGAGGTCATGTTTTTGCCAGCGTCAGTATGTAGACAGATATACATGTCTGTGAACAACTTCCTGATGCCAATTCAAGTCCAATTGTCACCAAACTTCATCAGTCATACCCTTGGCTACAGGGACAAGGTGATTAAATTTTGGAAGTTCAAGGTCGGTGGGGGAGGTATGCGCTCTACTGAGCGCGCCATTCTAGTTTCTTTATTTCTTGGTCTATGGCATGAGCTACATACCCTTACTGCAGTACATAAAATACTTCTACCCTCTATGGGACAGTAATATAACTATCAGTTTTTGCAGCAAGCAGTAATAATAAATGGTGACGGTGGGTGTAAACAATAACAGCCTGTCACCATATTTGGCTGGCTTGGCGTGATGGCTGGCATTTTGTCTGCATTTGTCAAATAAACAGAGAAAACTGCAATGAAATGGACTGTGCGAATTTTTACGTAAAGTACATGCACAACGACAGCAACAAAAACATTATAACTACTATAATTGTAATTATTAAATTACTGGAAATGTGCCGAGTGAGCCGACAAGTTGTTTGTCACTGTAGTTGACCTCGGATGACAGTGCATCCAGTAGATAGAGGGCAATTCTCTGGATTAAATCCTCATCAAGCTTCGATGCCGACGTAATTACTTTCAGCAGTGTTGACACCATCCACTCGTAACTGTGCATCTGAACACGTTGGTAAGCTATCCAGTCATTTCAATACCAGCAACAGAAAACTATGAGAGGAGGTGATCGACAGTAACAATGACGAAATGATGACCAGCCAGCATTCTACTCACATCCACATCCATTTCCAGGTAAACTTGGGTCAGGTGGTTCCCCCTCGGTCTTCTTCTTTCATTTGTTCCAGAAGACAACCTTTAGGAATAAGTGGCACAGGATTATGGGCCGGATTTCCTTTCTGTCACCCAATCAACAACTAGATAGCACCCACAGAGTTCAAACCTCCACGACAATGCCATCTGGTGAATGTCAATAGAGTCTGATACAACTAACACGTGTCACGTGCACGTCATTGTCGAGTCCATCAATTTCCAGTCCCGCTATGTGCAATTTCAGCCATCCCATTAAAACTTTTCTTTAAACACAGTTGAATACAAGAACATCATAGGAGGTCAGTAAGTAAAAATACATACAACGTCGTGCGGTATGCGCAAACGACACAGAGCCAAACAACAGTTGTGCAGTATCTGAAAAAAACATAAATAACAAACATGTTTTAGAGGCACAGTAAAGCATCATGGTGCCATGTGGAATATATAGACCCAAGCCTTTTTGTACGTTACTAAAGCTGACATCTGCACGGCGGAGTCTGATGGCTCACCAGAGATGACATGTAGCTAGTGAATGAACTTGTCTGGACAACCTGTATGCCGACTCTGATGCAATGCCCATGTATTACTATAACAAATATGGATATGCAAAACTAAACAATAATACGGTGTAGCACAGTGACGGCAGTGCAATGGTTAATGCTGCTAATGCACCAGACTCAGGAGGTGCTAGACATTTATGTGATACATTTGCCTCGAAGTAATAACCATATGGTGCCATACATATACAATACTCTGGTTTCCATTCAACCAACTAGGTTTCTATAAATACTCAGGGTTAAACTACCAGAATCTATGAGATTTCTGAAGCAAAGGACTACAAAAAGATGTGTAATTTAACTACACATTTTCAATGCAGAATGCTGAAGAAGACAAAACAAACAACAAGAGAAACACAGGTACTAATGAACAAAGATACCGATATTTCACAGAGATGATTTTCTATCGACTGTAGCAGTGTCCTCACAATTTTTCTAACAGGACAACACATAACATCCTCAAATTAAAACAACATTATAACCATGTTTCTCATGTGGTTCTTATTTGCTGGCAATGTATGGCATTACATAAATTTATTCTGACTGATAGTAAACATGGTTTTTAGTCAACGGAGGTACATGCAAAGATATGAGATAGGCACATGAATTTTAAAGTACCAGTTCAGAATGCACACAAACACACATCTCAAGATACAAAATTTTTTAACATTTTGTCAAGGGAACATAGCCCTATTGTGATCCATCACCACTAAAAAAGCCGCAGAAAGGAGTTCTTAACCCCCCACATATCTGACTGTCACTTGATCGACGAGTCTTGAGTGCTTGTATTTGCTTCAGTATTGTCTGTCAGCACAGTGCGATACTGATATAGCAATTCCGCTTGTCTGTCTGTCCGTCACATACTGACATTGTGTTAAAATTACTGAAGAGATCATTAAGTAAACAATGTCACATGGTAGCCTAGGACTCTAGTTCTTCCCATACCAAAGACTTTGGTGAAAGTCATCTCTAAAGGAGGCACCAAATACAGGTGGGGTAGGTGAAAGTGGCAATTTTCGACTACAGTTCTGTGACTGTGACACTGCGTTGATGACACTGTGCTGGCAGAGTGATACTGCACTGTCATCAACTACGTTTGATAGTAGTAAGTTTGTTTGTAAGTCTGACCATCCACATTAGTTTACAACATGTTAACATGACACGAAATGTCACACGATCAGTGTGTGAGCCTCTTATTACAATTAATGTAAAAAAACTTAACAGTTTAAAACGACTTGTAAGGACAACAGTGGCTATGTCACACAACTAAAACAGCAAAAATCAAAAAGGAAAGGTGATATTACTTGTTAGC
>Ga0209780_1003021_pt1 | contig 12332 bp, 6 predicted proteins | sample WorMetexBAHAMAS2_FD_187384 | JGI IMG/M metagenome (GOLD analysis project Ga0209780, IMG submission 187384) | Marine gutless worms symbiont microbial communities from Max Planck institute for Marine Microbiology, Germany - Inanidrilus exumae... | ecosystem: Host-associated > Annelida > Digestive... | reverse complement strand
CTCCGTGGGACGGTATAATGAGTACCAGCCAAAGGGCGGTGATGTTCTGCGGCTGGGGAGTAAAGGCAGGCATGGTGTAATTTGCAGGTAAAACTGTGTGATGCATGTCTGAGCGCATTTGAGGCATTGCGATAAAACGCGCTGTACAAATAGACGCATACTTTACTTTACAATGTAGAGGTTTGTGCTCAGGTTTGTGCGCAGCTGAATGCACGGTCGTGCTGGAACGGCCAGACAGACCACGCACGCCATGCCAGAAAGTGGATATCGGCGGGCCGCCTATATACCGCACTCGTAAGGCCGGAAGCACTCAGCTCAGCAGCATTTCAAGAAGTCAAACGGCTACTCACGCTGTGCTGATACCATTACACCGTACACCAGCGATCTAGTCGTATAGCTCTTCGGTGACGATTTTGTTGGGTCCCCCGCTGGACAGGCGCAAATATAAAAGCGTCGCAGCAGGACACCAAGCCACAACTAGATCTTCGTACCGCGCCGAACCACCCTCCCCCACCACACTCTTACAGCTGAACGTCAACGGCGAGGTTGCGCGAGTGCACGGTGACCGGATCGACATATAACCACTGAGAAAACTTTCTCAAGTAATGTTTCTCGCATTCTCTCAGAATAATTAATCGTATCATTGGAACCGATCCATCGTTGGCACACTACGCCATTTTCACTTGGTGTTTCCAGGATCTACATATGGTAGACGCTCGGTGCCAGAAAGGCCGAGAGCGGGGATGAAGTTCTTGGGGAGGGGCTCTGGGGCAAACGCCTTCTAACCAGATACAGGTCTGGGAAGCTACATGTATGTAAACTACCAACGCGGCTCAGGCCATGCCCCGACTGTCCATGGGGTTTTCGCGCATTTTCAATAATCATAACGGTCTTTCGTGACACTTATATTGTTCAGTTTTTCGGTGGAAGTGCTGTACCAAAACCTCCCCTTAAGTCTGAAACAATGCCCTCTTGAGTTCTAAGCGGAGTCTAATGCCCAAAACTCGCATCGTCTGTCATGAATCATAAGGACATAATTGGCTGTGACCGCCATATCAGTACTACCGGTACTACAAAGTTCTGCTTTCATTTTACCACATGACTCGTATGCAACACACATGCATAGCACGGTATATGCTACGGCCTGATGTCTCTCTGTCTGTCTGTCTGTCACAAGCCGCTGTTTCATCGACACGCTAAGTAAATTGAAGTGCGAACTGGATATTCGTGTATCTCAAAAATTAAAAATAAGGGTAGGCCTACTTCCCTTTGGAACCGTGTTCCAAACTTTGGACATAGCAGATTTTTCTGTTTTTACGCTACGGCATGTAATATATAGCTTAGTTTGACCGTCGCAAGTTATCGCACGGAGCTCTCACCTTTGTTTACAAGAAGTCGACAGTAACGCAGAGCGCCAAACGGTTTGTCTGAAACTTGCCAATTTATTTATTTATTTATATATTTATTATCAACTCGTACACATAATACAAGAAAACAAAAGAAAAAAGATACGCAGTTGCTAGATAGTTTACAATACAGCTTATTTCATTTCTCGTTAATGTATAACAGCCAAAGTTTTTGCCAACAAATACTACTGTAGGCCTATAATAGTAAAAAAGTGATCACTGATCAGTGATGTGCGTCAGTTAAACTGTTAATTGGCGTACGTGCGATGATGCGAAGACTCAACTCCACGAGTTGTCTGCTGAGACTTCGTTCATTATTCGACTCGAAGCTAGGCTTCTACCGAATATTGGATTCACTTTACGGCGCGTTATGGCTCTTACTGTGAAACAATCCATGCGAACTGGTACTTAATTCATCAAAGAAATCGACCAATCAGACACTGTCATGACTATCGGTCTGTAAAATAAAAGGTAAAGTACGATACGATACGATACAATACGGTACCGGTATATTTGCATGTGCTCAAGAGCTTACGAGATGGCCAGCTTAATCTAGCACACGACACAGAAACAAAAAAATGAGGAACTAGACGGGTTGCAGTGTATCTGGAGACACAATGCAATATAGGCTCGAAGAGGGCGTTACCCACTGGCGTACTTGACAGATGACACAACTGTTCACTTATTTACTGACGAAACGTCGCACAGCTGCCACGCCCACATCAGTTTGTTTACTTTTACGTTATGACTCAGCAAGACGTCCACGGTGACAGTCAACGATTGTCGAAAATTTGGGTAGGTACCTTTCTGGTGCGCAACGTACATCCCAAGGGAAAGACTATGAATTGATTCTAACGGTAAAAATGGTAACTAGACATCCCGTAGAGGGACCATTTGGTCGTGAATTTCTGGCGATCTGTAATCATTGCGGAGTTATGACGGCCGTAAGTCGAAAGACCTAGAAATTTTGTTAGCAATTTTGGCGTTTTAAACGATTCCTCTCAAACTGTCGCTACTGCGCGGATCGCGCCCACAATCTGCCAGGGCCTGCAGCCCCCTACATGCTCACACTGTTCCAGATTTTATCCAAATCGGTTTACTTTCGGCGAACGCGTTATTGCCGAACGCGTGAAAACCGTTTTTGCCCCGTCGAGTATTTACATTTTACAATATAGGCTCTTCGAGCTTATAAAAACAAAAACAAAAAACGAGTAGGCCTAGCTCAGAAGAACGTAAGAAATTAAGCTCCGGGCAATAGTCCGCGAAGGCAGTCCGGGAGCCCGGCGAGGGGAAGAAGTGAAACTACGGGGTAGGATTTGTAAAACAGGCACATTTTAAGCCGGGAGTTAGAGGGAGTTAAGGAATAATAATCACAAGAGACTTTTATACCTACTACTGGTGACGATGGCTTGAGTTGGCGTGAACAATAACAACGACGCTTTCCAGTGGCGACCTCTGGTGAATCAGATAAAATAACGAAGCATGGATGAGCCATAGGCTTACATCTAGACGGCAGTATCGGTTACGGTAGACATCATTTCAGTCCACAACACGAACAACTAGAATGTTAACAATTAACGTGTCAATTACCAATCTCATTGTCGGCCGACCATATGCAGTTTCGATAACGGCAACTAATATAAAAAGGCGAACGTTTACGACTAACTTTCTGACTTGCAATGGGATATACTAGAATGGACTTATTAATTTATTTATTTGTTTCCCAAAGGGGGTAATCTATACGTCTAAACTATTTACACATTTCATTTATTGTGTTCTATCAACGAACAACCCGTTTTGTACAATACACGCCCTAAACAGTGGCAGGTCCAGAATTTTAAGGGAGGGTGAACAGTGGTATGGGGCAAGCTTACAGCGGTCCAGGTCCCTCTCGGATGCCAATTAACGTTAGAAAAAAATACGGGACAGACAGACGGACGGACAGACAGACAGACAAACGTCATACCGAAACATTACGCTTTTCGCTAGACGCGGCCAGCATAATAAGCAGTAGGCCTAAACATACAAAGAGCTACTGAAGCTCAACGCAATCTGAATCGACCAGAAGGAAGCTTCTGTCGACCCGGATTTTAAGCTCGAGCAATAGGGCCTACCTACAGATTGTATTTAAATCGTTGTTAAACGTTCTAAATTTCGTATTAGTTACAGGTGCCAGCAAATAAATTGTTTATTTGTTACCTATTTATTTGCGTCAGTATTTGACCCAATTGACCGTTGAAATAATGGCGTCTTATAGGGAATGATGGAAGAAGGTTAGATCCATCGCTAGGTCACCGATCACAATGACCCTCTGTTCATTAAGCATACTGCAAGTACTAGTTAAAATTAAAGTTAAAAACTAATTTATATAGCGCCATAAAGTCCGGAGATTCAGAGGCGCATGAAGATTGCCCCAAATGGGTATTTCAGGGTCATGTGATTTTTTTACTTTTTACAAATAATGGATAATATCTTGGAAATGACACGAGACCGGTATATATTTACAATAGAAGAATAATCGGAAATCGTCTGTAGCCTATCGATTGGAGCCAGTGTCAATGACCTTGAGTGACATTGAAGGTTATACTGCAGGGATATTCCTAAATCCTATACCTCAAAAAATACAGAATAAATTAGCTGACACATTGCGTATATAAATCCGAAGTTGTACATCGCTATAATCTTAAAATATTTGTCTTGCCAAAGCTGCAGAACTTCTCAAATCACAGGCATTTAGGCGTGGTTTGCTGGATTAAATCGACGGATTTAATCGACATCGAGTTAATCAATTAAATCAATCGAGTCGACGATCCTATCTCTCCAAGATAAGTTAAGTTGAGTTGGGTGTGAGTTGATGGCGGTGGACCCGCGAGTGACTTCGAAGGCCGAAGGCTGAAGCACAACGTCTACCACATGTAGGACAGGAAACGCTGCCACCGGAGGATCGAGAGGCCTGCGCTTGTCGTTGGTGACGGATCTGGCGCCGTTCCTCCCGCTCTTTATTCCGGTTAGCCTCAAATGTTTCAATGGCATCACTGCAGGTTTTTCGCCAAACCGCTCTATCACTGGCGAGGCTTTCAAGATCACTAATAGTAAATTGATGCGAGGCATATCGAGTGGCGCCAATTCCGATCATCTCGAAATTGATTAACATTCAAGATCTGTTGCAAGCCTTTTCAGGCGCAATGTCTGTACAGTTATGCAGCAGATAACAAGCTGCTTTCACTGGCAGTGCATAGCGAGGTCTTTCCGCAACAGCTAAAACGACTCTCGTGCATAGCACTGCTTTACACTGCTTTAAACGTCGTTTAACAGAGTTTAATTTCTATAGATTTTTGCACTATACATAGTTGTCTTTATTATTGTATCTGTTTTATTGTAGCTTAATTTGTGTTTATTTTTGTGTCGATGTCAGTGGCTTTTTTAATCTTTCGTCAATAAAATTGATTGATTGATTGATTGGAATATGTAAATAAATAAATAATAAATTAAAATAGGATTTGTATAGCGCCGTAAAGTCCGAAGATATAAAGGCGCTGGTGGCAAGACTGTCTGAACAGGTGGGTCTTGAGGTGTCGTTTGAAAGTGTCCACAGTACGGCAGGATCTAATGTCAGATGGTAGTGAGTTCCAGGTGCGAGGGGGCCGCGACCGAAAACGCCCGGCGAGCTCGCTGGCACAAAATCTAACACAAAATCCATTGTGGAGTCAATTTATATTGGTGCTAAAGTATCCATGGAGGCCCTGGGAGCAGGAGCATAGCTGGCCAGGGGGTACGGAGGTACGAACCCCACAGCCACCACAAGGGTGACTTGTGATATTTTCATAAATCCGATGAGAAATATTTTAGTAGGGGGCATATATCTCCCTCTGCCAACTGATGTTGTTTCGTGTTGAAACCGTGGTTAAGATGCGCGTTTTGAAAAAAAAATGTTACTAAGAGCCAGTCTGGCCCTGTTTTTCCTGCAAAATACGCTACATGTGGTTTAGCTTCTGGGGGACTTCGTAACCGAAAACCCTACCGGAGCTTTGCCCCTGGATCCCATTGGCGGACTTTCGTCCCCCAGACCCCAGCTAGCAAAACCTGGCTAAGCCCCTGCGTGAGAGGGAGCGTCAGCCTCTCCAGGCATTGTGTGGTCACGTGACTGCGTTCATATCAAGAAGCGAATATCTTACACGCGTGCGCTAGGCTAATCAGCTTGTGCGTCGATGCCTTACAGCTGCAATCAAAGCTAATGGGTGTACCGTGTATAGGCTAAGTGAAAAATGCATCCTGTCAGTTCTCCGGCAGCTGTTTGGTGTGGTCCGGCATCCAATCAGCGAGATGCGACGCATATTTAATCGCAGGGCCGAGCAAAATTGTTTGCCATCAGAAGCGTTTTGTGGCTCATAATGCAGAAAATCGATCGATTTCGGCTGAGGCATAATCTTATAGATCCTACTAGAAAGCCGCGTTCACACCTAGGATACGATACGATACGATACGATATATTAACGTGCGCTTAAAATCTGACAAACGGCCAGCTTAGTCTAGCGCACGGCACAGTAACAAAAAATAAGGAAAACTAAAAACAAAAAACGATTAGCTCGAGACGGTCCAGGCAAAAGTCCGTGAAGGCAGTCCGGGGAAGAAGTGAAACAACGGGGGATAGGATTTGTGAAACAGGTAGGTTCTAAGCCGAAAGTGAAAGAGAGGGTGTTATGGATGAGCAGAGTGGTGAAACAGAAGAGGAAGAAGTGTTGCCGCAACATAACGCAACGCAATACATTGAACCACACCGTGTATTGTCCTGTGTATTGTAAACATATGCTGTATTAATATACACCTTGTCCGGAAAAAAGGTGCGGTGAAATGACGTACAGGTGGACGTCTAAATACAAGTGGTGCTGAAATCCCAATCTCAAGGAAAAGGGGCAATTTGGGTGTTTTGCTTCCCCAATGACAATGCCTTCTGCAGCATAGCATTTGGGACCCGTACAAAAAAAAACCGGCTGAACCGATTGAGATGCCGTTTGGATGATTAGTGGGCTTGGCCAAACGAACAATGTGTTACGTGGGGGTGACAATCCTCGAAAGGGAAGGGGCAATTTTGGGGAAAACATGTGCCCGACAAACATAACACCCTATGAATTGCGAATTGGACTGGTCCATGCAATGGTGTGCATACGACAGGGGCAGACGCTTGATTGCAAGCGTTGATGGACGATTCTGTTTTCGGCGTGAAGGGGGTGGAATTCCACACCGCAGGCGAAGTTTGATATCTACATTTGCCTTGTTATTATAGCAGTCAGCCACTGCCAGTCAGCTTTATGATGTTCTCATGAATTACGATATTCTACCAAGCACCACACTGTAATGACTAAAATCTTAGCTCACAACAGCAACAGTTTACAGCAAAAAGTCTGCTTATTATAGTAGTCAGCTTATATGACGTGCTTGTTCAGTTTCAGGAAAACACGCGTTTCAAACGTCTTTTTCAGCTGATATAGTCTTCCTGCTGTCAGCCAACTGCAAACGGAAAAAACTCGTTCCACACAATTGCTTCTGATGCTAGTGCTGCCAACAATTCCAGAGCCAGTGATGCAAGACTGTCATACACACTTATAAACCCCGTCCACACCAGCAACAATGTAGAATCAACATTGTCGAATGCTACCAGTCGAACGATTCTTTCGATAAAGTTGAACATAGCTTCGACATTGTCGCCGTTTTTGGCAACAATGTTTAACGAAATTTCGTCGTTTCGACAAAGTCGAAATAAACTGAAACTGAATATGCTCAATTTGTTTTGACTGACTCGAAAGGACGGAATTTTAAGTTAAACTCGTTCGACATCGTTGCCGTTTGCAACAAAGTCGAATGTTGCTAGTGTGGACGGGGCTTTATGCTCCATCGAGAACTCCTTGCCAGTAACTCTGTATGACTTTAACTCAACCAAGTACTTTTCCAGCTGTTGGTGGGGAGATGGACCAACATCTTGCAACACAGTTTGCTCTATGTAGGTCTATGTATCAATACAGTCGTTTTCGCATTTTATTTTAAGTAGCTTTGGAATTGCACATTTCTAATTTTATCTAGTTTGCCTGTAATGATCTTTATAGTTCTTGTTCAGTTCTCGTTCTTCCGTATCTTTTTAGTTCGTTCTAGTTCTCGTGAACGAATTGCTTTCGTTTTCGTTCTAGTTTTCGTTCTCGTTCACAAAAATAACACTGCTACAGACTCCAGTTTTATAACGGCAAACCTCTCGATGTTACTCTAAACGGCTCATCTCCAACCAGGGCCGTCGGTAGAGGAGGGTAAGGGGTAAGCTATCCCGGACCCCGCAGTGTAGGAGGGGCCCCGCGATCCCTCAAAATGATTTTTTCTGTCAGGGGCCCCGTGAGTGAGCGTAGTTCCCCCGGGTCCCAAACTGGCTCTCAGCGGGCTCGTCTCCAACGCGTGATGCCGCTCGTTCGTCTTAACGGCTCAACGGGAGACCGCCAAAACCTCGCCATCACACTCCATATTATTCTGGCTAAACCCGGCGAACTGCAGTGACTGCATAATAACGTAGCCATTTCAGTATATTCTGATGGTTAATATACTCGGGCAAAACGTTGAAACATATACAACCGACCGATGTCACACTGTACAACAGTTCTGGCGAGAAAGAAAATCAGATATAATAATAGCCACGAAAATCGTATCGGTACCAACACACTACGCGATTAGGTATTGAATAAAAACGGCAAAAAATACGTTCTCCTGTGATTCTCGTGACAGAAATCATTGCACCACGTATATTACTTTGACGCCTGTCGTTAATTGTCTGCACCTTAGCGTTCGCTTATAAACATGTCACGGACACTTTATCACATACACACACGCACACAACATTTATAGGTTACATTTTCATTCAATTCAAGTCAACGAAGAACTAGGTTCGAATGTAAGACACCTTGATGTCCACATCTAAATGCGCAATATCCTCTTACAAGTTATGACTAAGACATTTCTCCTTAAGACGATGATCGCGGTAGTAAAGTCAAATCGCACATCTTTATACATCCACAACTTATCATCCACACATGCCGATGGGCAAGGTGTGGATATATCGGTTACTGTTTGTTTGTGTGTGTGTTTGTACGGTTACGGATTTCTCCTGCGAGGATAATGAAAGCCGCTAGAGGCGTCAAATTTTGCACGATGGTTCATCGGCGTCCTGGGCAGGGAATCTCCCATTTTGGGGAACTTTGCTGCCCCAGAAGCCCAAAATCGGACGAATCAGCCAGCCACCGGGAAGTATTTCTTAGGGTGTATATCCTTATTACCCTATCGTAAACGTCACGCTACATATGCGCCGTTCGTGGAACATGGCGTCGCTCGCGCGCCGTGTGGACGTAGGTCGGCATGTGTGGATATATGTCAGTCCCCGTGCACTGACATACTTGTTTTGATGTGCCTAGAATTTAACACATGTATAAAGGGTTGGGTGTCACCGCCGGGTCATACTTACTGTGTGGGATTTTAAAGACTTTAATCATAGTTATAACCAATTACATGTCTACCCTTCGCTGTTAGTAAATCCATGTGGCTCAATCTATCAACATATGACAAATATGTATGTTTTAAATTTGTTTTAAAGTGCTCTTGTTTGAATTTTTCAATCTTATTTATAGGCGAAACATTGATTTGTTGAGGAGGAAAGATATGTTCTTCCATGATTTTATTTCATAATACCTAGGACACTATGAATTACGGATCACAAGCTCCTCAGAAACTTTTGTCAGTGGTTGTTAATGTGTTCAGGCGCTGTACCGGTATTAATTACGTCGACTTAACCCGTCAATACATTCGACTGGAATCATTATTAGAACCTACCATTTTATTTTATTATTTATTTATTTTTCACACCGTCAGAAAACAATAGCCTACAATGTTATAACGTTTGGCAAGGTCTTCTAGCCTGTCTCTCAAAGCATACGGCACTCACAAAAGCGCGAGAGTAGACCGAACTCGGCCTAATAATAATACGGAAAATACACACAGATAAAACACCGGAAATTGATTAATAATGCAGATTAATTGATAATAATGCAGTATTCAGATAAATCGACATTTCTAATGCGAGTTATCATCAAAATATTGTTAGATGACACTGTGCAGTACACTAGATGGCCGATCATATCCGACACGATGTTGTCGTAACGTTTAATTACGCTACGATACGGTACGATACAATACGATTTTTGGTGTGCGCCCAAACGCTGACCCGTAGCCAGCTCAATCTACATTGCACGAAATCAACACTGAAAAATTAATACAACATAAAAAGTTAGAATTGAAAACCCCATTGAGCCTAATACACGTGGTACGAGTAGCCTACTATAGTCCGTGAAGGCAGCCCAGAGGGAAGAAGGCTGTTCAAGGTGGAAGCAGGGGCAAGGTCGAGGGGACTAGAGGGAGGGAGCTCAGCCACCCCAAGAGCCACAGATAGCTCTCTCGGATGCATTTCAAAATGCTATAGCCGGTTTATTGCCCTATTGTGTTTTTACAGTCGATATATAACAAGTAAGCAATATTGGACGAAATGTGTGAACGCACCGGAAGGTCAAAATGTCAAATCCAGAGCGCAATATTGCTAAGTTTTAAATTGCTTTCAGCTTCAGTGGGCTTTGCCCCATAAACCCTGACCAGGGGTTTTGCCCCTGGACCGCACTGGGGTCACAGTCGCCATACCATCACTATAAGCTTGCGCTACATGACTCGAGACTATACTCCCCCAAACAGTATATTCTGGCCTCTCGCCTTTGGGTGGGAAGGATTTTTGAATCAAGTGTTTTTTAAGCCAGAAGTGAAAACACTGAGTAAATATTTATTTGATTTAAATTTTAACCGCAAAATGCAGTTTTTGGAAACTAATACCATACGCGGGACACATGCGCCAAAAGGATCCCTGTAGATTTCAAAATTTGACTGTTGAAAACTCATGCTTTAGCCTACTGTTTTATTCTAATATCTAATAACTCTTTATTTTTCTTCGTTCGTACTGACTTTGCAATGCACCTACGTTCATCGTGTAATATGCGCACTCAAAACTTTGTTTCGACGATGATGATATTGAACGATCAGCTTTATACATATAGAAAAGGTTGTGAGTGCTAATTGATGATATACTTGTGTTACGGTCATTGGTTGAATTGAACCGAATGCTGTCAGATGTCAGACCCGCCACCCTACCTCTAGGACCAAGTACATGCTGGATGGGATCCTGGACCGAATGCATGCATAGGCCTACATACATACAATAAATTTGTAAAGCGCTACAAGGTCGAAAATCGAATCAGAAGTGCTGGATGGCGCTGAACTATGTTAAGTGCTGCCATAAGCCGAGAGGAAAAGTGTGGTCTTTAACTGGGATTTGAAGAATGCAGAAGAATCAGTGGAGCGGAGGTTAGGTTTGAGCGAATTCCAAACAGATGGAACCGACACAGAAAAGGCTTCGTGAAGCAAAGTTGGAATTAACTGCTGGTATGAAAAACTGATGAACTGAAGAGGACATAAGCAGTCTGATAGGATGATGACTGGAGAGAATATCTAGGAGATATGGACGCAACAATAAGTTTTTGACTTCAAAACCAAGTAGCTCCATCTTGAACGGGATTCTCTGTCTGATAGGCAGCCAGTGGAGAGAGCGCTTGACTACAGTAGCATTGTCAGCGAGGTTATAATCAGCAAGGTCTAGCAGTTAAATCAAAGATCCTAGCAATAGTTTTGCTATCAGAAGTTCCCTAGTAAGGTGGGGGAGATCCGGCATCTCCGTTAACGTAATTTAATCAGACTGTACGCGACAATGGAGTTTAAAAACGCTGCGCTCCGATCTCCGTCATCTGCGTTGCATCGATATCTTCAAGCGAGCACCTGCATTGTCCATTGGTCCGTCGGTCGCCGCTCGAGGTTCAGATTTCGGAGTGGTCACATCGTTCGGCCAAATATGGCCCCACAAAATTAGTGGCCCTCATTTCTCACAATATTTTACGCAGCACCCACAGAACGGCGTCGGTAAATAGCGAAAAATGAAAGAGAAAGGAAGTAACGGCCAGATTCTCGGCCCGACGTGTGTAATGTATGAGACAGGGTCACGACATTTGTAAATCCGGCGCTGAGTGGCTCGCAAAAATCGACTTTAGCTGAGGGCTTTGCCCCAAAGCCCATTGACGCGCTTTTCAGTCGGTTTTCTTCGCTTCGTTATGGGCGGGAAGTAAAGAGGGAGATATCCGGCCCCCTTCATATGACGCAATTTAACCGCTGGTTACTGCGTTTTTTGCTACTGTTACTGCTGGCGCCTACGCCCGACTGCCGAATGTACGCGACCGCCGCAGAGTCCAGAAAAACGCTGCGGTCCGAGATCCGTCAGCTGCGTCGCATCGAGGTCCTCCAGCGGGCACCTGCCTGGCCCGTTGGTCGCTGGCGACCCCTGGCGAATCGTCGCCGACTCGCCGTCGTCGGCGCCAGACGACGGTCGACGGCGGCCGCACGTCGCCACCTCGTGGAGGAATATCCGTCGGAACTTCTTGCCGACGAGACAGTAGACGGCGAAGTTGACGGCCGAGTTGAGGGTCAGCAGAGCGTTGCAGGCGACGTTGCCGTAGCGGAGGGACTCTAGGTCGAGCCAGCCGGTCGGCGCGAACTCGCCGGCCGTGTAGACAATGCGGACGCCGACGTTCGGCAGCTGGCAGACGATGAAGACGGTTACCACGGTGACGAGCATCAGTGTCAGGTTCTCTCCTCCGGCGTCGGCGCCGCGCGATTTCGGCTTCTTCTGGACGAGCAGTCGTCGGCGGCGGCGGCGCACGGCACGCAGGGCGCGAATCAGCTCCGCGTTGAGGACGATGAGCGCCACAAGCGGACCGACGGAGCGGAACACGAAGTAACAGAGCGTCTTGT
>Ga0209780_1003020_pt1 | contig 12334 bp, 8 predicted proteins | sample WorMetexBAHAMAS2_FD_187384 | JGI IMG/M metagenome (GOLD analysis project Ga0209780, IMG submission 187384) | Marine gutless worms symbiont microbial communities from Max Planck institute for Marine Microbiology, Germany - Inanidrilus exumae... | ecosystem: Host-associated > Annelida > Digestive... | reverse complement strand
ATTTAATATATTACTATATTATATTTATGAAGTATACACTACTGCTTCATCACGCAGTCGAGTTTATCAGTGCTGTGCCATGTGGGCTGAAACCTCACTGACCACTCATCTTGTGCAACGAGTAGCCAACGACGACAGTTAATGCGGCTTCATCTTCACGAACGGCTATATCGCCGCTTGGTTGTGCTAGTCAGTGCTGTGAGGTTAAAACTTCACCGACTACACGATACGAGTAGCGATGATACTTCTGCATCATCCCGCAAGCTTTAACACAAGTGTAAAATTTTGTGTCGTCACTTTGCTTCTTCACGATAAGGTTACGACCGCAGTTTCTTGCGACAACATTTACGAACAGGGGATATAATCAACTACTTGTAGAATGTAAAATCTGTAGGAAAAATTTACAGTTACGATTTTGTATTTTCGGACAAGTAGAAATTTAATGGAATTTCTACTAGCAATTTGTTCTGCATATATCTAAATAGCACATGGTATATGAAAACATTTTATATTATTAGCATTGCTGTGAATACTGATACTGATGAAATCAAAGGAAGTTCTCCGTATCCTATAACACTTTATCATTTCAGTAGGTATTCTGACAATAAATTTGTGAGAAATATTGCATTTAGTAGCAATCTTTACAAAAGTCTTTAGTTACAACTTTCGTATTTTCCGACAAGTAGAAAATTACTGAAATTTTAGTAGCAATCTATTAATTAAATTTTTATACTAATACGGTGCATAGTTGATGAAGTACAGAACTTTCTACATGGAAAAAATACCTTATCAACTGCCCACAGTATGCACTGTGCATTACAGCCACTTACTGCCACCGATCACCACCAAACAATATGGTTGCCAACTCGATTTACTTTAGCAGCAATCAACAAAGCATTTCTGGAATGATTTCCATTGGCTCTACACCGATCATTGATCTATGTGTTAATGTTGTCACCAATCACCAATCACAAGGTTCTGCTTCAATTCGCCTTATAGTGGCGGCCACCTTTGTAGGCGGCCCTATCCAGTGACTTCACGTTCCTTGGCCAGTTCTGCTCCGGCAGCAGAGTCATTACTTCGGAATCTGCCACTGAACCCGAATACATCTTAGTACAGTAGTAAAAAATGGAGTTACGCTTCAGTCACTCGTGTTCATGAAAATATAGAAAATGTCAGTGAAATGACTGTTTTTTCACAGATAATTATTATTTATCACAACTAATGTCACACGAATAACACATTTGGGGGTCACCGTTTGGTCCACCTGCATAAACTGTAATAATATCTCTCAACGGCAGCATATTCAGACATTTATGGAAATGCATATTTCACTGGAAGACGGTGCATAAACGTCAGTTTGTCACTGGATGCCTTCTTAACATTGTGGAACTTAGCCTCATTTTTATCTCGACATGCTGAGAAGTAAGCTATATGGAAACTGAAAAGTTTTCTACCTTTTGACTTTACTCAGTGGAGCATCAGTACGACGAATGGTAGCCGTTAGACGAAATGGACAGCAGGTGTTTTTGGATGCTCTTTTGCTGTTTGTAGCTGCACTCTTCTGCCTTGTGTTGTGCTGGCATCGATATTCACACTGTGCAACACACGTGAATTAAGCAAAATGCTGTTACATCAACCATAATAGAAAAGCTACTAGATCAAATAGCAGCATTTCTACCAAGAGTTGTTCATATAGCAAGCACTGAAATGTCACTGACCAGCCATGCGAGTGAGCATTATTTTTTTTTACATAACTGTTAACTGTACCATACATAATATCAGCTCAAAGTACACATCAAGGTCATTAATGTTTCAACTAATGAACTGTGGCATAAAGAAAAATTACAACGGCACTTTTGGTGCGGTGAGTCAACAATGAGACATCTGAGTGATAAACAAAGACAGGACACACCTCTAAAGAACACTGTTTTGTGTACTACATGAGGATGGCTTGTTTGGCTAACAGAGACTACTCATTGGTGCCACTGTCAAATTACTGCACCATGAAAGACCTGCACATAATAATGATAACGTTTGTTTATTAAATTGCTGACATACCGCGCAATTAACAATACTAACATTCGCCACGCAGGGCGGGACACAACACCCGCCTCGCAGGGCAGCACTATATACAGAAGGGTTAAGCCAGCCAAACTGCTGCCAGATACGGCGCTCAGCAATTGAATCAACCGCACTGGCTTAGCCTCGTGAGCATTCGCGAGATGGTGCGACCGGCACAGATCCGATAAAGTTGCTCACTACTCAATTTATCGACCCCGAAAGGATGAAAGGCTGAGTTGGCCTTGGGTGGCTGGTTACATACCGAAATAAAGTGCCGCCTCCGGGAGTCGAACCCGGACACATCACCCATCCCAGTACTAACAGGGCTCGACGTAGAGTAACTTCGTTGATACGACCAACTCTGTTACCACTATGCCACGCCGCCAACCTGTGCAGATCTAAGATTACGTGACAAAAGTGTGTGTGCTACTACCTTGAAAATCAGTTTCCGTCCAACATTTGGGTATGTCCTACTCTTCCGTAAAGTTGTTTTCGTTTCTTGCTGGTAGATGTCTAACCACTCCAGCATCTGCTCTTTGTCAGCCATTGGAAGCCGTACTGTAGCTGTAACGTGGTTGTGGTCTTCGACATAGTTGCACACTGTTGCTCGGAAGGAGTGCCTGTCAAATAGTAAAATAATTATATGGTTTTCAAGACTGGCGGTTATTCCAGTGGCCTATACAAAGCTAAATGGTGCTCCCTGTTTTCGCACACAGTATGCAATAGTAAAGAGCAATACACGCCATTCAAGATGCTTTTTACTGACAGACAGCTAGGCTACACTTCAGCACTGCATTAACGATGCACATTATGCTACCATATTACTGACACAGGTGCAATCACAACCACATTTTGACACACATTACAGAATCCAGTCATTGAATGATCTAGTTGCAGTAGTCCATGCGCAAAGAAAATGAGCGCGTGGACCACTGTCTTAGCTGCACGCATAAAGACGTATATGGTGCCGAAACGGAAGAACAATAATGCAGATGAGACCTAACCATAATATTGTATATGAGAACAAAAATTGGACCATTTAAATACTTAAAACTACGTTTAATTATATCGAGCATCATGTATGCCTTATTAATTTTAGCATGGATATGTTCCCTGAAGGATAATTTGTGATCAAAATGTATGCCCAGATGTACCATTTTATTTCATCTTTTAAGTGGGATACCTTGACTGCTGTCATCATGCACAGATAGCGTAACGATTACCACGTTACAGACAACGATTATACATGGAGTGGTTTATTTAGTAGCATTGTTTAACTGTAAAACACACATGTCTAGATGGTTTCAAAATTACACAGAATTAATGTTACATGGCTCTGCACGTGCTCACTTATGCCATCACTGCCTGTAGACATTGGTTACTTCGGTTAATACGATACGATATGCGCTCAAAAGCTGACGGGATGGCCAGCTTAATCTAGCACACGACCAAGAAACGAAAAAATACGGGAAAAAATATAATCAAAAACCGAGTAGCTTAGAAGAAACGGTCCAGGCAAAGGTCCGTGGAGGCAGTCCGGGAGGAAGAAGTGAAACTAGGGGGGTAGGATTAGTGAAAGAGGTAGGTTATAAGCCTGGAGTGAAAGAGACAGGGAGTTATAGATGTACAGAGTGGTGAATCAGAAGAGGAAGAAGTGATGGGTGAAGGAATAGGTGAGTAGGAAATAGAAGAACTGCTACCAGAATGAGGTTAATGAAGAGAAAAAGGAAGCTGATTCCAGAGACACAGTGAAGCATAACGGAAGGAGCGATCAGTTATTTTTAGAGAGGATAATGAAGGTGGCCAAGCAAGAGTAACGACGGATGAAGAGCGAGTACTGCGAGGACGTTGAATGGAGATGAGGTTATGAAGGTACAGAGATTAGGTAGTTGTTAGCCTACACGTAAGCCGTCGCTGCTGCATTAATTGTATGCAATAGTAATAAGCAATACACGCCAATGTTTTGGCTAGGTAGTTGTGAGAACTTTGTCGGTAAGAGAAAGAAGTTTGTATTCGATGTTAATAGTTTCACATTACGAAACAGAGTAGTAAAATGTGCAATTGGTGTACCTTTAGCAGTGGCAACTGTCCATCTTCCAGCTGATCGCACTTGCAAACTGTCCAACTACATTCGGTCATATTAGTAAAAGTACTGATACCGCTAAACAATGGGTCACTTTATCTTTCGCTAAAACCAAAGTCTAAAACTTTAGTCTAAGACCAACAAACTTTACAATAAACCGCGCATTGCGACAGTTGTCATTGGCAACTAAAACGCTTGCCACCTTCTTGGCCGCCTTCGCAGGATTGGTTAAACTTGAAAGCAGGTCAGGTCATGGGCCAGTCTACCAATGCAAGGCGAATCAAGCGTACGAAAAAAAATTTTGCTGCCAGTACGCAGTACCGGCGCATACCAGCACATTTTAAGCGCTGACGCCCAGATCTTTGGCATCAGAAAACTAGTCCCTGTCGTTGTTCGCTTGACCTATGTTTAGCCGATCTGGTACAATACTGACGTGTGACGGACAGACTGACACACGACAACATCATATAACGACAACATATACCGCGCTGGCATAGCGCCCCACGTTAAAACATTTTCCACCGTTTTCCGATAGTTGTAAACTAAGCCATCGATATCGTTATTTGCCATAACTGGCGTGGCTCAAAAATCGTCACATGCGGCACAAAATGGCACAAAAGTAGCACAAAATTTACAGTGTTTGAGATCAGTGAAAATGTTATGGGAAAACAGAAAACCGCCAGAACGCCACAATGTACGCATGGCATATGTCATTATCAGCCATAAGTGGTGTGACTAAAAAATCGGCACATGTGGCAGATAATAGCACAAACGTAGCACAAAATTCACAGTGCTTCATACCCTTGGAAATGACATTGGAACATTGACACCCGCAAGTATATCACTATATACACATTACACACACATGTCATTATCTGCCATAAGGGGCGTGGCACAAAATTCGGCGTATGCGGCACAAAATAGCACAAAAGTAGCACGAAATTCTGGCGTGATTTTCTCATTGAAAGCTGTTAGTGGCAAGCTAACTTAACGGAGCTCACCTTCAGACCATAATTCGGGGTCGAATAGCTTGTGCCGTTTTTTTGCATGAAAAACAAAGATAATACATAGGACAATGATAAATATTCAAAGACTATTTTAAAACACAGGATCGGTATGGATTCCAGCCTGTGGCTGCTACACGGAGCCCCAGCCGAATTATACAATATACAGTACTATATTATACACAACAATGTTATTAAAACTAGTGCGAAACTAGTTAACAAGCAATTGCAGTGAACACAAATAACAGATCACGTTATTGCAACACACAGCACAGCTGGCACGGAAACTATGAACTGAGTCTGCCATCAGTTGGTCAAAGCAAGGCAGATTTAATTCCAGTAGCATCTGAGTAACGCTGTATTAACGTTTGAAAAGTTTTGCTGTATATTATAGCAAGACTTTAACTTCTTAAAAACTGTAATAGAGTAATGAAGCCATACACCAACATCATAGAAGCACATACAGTAAGCTTTAAATGTGTTAACTTGACCACAGTTGAACATATATTATAGCGCCTGTGAGGACATCTGTGACGATAACAAGCTAAAACGCAGCAAACATGTTGTATACAGTTATTACTGTAAGCTGCACTGAATAGTGTACTTTGTGCTGATGGTGCCGTTAAGAATCTACTCACTCACTCACTATAACTTCTAGATTTATCACATTTCCAAAATACTTTGTCACCATTGGTCTTGTCTCTGATGTACGCATAACCATTCTCGGCTTCGGTTTGCCTTTCTCACTTATTGCGTATGCTAATGACATGACTATGCATTAGACATAGTTTGCTGACAGAGTACACAGAACACAAATCCAACTGTCTTTGTCTGCACACAGCTGGTCTACAAACTGTCCGAACATAGAAGTACGCATGTCTCATTTTCTGACAAACTCCATCATCAGAGGTTTTAAATCCAGACTGTCCAGTCTCACAGGATGGACATTGCAGACTGCGACTGAATTGAGGCATACCTCGGTCATCGACGAACGCAACCACGTCTTTAGCTTTCAAAGAACACTGAAGCTGCAAGACCAGCAGCAGTCGGATCATCTGACAGACTTGTGAATACTCTGCTCGCACTTGGGGCATCATCATCTGCTTGTCTGCTGCCATCGCTTATTGTAGAGAAGTCACCGGTCTTGTACGACGAAACATCTGCAGCTGCGGCTGTAAGTCTTGAGGTGTTAGTTAGTGAAATTTTTGAACTGATTTAGCCCTTGACATGCTTGTTGTTTGCTCAGATATAGACGTACTAGGGAGCCAGCTAATGAGCGTAGTAGTCAACAGAATGCAGGGTTTAGCATCTGAGTTTTCAAAAAATTTTCCCCGCATGATACAGCCGAGCGGCCAAATACTGATGACACACAAGTTTAACCAACCGTGTCCGGTGATCATCAAGAACGTCATGTTCAAGGACATGATCATCCAGCGCCTTAAATATGTCAGCATCCAGCACATAGGATAAAACCTCATTTACCAGTCTTGGCTTGATTTTATCCCTAGCTAGCAGTTTTCCTGCATTTGAGTGAAATAATGTTTTAAACACCCGCTCGCAGAGTTGGCAGACAGCAACAACATCCGGCTATGGTAACATTAATCCACCACGGTTCTTACGTTCCATCAGAGAAGACGCAGGGTCATCCAAATCATCAACAGTGACAACAGACATACACTGCACACAACTTATTTTACTTAGCACTCTCGTCACAACAAAGCCGATATGTACACCACAACATTTTCCACATACATGATAAATGGGCCACATCGGGAATATTGGAGTAGTCGTGCTCCTTACTTACAATTTTCAGAGTCCTAACACTGGGCCCAGTTGTGAATTCTGTTTCCATAGCTCGATGAGTATATTCAATGTGGGAAGATAACCCTAGTAACTCAACGGGCTCCTGAGGTGTAACGTTCCTGGTGGCCACTTCTTTCACTTTCTGGTGTACTAACAGGCGCTTGTAGGCTGCCTTAAACTGTCGAGCAGTTGGGTTATTGTTCAACCCACCGCGACCTCTGTTGGCACAGAAAAACAGTTACTTGCTGTAATTCTTCCAGCACGCAGTGCGGACCAAAGTGGATTACTTCGCTGTCCGCGTGTCTGTATCTCCACATTCTGTACTTGTGTTGTTGTTACAGCCAGAACCTGAAACAGTGTACAGGAAAATGGATAAATTTCATTCAGTACTCTTGAATACCTTGTATATAAATTCAGTTGATAAGCAGGACTTCTTTCAAGTCACATGTGCACGGAACTCAGAGGCTTTGTAAGGTGTTTGTGTGTGTGTGACAGACAGTGCGTGAGAGAGAGAGAGAGTGACAGCATTTTACAGACCTTGTGTCCAGGTAAACCAGGGTGAGCTGTCACCAGACACCTGTCAAAAATGACGTCTGTATTTTACCAGTGTGATTTAAGTTCTGGATATTTTTTCCGTTTCAGTTTCCGTTAAGTTATCAGTCTAAAGTTTCAGTTTCACGGTTTTTTCTCCATTATTTCCATTATCGCAGTCTGTGTTGTTATTTTACTGGCATGGTATCTGCAAACCATGCCAAAGCAACAGCATCAACGTACCAGTGGATAGGACGTAGTGAAGGTGTAAAAATATACACAAAAGCAGAAAACTCTGATTAAAGCGATGTGATGGGAAAGTTGCAACTACATGTCAATTATCTAACCTATTCCAGAAACATTTGCTAGTCTGAGGTTTGTCAAAACTCGTCGCCGTTGAGCAGCTCGCGGATTACTCCAACAGGAGATTCAGTGACTGTTGGCCTTACTGGTGCCAGCTGGTTAGTTAGTTGGAGTTTAACGTCCCTTTTCAGCACAAATATGGCTATATCAGGCTATATATGGCTAAATGCCAGCCACCAGTGAAGCCCTGTACTGGGCAGTTCCGTAAGTTGCTGAGCGATCCATTCATGTTGCATTTACGGCTGAAAATTAAATCGTTTCTAAGCTTACAGCTTCGCTTTCTATCGTTAGTACGTTGCTAAACGTTGGTTTCCAGTGACGAACGAATTATTAAATACCAAATGCAGTAAATAATGCTGACAAACGTTACGAAAAAATACTATAAAGAAAATACACAACCAGTTATTCAGTCAATTATACAGTCAGATGCAGAACATTATTCCTAACTAATCAGTGTCGGATGCAGAAGAGAAATGTATCCCCCCTCATCGTCACTGTCGCTTGCAACTACAGGTTCTAGATCCACCAGAACATCCTCTTCCGTCGCATACCTACGCCAGTCCAGTCGTGCATTCCAAGTCCACATTTTCTTTGAGAAAAAGAGGGCAATGGCTGGATACCGGCGATGCAGCAGCGTCACACCTCTGCTGCAGTCGCTGTGGAGATGATGCTTCTGCCTCCCAGTCAGAGTCGGGGGAGGGGGGCCTGGGGCAAGCAGCCGAGACTGACGGCGGCCGTGCGGCTCCCGGATGGTCTGCCGCATCAACCTCCGACAGCTCGGGCAGGTCGCCCCAGTCCTAGATGTAGTTTCCGTACTCTCTTTCCGGATCTACTGAGAGATTAGTGTCGTTCGTGAGGCCACCGCTCGACAGTGACGACACTGACGGCGGCGTCCTGGAAACATAGCCGGCTGAAATATAGTTTGTCCGCTGCTGGATCCCAACTGTATTTGCTTTGTCCGACACAACAGAGCCACAGGGTGAGGAACTAGGCAATGGACTGGACGTCTCCGCAGTCTGAAGATTCAAGCCTGTGCTTGACTACTGTGCACAGTATAAAAGTTTTTACTGATTGACTAATTGAAGCTGTAGCAGAGCAAAACACCAAGGCCAGTTTTCAATTAACATATTTGTTGTAAATCACATTTACTATTAATTTTAAGTAATTTTAACTGAACATAAAAATGACAAAAACCTATCCTATACATAACATTTTGAACACTTAATTAATAGTACTGCCCCAGAAATTTTCTGTCAATGTCTGTGGAGAGGTGTTGGTGGCAGGACGAACTGCAGCGAGGAACTCCCGCAGCAGCTACAGCCGCCCGTTGTTCAGTCGTTCCAGAACAGCAAATTGCTGCTGTCGCCTGCCAATGCCGCTGCTCATCGATGTATGACTGAAACCAGGCAGGTGGCTGATCCCTGCGTCGTTTAGTTGGCCTTGGTATTGGTTTTCTGTGCTTGGTTGCTGCTGCTGTGCTGTACTGGTAGCTGGCGGATCACTGGCAGTGATGCTTTCACTGCTGTTGGAGGCTGTAGCTGCAGCTGGCTGCATGCAAGACTTTTGGACACCGATGGCGGATGCAGTGTCACCTAAGATGTCATCCATTGTCTGATACAGCAGCCATGTACAAAAAGACTGTATTTGACAGCAGTTATGAAAGTGAACAGTGCATTTGAAGTTATTGCTTGAATACAGTTGAAAATGTGAAAGAGTGATATGTAACTTTTGCGAAAAAGGAAGCAAATGAAAACACACTGTGCTCTACACACCTACCTCCGCAATTAGTTTGATGTATTTAGAGAACCATATTTTGCATTAGTAGAACTTTGGTCACCATGACCATCGACGGTAATCTAAAAACAGAAAACTCAGAAACAAACGTATACTGTACAACTGCAGTGAGTTAACAGTCTGTTTCAATCAAGTGCTCTGCCAGTTGAGCTACAACTCCCAACAGGGGAGCGGTCGGATTTGAACCAACACCTCTTGATTTCCACAAACTGAACAACTCACTGCAATTTTAGACGTATATATATGTTACTGCAGTTGCTTTTACTAGTCAGTAAATGTACAACTCACTGATATTCCTGAGTGATAAACAACACCAATAACCATCACCAAATGCATTAACATACTTGCACCTTTTTTCCACCTTCTGCGTACTTTGACCTTTGTTTAATCTTTCGATAGGTGGCCAGCATGTTCCACCACTTGCGGTCGCAAACATCTCCCGTGAACTGCGGATTGTTCATTCTAGTGGAAATGTCCTAAAAAGTTACAAAAGCAACACAACATTCTTCTCAAAATTACTGTCATGTGTCAATAAGGCATTTAATTTGAACCACAATGCAAGGGGCCAGTTCTTTAAACAATTTCTTGCCTTTGATTCCCTGAAGGCTGTACTGTGACAGAAACGTGTTGTCCAGCAGTTTTCGCAACATTCGGCGAAATATCTTGCCCAAGTCTGACCCACCAAGAGCATAGAGGTAGTGGATCTGCAACCACATAATTTGTGTGAAGTAAAGTAACAAGCTGCGCCAGAATGATCATAGCATATACAATGTATCCGAAAATAAGTGTCAACCACTTTGGAGTAACAATAGAAAACAGTGACAACAATAGCAGAATTTATCGACTGGCCCCACTGCTTTGTGTCTGTCATGGTGTGGTCAGATTCCTCTGATACTGTGGAAGCTGCAAATAGTTTAGCCACAATGTGATTAAGAAAGACTTACCGAGTATGACTTGTAAATGACGGCAAATCACATACAAATACAGTACACGAGATATCCCCCTTCGACACATCGAACACTAAAGTAAACAATGACAATGGATCATACCTGCCGTTTCAGTATAAAAGTTACCATAATTAGAACGCAACTGCTGGTCTAATCACCAGCATGCACCACCTGCGGCAGAGCCAAATCCTTAGCTGTCCCATTCAACCTGGTGTCCCATTCAACCTGAAACGACCCTACTGCTGAGTCTGGTGCTGCCGTCACCAGGTTCTAATGCCACCATTTCCTGGAGAACTCTCGGAACTCTTTCTTGGCGTGTCACAGCGACATGCAAATGAGATTGTGTTAACTTCAGATGCATTGTTTAACATGTCAGCATGCAGTGCAATGCTGTAGTGCGTCGTCTGAAACATCACAGAGACGAGCATTCTCGTGCAGCGAATTTATGTAGGGGGTGATTTCCGTACGTGGCGTGGAGTGAGTTTTATGACGGGCCGGCGAACTTTCGCACGTTAGAAAATCAGCCGATGGGCGAATACTGAACGATGGGCAGCGGCATCGGTACGGGGGAGACTGGTGCATGACATCGGCACTGCTTACGTCTTGTTGTATGCTCGCTGGCCGTAATTACGCTGTCTGATGTGACCACTGTTTCCGGTGCAATTTCTCTGACGAGTAGATAATTACGCCTATCGGTGTGTGGCCTTTATACAATATTGTCGGTATAATTTGGTTTAGAAAAATAGCAAAATAAACATGCCGCGAAACTTTAATGTTGCATAAGCAGAAAATATTGCAAGGGATCATTGTTATACCAATGTGTTAGTACATAACGTACGATGTCATAGTGTCTGGTCACAAAAAAAGTTTCACCTTTACAGATACAACCGTATTGCAGTACATTACACACGGTTACTCTCAACCGTGTTCTAACACAACTGCTAAAACGGTGCTTATTTTTAAAAATATAGGAGGCATCGCTGCTCATCACTGTCCATTGTCCATTCCAGCAATATAGTGACTGCAGTGATAAACATTGCTTCTCCGGAAGTGAACATCATTGAACAGAATGATGTGTCTTGTCTATTGTAGCAGTATATGTTGTAAAATGCAATTGTAAGCTCACACATAGTCGAGTAAATCCATAATGAAATATTCGTCGTATTGCAGCGTCTGTTTGACTGTTATATGCAGTTCCTGGTACAAATAGTAACTTCGGACAGTGCTTCAGTCAAACCATTACGGTGTGTTAATCCATACCCAGTTCCTGGATTTTGACATAAATGTTGCTGAATAAAATATGATTACTGAAAATTAAAATTTATGGTGCGAATTTTTGTTTGAAAACAAATAGTCATTTCCTGGTACATGAAAAGTTCAAAACACTGTGTGCTGAAATAGCTAAGTAATTTTTCAGCATATCAATACTGTTATATACACACAAAATTGTATTCAGTGAGAAGTTAACATAATGGAATGTAGTGTTCACGGAGTGGCTGTGAAACACAAATCGTCCTTATTAACAAAAGAAAAGCCTCATCAAAATTAAAATTAAACACTACGAAACATTGTCATAACTGTTGCAACCGCCCACACTATAACAATTATTCGTATAAAATACCGTTAAATTTGTCATATTATTACAGAGAATTCAGCCTGCTCGCTCATATATTTTTGTCTGCCTGTCTGTCAGCGTCCATGAACCAGTGCGTACACATTTATTTCTCCGTACCTTGTTAACGCCC
>Ga0209780_1003019_pt1 | contig 12335 bp, 8 predicted proteins | sample WorMetexBAHAMAS2_FD_187384 | JGI IMG/M metagenome (GOLD analysis project Ga0209780, IMG submission 187384) | Marine gutless worms symbiont microbial communities from Max Planck institute for Marine Microbiology, Germany - Inanidrilus exumae... | ecosystem: Host-associated > Annelida > Digestive... | reverse complement strand
CTGGCTGAGTACAAGATCTTGTACGGTATTAATGTCGCAAGCCAGGCAGCGGATGACCACGTTCAGTGCATACTCCCGAGAACATTAATACCGTACAAGATCTTGTACTCAGCCAGGAGAATGCCGAGCAAACTCACCGAACAACTCATCAGATCGAAAGAAGCAGCAGATGTTGCCAGATATTCGGCGTATGTCAGTGCACGTCTTCATATTCCAGCAGGACAGCGCACATGCACACCGTGCACGGGACAACATCGAGCTGCTACGACATAAAACCCCAGACTTCATTGGACCAGATGTCTGGCCAGCGAATTCACCAGGCCTCAATCCAGTTGACTATAGGATCCGGGGCTGATACAAGAACGCGTCTATCAGACAGCAATTCGGGACACAGATGATCTGAAGCAGTGCCTTACCTGTGTCTGGGCTGAGCTGGAGCAAAGCGTCGTTGATAAAAGCCATTGAACAGTGGCGGCCAAGGCTGAGAGCTTGCATTCGCGCAAAGGGACAACACTTTGAACAGCTGCTAAATTGAATATTGCATTTTCTTGTCTAACATTAAGATTCCACATTTTTTGTTCAGTGACAACTGCTCGTTGCATTTAGGAATATAGCCTACGTTACAGTTGTATTAGTGACTTTCAACTTTCAGCAGATAGTGCGAAGCTGGTACTCGGTTCAGGTGACATTTGTTTGCATTGCTTTACGAACAGTTTATTTAAGAAGCAATCTGCCAAATTTGTTCAAAATCCGTCGAGTTTTACGAAATTTAGGGCGAAACACATTTTGGTGTGTTTTTATACCCCACAGTGTATGTGATATTATTAGACCGCAGCGCATGTACTCAGTGCATAAGATGCGGCCTATTGCTACAGACGATGTACCGTGGTCGTGTGTGTCTGTCTGTTGGTCACGTTCGTGAGCCCCGCAAAAACGGCTAAACCGATCGAGATGCGGTTTGGTGGGCTGACTCAGGTGGACCCAAGGAACCATGTATTAGATGGGGTCGAAATCCCCCAAGGGAAAGGGAATTTTTTTGGGTTGTCCGGCCCACTGAATAGTATTGGAAATCAGTGATAAGGGGCTTTTCGCAATCAATGAATCAATAATGGCTATAGCTGGACTGCGGTAGACGGCTGCAATGCTATCGGTGTCACATTGCATTGTCTCCCCGTGAAAAATCCGGCCCTGCGATGAGGCCTTTCGTCAACATTCTCTGACCACTTATTTTAGTCGTAAATTGTCTTATCTTTAGACGTACTCGCAAGGCATGCAGTGTTGTTAATGAGCGGCAGAGTTAGTACGACGCTAAAATACACGGCGACAAAACGAAGCTGTTGACGAGCGAGAGATTTTCCAACGGAGTGACGTCATACCTCGACCGGTGGCAACTTCCAGCCGCATCCTGGCAACGGTAAGCCGTCCGGCCCAACCGGACACGGAGCGTCAAGTCCGGGAATGCCCTGCAGTTAGAAATGTCCTCCTCTAACAACTTATGACGTCCCGTTACTGATAAACCCAACTGCTTTAAAGCCCGACCACTAAATGGCTCGTTTAACAACTCAGAGGCGTTAAATACTCGCAAACCTGTCGTATGTAACTGTATGCGTTACTGTATTATGAAACAGCTTAAACAATGAAAATAAATGAACTAGATGGATGTATTTTGTGGAATGCCCACAATGCAGTATTCAGCTCGAAGCTCTCGGCTATCTGTGCAAAAGCTATTTACTTCCTCCATTCGACGAGGCCTAGTGTCACGTGACTCAATAGTCGATGGTGATTGGTTGCCTGCGACTGAGTGATGTCAGCGTTATCTGCCGTGTTGTCAACCCGCATGCGACGTGTCCGAAAAATTTGGGAGTATGTTCCGTGTACGGACTGTACTGGCCACAGATGACTTTGAATTGATTCAAACGGTAGAAAGGAAAACTAGAAATCTTGTAGAGGGTTATTTTGGTAGTGAATTTCCGGCGATATATAATCATTGAGGAGTTACGGCCGCCTGAAGTCGCAAGACGTTAAAAATGTTTGATACATTTTTGCGTTTTTTTTGGAAAAAAAATTCGCCTGACTCTGCAGCTGTCGCTACTGCGCGGATCGCCAACAAAATCTGCCAGGGCCAGCCCCCGACAATTTACTCAGAGTGCTCCAGATTTCATCCAAATCGGTTTACTCTCAGCGGAGTTGTAGCCGAACGCGTGAACACCGCCAAAACGCGCCATAAATTGAATCCAATATTCGGCTGAAGCCTAGCTTCGAGCCGAATAATAACTAATTATATTACCATTACACGGGTTTTTCAAGCATGTTTTTAACGTCTGTTAATTGGTGCTACTTAACTTTAGAAATACTGACGATATTCGAATTTGCACGCGGCACGGCATGTTCAAAGAAAACTCAGAAATAGTAAAATAAATGAGAATGCAAAGTAGTATAGAACTCATCACACGAGTCTTTAATATACACACTGTCAGCTGCAAATGCTCAAGATTAACAGTGCACCCGAATTCAACATTCATAACAATACGCCGCATCGGTTACGAGATTTGATTAGCTAACTGCGGCACTGCACATTTAATAAATAACGCAATTTTGCACAGTTTCGCATTAAGGCAGATCGACCAGTCTGATCGTCTATTAACGAATTTGTCTGTGATAATCAGAAGTCATAGTGTTATGGCTACTGATCTCACAGGTTGACGCATATAGACGGTAAATTTCAAACAGATCAACATGTCCTCCAGAAGCAATTACCAGTCATAGTAAGATGACTAATAATTGTACTGGTCGAACCGATCTATACAATTTACCTGTTCGCCCTTTTCACCCTTGATTCCTTTCTTTCCTCTCCGGCCTCTCCGACCCTATAGCAAACACGAGTGATTACAACTTTACACTAGAAAGCCCTTCCTCGAGGTCGCGCCGACCACCTTAGCAACATTTTAGCCGACCGCTGTAACGGAAGTGGAGTGTTGAACTTAGAAAATTTATTTACAGTTTCCAATTCAGGTCTGCTTTACAGCCATGGTCGTCCATTCTAGCAACTGCTGCAGTCTTCGTTTTCATCCCGTGACTGTGAACTTTGACATATGACCTTGACCTTTCAGCTTGACCTAGATAGTTAAGACGAGCCAGCAAACCAGACATCTAGGTCAAAAGTCACTTAGTTCAAACGTTATTGTTCGGACACGTAAACAGACACACAGACACACACATAAACCAAACCCATCGCTCTATCAGAACCACTTTTGAACACACATACAGCACTGGCAATGTACATTCAGGCTTGTCAGTATAAGCATGAAATGCAGCGACAGATTACGAATTCAAATAAATACGCATTTAATACTTTCCACCCTGCACGTACTGAACGTCCACTAGGACTTCTTTACGTAAATTCCTATCGGTTTTCCCTGCCGGATTTTTACGCTAGCCGCGTCAATAGGGGAAAGCGTAATGTAAAGGTCTGGCGTCTGTCCGTCCGTCTGTTTGTCTCGTCAGCATACTCACAGTGACTCACCAGGGGAGGCACGCGACGCGGCCAGCGTGCATTTTGGCCTGACAATAAGGAGGACAGACATACTTGTTAATCTGGTGAATAAAACATTTTCAAAATCACTTTTATGTAATCAAGCACCGAGTTTACCTTGCTTATCGTTGCGATTTCTGGTGAAGGGAGGCCAGTGTAACATTAAAATCGACATTTTAGTGAAATTATACCGTATTATGTCGGTGCGAACTTACTGTTCCTATTGCCAACATCTCTATTTTGTATTTTTCGTTTTGACTTGTATGTTTTCGTTTAGTCGAAACGGCTGTTAAAGTTACACACAACGATCATTTTACCGTTTCTCCGGGTTCGCCTTTCTGACCATTAGGACCCTGAAAACGCACACACATAGGTTGACAACATGTTACTATTACATTATTTAGAGTCAACGTTCAGAAAATACGCTGCATCGGTTACGAGATTTGCCTAGCTAATTGTGGCACTACACATATAATAAATAACGCAATTTTGTATACTTTCGCATTACATCATAATATGCCTGTCATTTGCCTGCATTCATAGTAGTGATAGTACACAGTAGACGATCTAGGCCTAACCTATTATTTAAAAACAAAGCAAAATTGAAAAAAATTAACGTGTATAGCACGCAAGGTGCATACAAACCATTGGTCCAGGAATTCCCTGAAAACAAAACAGAAAAGTTAGTCAGTACCGTAAACAGAATAAAAACACTCAGCCTGCTTCATTTGTACAAGAACAAAAGATATCCAGTATATCAAGGCGATATTAATCGTATTTATATAAAAAGTTTTCTAGACAGCCTTCGGCAACCTGGGTCGCTGATGGTTAAGCCCTATATAAAACGTGGAATAATTATATCGAAGAAAGTGATAACACAATCGTCACATGATTAACAGCAGTCGGGGCCTATAGTAATTTGTAATCTCGAGACCAAGATCTCAGGTCTCGAGAGCATTCGCATCCAGTCCAGTTTCTATCGTTCTAAACGCATTGGTCTTGATCTTGAAACCGGGTGACAAGGTCTTGTTTCTGTCTTGGTCTCAAGGCAAAGGTCGTGGCTCAAGATCAAGAACAAGAACTAGAGCGAATTCAGTGGCAAAGTTACCGAAAATATATTGCTAGATCCAAAATCAGACTATGCAATGCTTGACATTGTGTAGTGTTCAGTTCATCTCTGCAAAGCTGCCTGCAGCGTGGACACTACAGTGGTTGGTGTAATAAATCTGAGTCTATGACTGTGAGTTAATGAGTGTAGTCAGCAGCAAACAGAGATAGATGCTGGTATGCATTGCTGATGTATCAGCCTCTCAAGCTTGTCGGTCATGAAAATATTCCATTGTTATGCGGTTCAAAGCTAGGCTCGTCTAAACACTTCACACTTTGCTAATATATTTTCTATTGTACTGTTGTATTGTTCTGCCATTACGGTGAATAAAGATGAATATAAATCATTACTTCGTAATAAGAACGCCACAAATAGCCAACAATAAATATATAACTACAGTAGCGATAATGTCACGTGCACAGAAACAAGCCTAGTCTGAAACAGAAATAGTCTGATCAATCGCGATCCACAAATCGTCGTTACCGGAATTTTGCTATGAGATATGACGGTCACGGCTGCACGCCTGCAGCCGTGATCGCCAAAAATATAGACTTTTACTGGTTACAGAAACAAAAGTTCGGAAAATCGGAAAAACGAAAAGAATCGTTCACAGAATAAAAATTGACAAAAATCGTGATATTTTCCTTAGAGATAAAAATCGTTTCAGTGGTAAGGAACAACTATGCTGGGCAAATGTAAAACAGAAACTACAGAAAGTACACCCGCATGCAACCCGAAACATCAGTAATCATTTATAATTGTTTATATTTACACGATGAAAAATGTGCTTAAAATACCCAAACGGTATTATCGTAGTAGCAACTGTAAACAAATCGATTGCATTACCATAGGACCTTGATCGCCAATTTCACCAACGTCGCCTTTTTCTCCTTTATGGCCAAGAGGACCCGTTGGACCCTATACATACATACTCAAAATTAAAACAACTAGAAAACATAGGCAGTCGTATTGACATGCAGATCCACACCGGCAGCAGTAGCACACAACCGTAGCAGCACGCGTCACTAACAACCGTGCGATTGTGACGGTTTTCGTAACCGTGTGACCTTGATCTTTTACCTTTTGACCTGTGGGTCAATGCTTGCCCAGCGAATACTATAGAGTATATATGTACCAAGTTTGGTGTCGATAGCTCATGCCGTTTTTAGAGCGCAGACAGACAAACAGACGCGACTGAACGCCTTACCCCACGCTGGTGGCTATACAACGTCACAATCATTCAAACAAGGCAACAGACTTCGCAAGACGGTTGTGTTTAAACAAATTAAAATAACATTAATTAATAACATCAGTTATTCATCTAGGTCTCAGTTAACTTTTACTACTGAAACAACAACAGCAACGGCAAAAATAACAATAACAGTAATAACAAATAACTGCAAACATAATGAACAATTTCAAACACAAGTTTCTTTGCTGAAAGTTAATGAATAGAACTCATTGTAACTTATGTAACTCTTACTACGAGTTCCAGAACTACACCTTTGCCTTAATTAAACATGCAAACTTTGATCGAAGGTGCGAACCTGTATTCCAGGTCGGCCTGGTTCGCCAGGCTTCCCTACAAGTCCGGCAAGTCCCTGAACAATCCAGCGAGCCGTGCAGTGCGGTGCAACAGAACACAGTAAACTCAATGTGCAGTATAGTTAGTTAGGCAGTTAGACGTAACACGATGTGCAAGTCACGGTGTTTAATATGTCTACCGTTCTTTCACTTCTGGTAATACGTATCACAAACGAGTCCGCTTACATTATCACTAACAATACAATTATTAACTAGAAATGCGTGACGGAGCCCAGCGTGTAGCCCGCACGGCATAGCAGTGACGCCCCTAGCGAATAACTGAAACAAAACTGAGTACTCTATCGCCCCACTAAACTCCTCAGTACTGATCCCCGCAAAGTCTAACAGTGGCGCCGCCAAGCGGACGTAGCTAAACTGCTGATCGATGAGGGGGTGTACATCGATGTCCTTCTTAAACTACGGAGTTACTAGACCGAAGTTCACCAAATTTTTACACCATGTAGCCAAATCATCAACATTGAACCTTTTGAAATCGGAATGGGCGATATTGCAATCCGTTTCGGAATGCCAAGGCGACGAATAAAGGTGAGTCATTTTTCATGACTATTTTTCGATTTTTCAAGATGGCGGCCGTCCGCCATCTTGGATTTGTAAAAGATCGAAATTTTAATTGCCGGTACGATTCAGAGTGTCAATATGCGTCATCATGTCAAATTTTGTGCCGAAGGGTCGATTAAAACTTAAAATGTTGATAGGAGATAGGCTAAACAATCTTGTTTACTTACACGCCCTATACATAGCTCAAAACAGTCTTGTCTTAACGCACAACGATTAATGAGTGATATGATAAGCAGGTGCTTGTTATGCTAAGATAATTTTATGTGAAGTGCACGAATTCTTCACGTTATTCATAGTTAACTCCAGTTAACTATGAATAACGTGAAGAGTTCGTGCACTGTGCGTACATGACAAACATAATTACACGTGTACGTAATTTCACTGACAAATATTTTTATGCATCAACATTGTTCAGTTATAATGTGAACGAAAACAGATGCAATATGTTAACGTCAAGTCGTTAGACTAGCCGAAGGCACTTAAATGTTAAAAAGCATAAAACACTCGAGGCTATGTTATAAATATGCAATATTACTGTTACATGTGAGATATTCAGGTCATGTGTCACAGTGCAGCATGACGGAGTGGTGCAGCATACAGCGAGTGAAACTTATTACTTGTTACTTGTTTAATACAGTGAATACAGACTTACCGGTAGACCCATTGGTCCCTGATCGCCTCGCACTCCTTTTGGACCCTGAAAATTTATGCAAGAAAGTATTAATACTGCATTTCTTGATGAACGACGACAGTAAAGTGAATTAGAAATAATTGCAATATAAACGTATGCAGCTCACATTTTCTGTTACCGAGTGACACAATTATGAATAGAAAAGCGAAATTCGAAGCCAAATTCACGAGCTGTAACACTCTGCTATATTATTTTGTTAACAGTTGTTCATGCCAATTATAGTTACAATTAGCTTATTACTGGCCCGCCTATGCATAGTGTACGGGGCCAGACTATTAATGGTCGCTGGCGTCCGTCGGCGTCGTGTCTGTAACGCTCCACGGCGCAATGTAACTCACCAGGGGGCAGCACGCGGCGGGCCAGTAGTGTTAAATCTCGTCAGGGTGACACCTTGTTTAATTAGTTAAGTTATTTTTCTTTTTCTTTCTCTGTTATTGGTTGTTTTTGTATCCGATGTCGGTATTGGTACTGGTGGAAATGAAGCAATGCCGCCATTTCCTTCAGCAGACCAGTGATGGACAAAGACAGGATAAAGCTAGGTCACTGACTCAGGTCAATTCTTTGAGTTTTCTTTATTGCTTTGATACCGTTGGTTGAGTGACAGAAATTGCATCCGGATCATGAAACACGTGCCACTTATTCTCAAGGGTACTCTTCTCGGGCAATTGAGAAAAATAACTAAGGGGAAGCGAACCGGCTGACCCAGGTTCATCGTGAAAACGCCGATAAAATGGAAGACAAAATGGCGGAGACACATCTGAAATAATTACATACTCACCACTTCACCTTTTGCACCTTCAAATCCACGCTCACCCTACAGCAAAATAAACATATTAGCTCGAAAGTACAGAAACTAAAATTATTTTCATTACCATCGATAATTCGTGATTAGTGTACGGTTCAGATATCTGAACCTTCATTTCTTGAAAAACTACCAGTTGGCTAAAATAGAATCAGAAACCAATGCAGGCTTATACATGCAGCCGACGAGTGCAGTTAAAAATTTGTACTACAGCTGACAGGTAAAGCTTTAAAATACTTTAAAGCTTTGGAAGTACGTGAAAGACAGGCGCGCGTCGTCGTCATCGTTGTCGTCGTAATCACCAAGCATTTATAGTGCGCCGATTACAAACAAGACGTAAGAATTACACAATACACTCGGTACTAAACAACTGAAAAATAGCTAAAAAAGATAAAACTCATATCGACAGAAAACAAAAAAGGAAATAACAACATCTGCTAAATGTCAAAAGCTAACTCAATCAAACCTTCATTCCTGATTCACCTTGAATACCCATCGGTCCCTAAAAACAAAAGTAGTGGTAGATAAAATCGCTATAATCATAACAAATTTAGAACAAACCAACAAATACAACAACAAATGCTTTTAGCATATACGAAGTGGTCTGATAGTAATCATGCATGTACCTGATACTAAATAAATTACTCTGATTTTATAGGTCCGCTTGCCTCATACGCTTTATACGCTTGCCTCTGATTTTATAGTGTGTTTAAAGCACCATTGCACGCACCTATCTCGATCTCACACAGCTGTACTTTATGCAACTGTTTGTATTTGATGTGATCGATGGCATTAAACTAAAATAATGATCACAGAATTTAGGATATACTACACAGCAAACAAAACACGCCTTGAAATGTATATATATAAACAAAATGTATAAAAATGTATACAAAATGTAAAATGTATATATAAACAAATTAAATCAAATTTCAATATTTCAATTTCAATATTAAACTTACCATAGGTCCAGGAGGACCGGGAGGACCAGGTAACTGCAACAACAAATCAGTAAGTAAGTAAAAAAACTGTATACATCGGTCTGACCAGTGACACATAAAATGCTAAATACCACAGATATTAGAACTAACAATATTTACAACTAGATGGCTGTATTGTGTGAAATGCCCACAATACTGTATTCGGCTCAAAGCGGACCGCTATTTGTGCTCAAGCTGTTTACTTCCTGCATTCTACGATGTCTAGTGTCACGTTCCTGCGACCGAGTGATGTCAGCGTTATCTGTCGTGTTACTTATTTTCAGTTTCCAATTCAGGTCTGCTTACAGTTACATAGATCAGCTAGGCCACACAGTGCCGTACTTGATTTACTCAATATCGGACACCGGACGTTGCCAAAAATTTGGGTAGGTTTCTTTCACGGAGCGTACAGCTCAAGGGAATGATTTTGAATTGATTTTCACGGTAAAAATAGAGACTAGACATCGCGTAAAGGGATCATTTGGTAGTGAATTTTGGACGATCTGTAATCATTGCGTAGTTATTGGCGGCCGGAAGTCGCAAGACGTTAGAATGTTGTAGAAAATATTAGCATTTTTTGGAAAAACGATCTCTTACGGTAAAATTTTCAAAATTCTGTTCTGAAACTTTTCATCACGACACCAATAAACGTTGTTGTGTTCAAATTTCGTAAAATTTGGCCGACGGAAAATCTGTGAAATCGTGCGTTATTTACCTGACAAAAAAAACAAAATTACGCTTGCCTGTCAAACTGTTGCTACTGCGCGGATCGCGCCTAAAATCTGCCAGGGCTGACCTAAACCCCCAACAATGTGCTCAGAGTGCTCCAGGTTTCATCCAAAGTGGTTTACTTTCGGCGGAGTTATAGTCGAACGCGCGAACACCGCCACATAGCCCCGTAAAGTAAATCCAATATTCGGCTGAAGCTTAGCTTTGAGCGGAATAATAATAGTAATTACATCAAAATACAGCGTAAATATGACAGCCATGTTGTTATCAAAGTAAAAATTCACCAGTATTTATTTAAGAAATTCACCAGTTTTTTTCAGACACATTATCTTCAAAGCGGAAGAGTCAGACATCCTAATGTCCCAGTATTCAATTAAACTTAAAATGTGTATTTTACAGCGATAATACGTACTCCATCTCCACTGCCAACACCTTCAATCATGCCAGGTTCGCCCTGAAATTGGTAAACAAGCGGTATATTTATAGACAGCAAAAATACGCTGTTAAGCAAAATTACTCACGTGTTCGTTAGCCACTAAAGCTCATGTTGATTACTTCTATGTAAGATGGATATAAAGAAGTAAAGACGTTTGCTAACTAAACGTACAAAATACGGCAAAAATACCAGTCAGTGAAACTTACTGGAGGTCCCGGTAGCCCAGGTGGACCAATCATCCCATCTTTACCTGGCGCACCTGCATCACCAACTTCACCCTTCGCGCCCGGATAACCCTGCATTAGCCGGCAACAATCAACAATCATCTGTCAATCAACCAATGACTAAACCATTACGGGTCGCTAAATTTTAAGCGTACAACGTTTGAGTAATAAACACGCCGTTTTCAGTCAGTGTGAGCCGAGTACACCGAATATATACAGTTGACAGGTAGTATATATGATGACGCCAAAACGGGCTGTTCGACACGGTGAGTCAAAAAGCATGCCATTACACTATTGCCCAAAACTTCATCAGTTGCTGCTGACGGATTGTCGAATTTCTTTCACCTTTGGAGTCAGCGGTGAAATTTTAGGCTACACTGCAACAATAGCGAGCGATAGCGGCTATTGCTACAGACGGAGTAATGTGGTCCGTCTGTTTGTGTGTCAGTCAGTCATTCTGTCTGTTGGCCATGTTGTCAGCCCTGCAAAAACACCTGAACCGATCGAGGTGCTATTTGGAGGCTAACTCAGGTGGGCCAAGATACCATGTGGTAGATGGGGTCCAGATGTGCCCATGGGAAGGGGCAATTTTGGGGGGTTGTGTCCATTGAAAAGCATAATAATCACTACTCCGGCAGAAATCGATAACTGCAACAGCCGGACGGCGGCAGCAGGCGGCAAGACTCCCGCGTGGCTAATGTCGCATAAAATTTCCCCCATGAAAATTCCGCCCCCTGCGATACGGCTTGTCGTCAACATTCTTTGACCACTTGTATTAAACAAGTGGTGAAAGAATGTCATCACGAAATATCTCACCAGAACTTAAACACATCACTGCACCAGACTGTGAAATATCGGGAACCTCTTTGACACACAATGACCAATGGACCGGATTTTTCTGCACCACCCTGTACCACCGTACGCGTGACTACGCCATCAGTCGAAACGAGAAGCTCAACCATCCAAGAACTAGAAGATGTACTTCGACGCCGCAGCGTCCACGTGAATGCCTTCGCCACGGCCTGCTGTACTTGACCTTTGACCTCCAGAATCTAATCAGGTCATCAGTAGGGGCTAGTGAATGTCCCCTGTCAGTTTTATCAAAATTATTCGAGTCCTTCATGAGATACGGTGTTCACAAGATTTGAACTCGACAGCCTGCTGTGACCTTGACCTTTAGCCTTTGACCTCCAGAATCTAACAGGTCATCAGTGAGGGCTAATGAATATTCTCTGTAAGTTTCATCGAAATTATTTAAGTCGTTCATGGGATATCGTTGTAACAATATCTGTCCGCATAAACAAACGGACGGACGAACGGACAAACGCGGCGGACGGACAGCCCGAAAACATAATGCCTTCGTCGACACTATCCGATGGCGAAAGCATAAAAACGAGTGTTATTCGCATCATTCAGCTACAGAAAAGGCCAAGTCATCTGTATGTTATGCTACATACTATTGCAACCACTGACCTTTTTAGTCTGCGAAAACTAGTTTCGTAGCTATGGTTGATTGCCTTGTAGTTGGTGGTACAATAAGTAAAATAAGAAAATGACAGTTTAATAAATGAACACAAATCGGCGAATATAACAAGAATGACAATATACACAATATTACAAGTGCTGGCACCGTTTAATCTACACGTTATAAAAGGGGGAAGGACGGCAGG
>Ga0209780_1003018_pt1 | contig 12336 bp, 4 predicted proteins | sample WorMetexBAHAMAS2_FD_187384 | JGI IMG/M metagenome (GOLD analysis project Ga0209780, IMG submission 187384) | Marine gutless worms symbiont microbial communities from Max Planck institute for Marine Microbiology, Germany - Inanidrilus exumae... | ecosystem: Host-associated > Annelida > Digestive... | reverse complement strand
ATTTCGCTGTTTGAAAGGGGGTGGGTCACTTTGAACGCAAATTTCAGGGGAAAGGGGCGTCCCCCACCAACGATTTTTGGCACCAGAAAAGTAGAGTTCCTGGGCTATCGTATGGTGAAAAAAATTGCCGAAAAGTGTAACCGCCTGAGTAGGGTGCACCAACGTCACAGACAACAGACGACAGACAGACGACAGACGGACGGCCGATAGCATATAGCAAACGTAACGTAATACGTTGACGTTTGCTAAAAACCGCATACCAAAGTTCACGTACATGTGACCTGCAAGGCGGTGGCTCGGTCCTCCCCTGAAGATAGCGCAATATGTTACGTACTTCCCGTTTTGTGGATACGTCATGTTTTCACATGGAGACAACGGGCCAGAATCAAAGACGGCTCGAATGTTTGGTCGAGTGCGCCAAAAGGTGGCGCACCGGTAGCGAAGTTGTTGTCATCGACTGTAGGCTTCTAAATATGCTGTTAAATACTTCTTACTTACTTACTTACTTACTGTATTATTGAATAGGTATAGGCCCCAACGCCTCCTACTCCACGTAGTTTCACTTCTTCCCCCTGGACTGCCTTCACGGACTATTGCCCGGACAGTGACGTCTGAGCTACTCGGTTTTTGTTTTTAGTTTTACCTTATTCGTTCGTTTCTGTGCTGTACGCTAGATTCAGCTGGCCATTATCGTCGGCTTTTGAGCGCACGTTAATCTACCATATCGTGTGTCGTGTGTATAATAGCTCTCTTGTCATCCGTCGTGGCTGCAAATGCATTTGTCCACCGCGTGCGCTGGCAGGCACATTCGCCATGCATAGGTACGCTACAATGGACCGGTGCATGCCCCCTTAAAATGCCCCTTCCCGTGGGGGATCTTGTTCCTTAGAACCACATGACTTGAGTCAGGCTACAAACATCATCGCGATTAGTTACGACGTTTTGCAGAACTCACTTGTGTGCCCAACACACAGACAAGCAGACAGACACCCAGACATACAGACCACGCTACGTGCGACATCTGTAGAAATAGGCCGCATCTATGCACTGCGTGCAGGCGATGCGGCCTATAAAATGTAAGCCTGATATAAATAGATAAATAGCAAATATTTCAAATTTTGTGCATTCATTCTCAGAATGCCATAATCGACTGGTTTCGAAATTTCGTGATTTAAAATCGCATTGCTGGGTTAGTTCATACCTTATGCTACTCTCTTTTTCTTTTTTCTATTCTATTGTATTCTGTTGTGTGTTTTGTATGCGTAATGTTTCTCTTTTATTACTTCGCCCACGGGAGCGGTTGCGAAGTATTGTAATGAGTACGTATGTGAGTCCAGTGCTTAAAGTAGTTTGACAAAGCTGGGGGCTCCCTCTCACCTCTTACCGCCTCTCCCTTATCCCCTCCCTCAGTCTACCACCCCACGTTTTCCCCCGAGCTAGCAGCTGGCGAATTGGACCGGTCCATGCAGCGGCACACGATAGGGGCAGACGCTTGACTGCAAACGTTGGACAAGTTCATTGTCGGCTGCAAAGTGGAGGTGTACTTCCGGTTTTCTGGATGACAATATATGTGGGCCGTATAGCGGTAGGAATTTCGCTGCGAACGACCGATTTCGCTTAATTGTATTGTACTTATTTACCGCAAAATCGGACAGAATTCAATTCCTATTATTAAAGGGCATAATTTTGACTAACTACTTCGAAATAACTCGCAAAGTGAAGTAAAACGGGAACAGAGAAATTTGACGATTAATGGATAAAAATGCATAAACGAACGTCGCCGTTGTGATAGTTACTATGGTAACGTTAAACGTTGGCGGAGAAATGAATATACTTTGATGCATGGACGTAGGAAAGCGAAGTTAATTTAGCGTTAACGTGACTTAGGTTTATGAAAATATATAGAGTTAAGGGTGCGATTGCACACCGTGGGTGAAGTCTGATATCTGCGATTGTCTTGTTTTTACATGGGTCACGTTGCCTGATTCAAATAAATAGGATACGATATGATACGATACGATATGTGTAGACTCACCCTATGCTTGTCACGATTTGATTTTTTTTCGCAGCAGCAGCTAACTGCCGTTCTTTTCGTTAAATAATTTATCTTTATGTACCAACAGAACACACCGAAATGCATTCGGTTAGCATACGCTGCAGCGGGCCATTTCGGCAACGGGAATTCCATTTCCGTCGAGGCGGGACTCGCATAAACTTTAGCAGGAGGCAGACGTCCCGGTCAAATGTTTGTCGGTCGGAACCGCGAGCACCCGTGAGAATCGCCGCCATTCCGACGTCTTTCCGTCGCCAGCAAACGACACCGGCGTCGGTTTTATATCGTCGTCGTGTGTAGTTCAGTATCTCAGCGAGATGCGACGACCAACATCAACGTCGACGATGTTCGTCACGCACGAACAGGACTCAAAGTGGGACGGTATGGAACAGTACCGGCAAGTCCTTGACCGGCTTGAAACCGTAGCGCCTCTTGTTTTCTGATAAATACCATAACGATGTTCTGCGTGGTTAACACGGGTCACGGTGCATACAAATGCAAAAACGCGTTAAGTAATCGAGTTGATTACGAAAACAACTCAGTACAGAAATCAGAGACTTCTCAGTAGAGCGCATACCCCCCACCCCCACAGTGTCGTTACCGACAAGCAGCAGGTGCGTTGTGCATTAGTTCTATGTAATAACCATAACACATAACTTTCCTAAATTTAACCAACTCTTCCCTGGTCGATACACATAGTCCATCCATTCCCCAAACTTCACGAAAATTATTCACTTCACTTATGACTTATTGAGTTATTCTGCTAACAAGCAAACAAGTATAGACTAACAAAACACGGAGTTCAAACGACTGCCGCGCCAACATGCAGAGGAGGTAACTACACCAAAGACGCCGGCGGTCCTGCAGAAGTTCAGTATCAACGATGCGATAGCTACCGTACCGGAAGTATAACAACGATGTTCATCATAGAATGATGGAAACAAAAACGTCGATAGTACAAACTTTTCTTGGTCCTAGTTAATGATATTTTAGCTATCCGAAATCATCGTATTTGTTATATTCTACATTTATTATTTGTGTTTCATTACGACATCAGTGGTTGTTTGACCCTTTCGTAAATAAACTGATGAATTGATTAATTGATTGATTGATTGGTAGTCAGTATTGTTATTTATCGCTCGGCATGGTTATTTACTTTATTTTCGTTACCGTTTTAGTTATCGTTAGCAATTTAACACTGACTTCATTGGCAGAGACCGGTCTCACAGCAATATTAAAATCTCAATTCATGCACACAGCTGCTGTTATTCGTTTCGTAAGTACGTTAATAGATAAAAATTGTTTAATTGTACACTTCCATCGTTTCCATCTTTGCTTTCTTTGTCCAACTCTGCTCTAATTTTAACCCACTTTAGCTCAATGTTCGTAAAATAGATACATTATAATTCAGGGAGTCGACGCCAGGCTGGCTAACCGACCATTTTTAGTATATGACCTTCGGGCACTCTAGCGCTCAGGGTTGAGCGTCTGAGTGCCCGAAAGTCAAAAAAACTAAAATGGTCTGCCTGACATCGAATACTTAGTCACTGTCCTCATGTCAGAAATCGGAGCAAAATGGGCCAATAGATCGAAAAATGTTTAATTATTATACACTTCCATCGTTTCCATCTTCCTTCTCTTTGTTCACCTCAGCTATAATTTTAATATTCTGAACATTTTTTGCGCCATCCCGTATAACGCTGGCGTAATTGTACATTTTATATGCGACTCGCTGCCGCCTGTTGCGCACTGCTGCTAGTGCTGCATAAGAGTGGCGCCACCTGCTGGGAGTGACTCAGTTGCGACGACCGCCGACGATATGCGAACATGTCGCGCGAAGAATCTCTGCGTCTCAACCCGCTGCAACCACAGCAGCAGCAGCAGCAGCAGCACCATCTCACCGTCGGCACAGATGCGTCACTCCGTCGAGGAAGATCTGGATCCCGTCGATCCAGCTGGATCAACGCCGACGACGTTGATCGAAGATCCACCTCGTCACTGAGAGTTGATGTCGACGGAGTAGATGGCCATGTCCGGACTCACTCCATTGGCAAGAAGCCGTCCGGACAGTCACTCAGGAGCGCCTGGAGACTCAAATACCAAGACTTCATACCGGACAAAAGTCTTACACTTAGATCGGAGCCTTTTCAGTAAGTCTTACTGTTGATCTTGTCGTTGTTGTTTGGCTCGAAGCTAGGCTTCGGCCGAATTTTGGATTTACTCTAAGAAGCCATTTGGCGGTGTTAACGCGTTAGGCTATAACTCCGCCGAAAGTGGACCGATTTGGATGAAATCTGGAGCACTCTGAGTACGTTGTTGGGTACTGGCTTTGGCAGATTTTGGGCGCGATCCGCGCAGTAGCGACAGTTTGAGAGGCAAGCGAAATTTTCTTCTTTTTGTCAGGTAAATAACGCACGATTGCACCGATTTCCCGTCGGACAAATTTTACGAAATTTGAACACAACAACGTCGATCGGTGTCGCGACAAAAACTTTCGGAACATAATTTTGAAAATTTTAGCATAAGAGGTCGTTTTTCCAAAAAAACGCAAAAATTCCTCACAACATTTTAACGTCCTGCGACTTCAGGCCGTCGTGACTATGCAATGATTACAGATCGCCGGAAATTCACTACCAAATGATCTTTCTGTAAGATGTCTAGTTTCCATTTTTACCGTTAGCATCAATTCAAAATTATTCTCCTGGACTATGCGATCCGTACAAGAAAGGTACCTACCCAAATTTTTGGCAACGTCCGATGTCTGACAATTAGGTAAACCACGTACGCCGCTGTGCTGCCTGGCTGACAGACATGGAAGAAAAGCAGACTGAACTGGAAACTGTAAATAAGCAACACGGCAGATAACGCTGGCATCACTGGGCATCGTCGAATGCAGGATGTAAGCAGCTTGTGCACAGACAGCGGACTACTTCGAGCCGAATACTGTATTGTGGCATTCCACACAATATAGCCATCTAGTAGTTGTTGGTTTTTGTTTTATCATCTTTTCCTTCATTGCTTATTTTTCATCTTTCTTCACGTCCGCAATCTGTTTGACCTGACAACGAGTTTGAAATTTGCAACTTTGAAGTGCGATGGAGTAAAATACTTGAAACTGCATATAAATCTATAAACGTATAGATACTCGAGTCAATATACATGTACTTAAATGTCATAAATGATGAACTTGACGAGTTAACTGCTTAGTACTCACAGATAAAATAAATGTACACAAGATTTGACATCTAACTATGCCGGACCCGGTTTTCTTTATCCCACACTAAAAGTGGCGTTTTCAACACCTGCCAAGACCTAACTAACACAAGTGCGTGGCTATATTTACCAAAATACCAGACCACGCCCCTACTTTCCTTATATGTAATAATTTATGTGACCTGGTATGCCAGCGACCTACCGACGACTGCGGTTACCTAACAGCAATGCCAAAGCATGTTGGGTTTTGGTAGATCTTGAAAACACCACTTAGTAAGTTAGCACAAGCTGTTGTAAAAGCCAATGGCCAAAACAGTGGAGAATGGCAAATTTCGACCCCCTGAGCTCCGAAACCACTTAACGAATATCGATGAAACTTGGAATATAATAGGCTTCACTATGTCGTGGGTATGACCACACATGCAAATCCATGTGGCTCTGCGACAACGTGGGTGGTATCGACGAACACGTGACATGTAACCTGTTGGTTACTCTGTTCTTCGGCTCGGCGCTTCGGCTCGCGCCGAGATCGCAAGAGTGGTCCGATTTTGACGATCTATACGTCATACGACGTGTTTCCGCGCAAGAAAGTGCCTTTTGGGGGTCTCGTTCATACTGCTCCCCATTTTGGGTGTCAATAGGCATTTTCAAGCTTATCGCACAAAATATAAAAACTTGCATACTATTGAAATTACTGCGCCGATTCTAGCCAAAATTTGCACAGTCACAGAGACCACGAAGTACTTTCATGCGTGGTCCAAATACGCGTAAAACAAATCCAAAATGGTGGACGGCCGCTGTCTTGAATAATCGAAAATCGGCCATATCTCCGCAAAGGTTTGGCCGATCAACATAAAATTTCGCATGATGACTCACACTGACCCTCCGAATTGGATTTTTAAAAATTCAAGACAGCGGACGGCCGCCATCTTGAAAATTGGAAAACCGGTCATATGTCCGCCATGGTTTGAACTTTGACCTATTGGCACGATATTTGGCACGGTGACGTGTATTGTCCCTCCAAACCGCATCAAGCAGGTAAAGTTCCCAACTTTTAAAAATCCAAGATGGCGGACGAACGCGAATTTGAAAAATCAAAAAATGCTCATATTTCCGGAACGGTTGGACCGATCGGCACGAAAGTTGGCACGATGATGCACACTGGCCCTCCAAAGCGGCTAGGCAATTACAATTTCGAACTTTTAACAATACCAGATAACGGACGGCCGCCATCTTGAAAAATCTCCGGAACGGTTTGACTGATCGGCACAAAATTTGGCGTGATGACGCACAATGTCCCTCCCTGCCGTATCGGCAGTTAAAATTTCCAACTTTTAAAAATCCAAGGTGGCGGACGGCCACCATCTTAAAAAAATCGTCAAACGGCCATATCTGTGAACGGTTTGACCAATCGGCACGAAATTTGGCATGGTGACGCATATACAACTAATAGTCTTACGAAGGCATGACGCTTTTTCATTGCTACAGCTGAGCTCTTGTTATTGAACGCGTTACCGGCATATTGAACGCTTTTGCCCCTTTGATTAAAAGTAAGCGTTACGTTGATGCACTAATATTTTTTTCTGAATATCGGGTACCTCCGTGAAGTTTTCCATTTGTTGTAGTTTATTTTCTGATGTATTTTACTTGTTAACATAACGTTGTGCAACGGGCTTGGGTTTTTAAACTTTTTGCGAAAATAGGCAGCTGCAAAAGCGTTTTGTGTCTTGCTGTACATGGTTCAAATTGTGTTTCTGCAGTTAAATTGCCCCAAACGCGTTTCAGCAAATAGGCCTACATGATGGCAACGATAACGATGACGACGATGAAATAATCTGATACTCGTTGTATATCAAAATTCATGTATTAGTTGCAAGTGAGGTCATAACTCTCAATCTTATCAATATACTTTAACCCATTTTAACTCATTGTTCCCAAAATAGCTACACAATAATTCCAGGATTCGACGCCAGGCTGGCTAACCGACCATTTTTAGTTTTTGACTTCGGGCACTCTGGCGCTCTTCCCTTAGTCAATGTCCCTATTTTGGAACTCTGAGCCAAAATACCGGTTTATGGACGGCGTAATTGCGAAGTGTTTTCCTAGTTTATTTACTTACTTATTATTCGATCATACTTTTACTACGCTATACTAGGAAACTGAAGTTGGAGTTGCTCTGTAATTGCTGCTCGATGCCTGAACGAACTGCAAGCAAGTTATATTTCAATATTCAGTCGTCTACCGTTTCTTTTATCGGTATCCTGCTGAACGTCAAAGGACAGTTCGCCATCACACGCAGAATACCCGGAACTTTTAGCTTTCATACGTGTCACAGTGGTCGACAGTGTTGAAAGCATGGCATTAACGTAAGCGCCTTCACGATGAATTGAGAGTATGCCTATATGGATTAATGGCCGAAGGCAGCAATTATTCATGTTGAGACCAAACAAACGACCACGATTGTCGTAGAATGTCGGTGCAACTCGACGGAAATGTCTATTATTATGTCTGTGTGGATGGCACTAGGCAGTGAACATAATCCCGAGAGCGGAATTGTGACAAGCGCAAATGCACCACTTCAAATAAACGGCGCTGTGCATTGATTTCAGCACTTTATTACTGGCCCGCCTAATGGACCAGTATTGTTTTGCTGGCTGGCGTCTGTCGTCGTCGTCTGTCGTCACCTGGCGGGCCGGCCGGGCGCGTGGACGGTCAGCGCGTCGGCCATCGGGCGCGGGGGCGGTCGGGCGGCCGACACTGTACAGCGGGCCAGTACGGTTATATTGTTGTTTTTATCATTGTATTATGTATTGATCTATTCAGCTGCAAAGCTGCCAGTCTGTTTACAATAAACTTACTTACTTACTTACTTACGTCCCGTTAAGGCTACATCTTGTTGTTAGCAATAACGCTCGGTCACAGACACTATTGGCGCATCAGGATCGGCCTTTTTCTTAAAGCGTTCTGGTTGGCGTTGTTCGAAATATCTCGTAATATTTGATATCACTGATATAGTGACTGTGGTGTGTATATTTCTTTCATGTGTATTTGAAGTAACATCAGTAAGATAACACCGATTCTAACATCAACTGTGAATTATTGCCGTGATGGTGAATGGTTTGTAGTCAACTCGAGTTGCTAGTAACGCGAACAATGTAATTAGGATTGGAGCTGTTGGGCAAGCTTATATACCAGCTGTTTTAGATAAACATGACATCTGCTGTGGCAACGGCAGGGCTTATTCCGAGGAAAATTTTAGACTGCACATGTTGGATGTATGGCGAGCGCAAAGCGCGAGTCTACAACGGGGATCTGATGGCTGAGCCACATACTAATGGGCGAGACTGGCAGTAAGAATACACGCCAGTTGGCGGATTTTTACCGTAAAGTCTTCACCGGAGGACATTTACCGGTGAAATGGCGCCCCACGGAGACTTTTTACTGGAAAATTTCCACCTTCGAGACTTTTCGGTGGTTCTGTGAATCATCGGCAACGGAAACAGGATAGCCATTTGAAACCCGTCGTCGCTGATGAAAGGCTGTGTCGCTTCGTCGACCACGTTACTTATCGTTGCCCGCCGTTCATCCGTCTACTCACCTACTGCCCGTCTTCCGCGATCGCCAGTTTCGAATAACTAATGACCATTTCGGCAAGTTGGTTGGTGACGACGAAACGCAGCATAAATTTCTCGACTCTTCCTTTCCGCTGTCCGACGGCATGGTATATCATCTCTGTCCTCGTGTGAGACACCTTGGCATTTTGCATTTGCAGTCGGCGGCGACGAAGAGGCAATTACAGACAGACGAAACGCAACAGAATTCAAGAACGATCTATCTAAAAGAACGATGCGATTGCGTTACGATTATAGTGGTCGATAATTTTGTCACGAGAAACTTAACCAAGCATTCTCCGAATTTGATATTTTTTTGCCATAGACGTTCATCGTGTACGGTACGTTACTAACAGACGGCTGGATGCTATGCTCCTTTTCGATCCTGTTTGATACACGCGATCGATAAAAGGTGGCTTACCTACGTCCATGCTATGTCGATGTTTTGTGTCTGTTGACAGAGTAAAGTACGTTAAAATACGTTACTTTGTTAAAATGACACTACGCCATTTTCGTTTTTTTTTATTTTGCCAGGTAGTGCAGAAGCACTTAGATGAGGGGAAGAAAGAAAGCACCTTTTGATTGCCTACTTTCTAAGTACTATTTCTGCGAGAAATTATAAAATCGGACCAGTCACGGTCAAAATGTTGGGATTGTTTTTTGGAGACACAGTGCAGATCGTATTAGTGAACGTAAATGCTGCTCGTAGCTGTTTTCGTACAAGACGAAGTCGCTGCGATCGTTAGAATGACAATCGCTGCAACCGATTTGTTATTGCAATCGTCGAGTCGAAAGATGCGGTAATGGCTGATGCAAACTACTCGACACCTGTCCTCTCAAGGCGCGTTCGCTGCTACACGCGTACTGAACACACGGTTCAACTGCTGCCGCAATCGGACGAAGATACCGGTCGCCGCGACGGTCGCCGCGACGACTGCGTCGTCTATTCACCGCTTTAAGTTAACCCATTTTGCCAAGAGTTCCAAAATGGTGACAATGACTAAGGGATTCGACTCCAGACTGGCTAACCGACCATTTTTTAGTTTTTGACTTTCGGGCACTCTGGCGCTCAAACCTGAGAGTGCCCGAAAGTCAAAAAATTAAAAATGGTTGGTTAGCCAGCCTGGCGTCGAATCCATGAATTATAGCGTAGCTATTTTGGGCACACTGAGCTAAAGTGGGTTAAGCGCCTCCGCCACATGCTACCACTAGTAGCATACCTTCCCCACTAAGCAACAATTCGTCACAATATGAGGACAAAAAACCGCACCGCGCCGTCCCGACAACTTGACTTGGCCGCAACAACGGATGCCGTACATACGTCAACGTAACACACGCAAGCGGCAAACGAGTGTCCGTGATGAACAGTCTGGCGACGATGAATAAATTATCACCTGATGCGATTTTTCACTGTGATGGTGGATGACTTCTTTGACAACCTGACGCCAGACGGCAATAATTTTGCCTTCTGAGTCATTGAATATTCCGAAATACGCTTTCTGGGCCATTATGGTGTATTATGTCTCTGTCTATTAATTAGCACACTGCTATTTTTTCAGCTACCGTACGCCATGTCAACCGAGGTAACAAGTATGTCGGTCCTCATTATTGCCGGGCCGAAATGTACGCTGGCCGCGTCGCCTCTGTATCTTCGGACTTTACGGCGCTATACAAATCCTATTTTTTTACGTGTGTATGTATGTGTGTGTCTGTGTGTTTTCGCTACCATGTACTGGTGAAATAAAATGAATATTAGTATTATTATTATGCTGCGTGAGTTACGGTGAGCATACCGACAGCGAGAGGACAGACAGACAAACAGACAGGCAGACGGACGGACGGACGCCCGATCCTTACATTGCGGTTTCCGCTAGACGCGACCTAGCACACTAGCGCAGGCTATCCAGTCCACACGGGACAAGGAGACACGTCCCTGACATTTTTTCTTCGACGAGACGACCGCGCAAATTCGGCTATATTTGACAGTATTTAACTCCAGCCGAGTTCAGTATACGCGAAATTACGATCTCTTCGTTTCGTTGACAGCATGCAGCGTCGAGATTACAGGTTCGTAACCGTCTCATGTCAACACCGCTTCATCGTCTCATTCATAATTTGATTTTTGTCGTAATGTTAGTGTGGATCTTGACGTGACTAAACTGATGGTGCTGAACTGCTTCAACAGTTTTTACCGTGCAACGCAAAAGCATAGCGCGATGTGACTCGGTCCGGTGTCAGTCCGTCCGTCTGTACGTCACGCACTGGTGTCGTATCGAAGCATTGAACCCACTATCATACAATCACTGTTGAATAGCAATAGCAGTCTAAGAACTCCATTTGTCTTGTCGAAGATTTTGATAAAATTTTAATCCGAGCGACAAATACACGTGGCGTAGAAACAGTTTGCGACTTTCGGCCAATAATTCTCATTAGCCCGCACGGCATCGCGATGCCGAAGGGCTTATATTTTACCGCTGTGGTTTTTTCTTTCTTTTTTCTGTTTTTCGACGCCTAATCTCTGAGACCACTGAACGGATCTCAACCAAATTTGTGCATGTATTCACTTATGAGTGCTGTTTGAAAATTTTGTCCGAACTCCCCCGAACATTTATCCCCACGGGCTTCGAGGGGGGGGGCAAAACCCGCTTTTTGGGAGCGACTTTGAACGTTGACAGAACATACATGTATCTCTGCAAAGGAACATGATATCAACAATCGGAAAGAAACTTATCAATCTACAGGGACTTCTCTACATGCCCCCAAATTTGGTGAACTTTTGTCCAGAAACGGCTGAGGACGGTTGGCGATTTTTTGCCCACCCCTAAATTTTCGCATTGGGAGACACTGCCAGCCTTACCACATGGACGTTATATAGCAGACAGCAGGCAAACGTTGGCACGTGCTATGTAAAGGCACGAGCTTACAGTCTTAAACAACAGAATGCCGGGCGGGCTTACGCTGGGCTTTGCCATGCATCTAGTTATTCTCTGAAACAATACATAGTGGCAATAAATGTTAATATGAAGTCATGTGATCTATCAAACAATGTCATTTCTTATCACTTTAGTGACTATTAAGCGACCTCCTTTTGTACTTATGGAAACCTCTTCGTATACTTAGAACTAGTGATTAGTGAAGCTATACAAATCAATTTAGTGGGCTACACAGACTGACCATGGCAAGTACTCTCAAAGACACGGCGTCGCGCGGTCCCTCGGTGACGGCGGAGATTCTTATGTCACTGTGGGTTTCCTGTTGTGCAACAATAATTGTGTCTTGAGACATACAGTTTGAAAACAGTCCGCAGAAATGCACCAGGATCCACCACTTCCACATTTAAAACAATTTAAGTAAGTAAGTAAGTAAGTAATTCTTTATTAGAATGTGTCAAACGCACAAACTTTACAAAAATAGGGTACACATTACAATGCATAGGCTACAAACAATACAGTACATACA
>Ga0209780_1003017_pt1 | contig 12336 bp, 8 predicted proteins | sample WorMetexBAHAMAS2_FD_187384 | JGI IMG/M metagenome (GOLD analysis project Ga0209780, IMG submission 187384) | Marine gutless worms symbiont microbial communities from Max Planck institute for Marine Microbiology, Germany - Inanidrilus exumae... | ecosystem: Host-associated > Annelida > Digestive... | reverse complement strand
CGTCGGCAGCAATCTTCAGTCGTCGCGAATTCCGTTTAACACCAGCGACGCCACGCGATGTCGACACAACGAGACGAACTGGTCACGTGGGACGGCGTCACGTCGACAGAACGTGTGAACTGCGCTTAACGTCGGCCACTTGCGGTGAGGTTCGTGTGTGGTCATTAAACGACTAACAGTTGCCGCTGGACTGACTCGATCTGAATGGTTCATCTGTCAGTGCGGCGGTCGACAGCGTTGTCGTCTCAGTTTCTTGCTGCTGCTGCTGCTGCTGCTGTTGAAGATGAGGATGATGACGCTCGTCTGAACTTTGACTCTCTGCATCTTACAACAATAAAGTCCAACGCGGTCATTCCAGTAAAGACGATTAGATTAAATTACGCTAACAGACTAGCTGTGCAGAAAAGAGAATTAGCTGGTAGACAAGGTTGTCGGTCCTCCTTATTGTCGGGCCAAAATGTACGCTGGCCGTGTCGCATGCTGCCCCCTGGTGAGTCACGGTAAGTATGTCGACTGGATAGACAGATGGACAGACGGACGGACGCCAGACTGTTACATTACGGTACGCTTTCCGTTAGACGCGGACAACGTAACAACCATAAAAGACCTGCATGGAGATGTGGACGACTTTGTATAGAAAATCGGAAAGCGGTAGAATGTTTGTGATAAAAAGGATGTTATTACTGGCCCGCCTACACATAGTGTAGCGGGAGCAAGTATTGTTTTGCTCTCTGGCGTCTGGCGTCGTCTGTCGTCTGTCATCGTCTGTAACACTCCACGGCGGGCCTGCAGGCGGCTTCATCCGCGCAGGTTATGCGATGACGTCATTCCACCTCCAGTCTAAATATAGCTCCACGGTAACACTGCCCGGCGGGCCAGTAGTGTTACATCCCATTAGGGCGACACCTTGTTATAACTGCGACAATGACGAAAATAACGATAATAAACACTGATATTAGCAGCAGTAGCAGTACGTAGGCGTAATATTGGTTTACTTCGCAGCGCCGCCAGTGTCAAATATACGGTTGAAGAATGTGAGCGAAGGAGCCTTATCAGGTCACGCAAAAGCAGCATCAGTGGCACGGCAGGCCAGGTAAACAACGTGTGTCGTTTACAGTCGCTACACTACGCAGTAGTCTATACGGTCACACCGACTGGCCTATACACAGAGGGTGGCATGCAATAACGCTTACTTTTTCATGACGCTGGAACAAAAAAAAACAATATTATGTCTAATTACTGTTACTGCTGCTGCTGATATCAGCTGCAGCTGGAGAAAATATATTCTCGCATGCTGTGTTCCATCTCTCTGTTAATGCCACGCGCGTCTTGAGCGTTTGTTGTGTTCACAGTCGAACGCCATTTTCTCTAGAGGTTGATGTCTTGTTCCGTACGGGTCGTTTCCAATCAGCTGGGGCCTTCCGCATCGCACTGCGCGATGATCTTCCTGCACTGAGCACTGCGTGCGATGTGGCCGAAAAATATCAAGCGTGTCTCATATTAAGATTAAGATTAAGACACGACATTTCCATAGCGTCTTGTCATGAGCATGAGCATACTCATCTCCAAAGCGCTCAGAATGGCACGTGTTAACGAGGGATCACACACAGTTTTACCTGCCACCCACACGTTATCCACGAATGGAATAAGCCATCCTGCTTCTTGATTCCCAGCTGCAGCGCATCACCGTAATTTGACCGGTACTCATTTCCCGTCCCACAGAGGATAGGAGGCTGAGTTAGCCTGAGTGGCTGGTTACATACAGAGGTGATATGCCCGCTCGAAGGCGGTCACCCGTCCCAGTACCTACCGACCGATAGTGTGGCGGCCGGGGTTCGAACTCACAACCCTTGAGTCGCAAGTCCGACGTACTAATCACTGTATGAGACTACCAAGTCCCTTGTGTTGTAGAATAGTAACATTTAGCTGAATAATGCATATTGTCATTAATTTTATTAAACGAATATTTTATGGCATTGTAGTTATACATTGTATTTTAGTTATTACTGGCCCGCCTAGTAGGCCAGTATTGTTTTGCTCGCTGACGTCTGTTGTCTGTCGTCGTCGTCTGTCGTCTGTCGGCGTCGACTGTAACGCTGCCGGCGGGCGGGCGGGCCGACCGCCGGGCGTATGGGCGGTCGGGCGGCCGACACTGCACGACGGGTCAGTACGGTTACGTCCCGTTAGGGCGATACCTTGTTTTAGTTAATTATACTTGATGGTTGCGTTACGGTAGAATACACGTAAGCCGGCAATCCATCAGGTACATGTATATATTAGCCTATACGTTCTGCGTTCTGATCGTCGTGTCGTGTCGTGGGCCTACCGTTGACTGCGCGTTCTCTCCACTGAGTTTTGTTCTCGACGAGACAGCGCTGCCATCGCTCAACCAACCGCTGTAGTTTGTCTGCACGGACAACATGACATCATCGTCGTCATCAACACCATCAGCATAAAACAAGTATGCCCGTCCTCGTATTACTCGCGACGGAAATGTACGCTGGCCGCGTCGCATGCGCCGCGCGTCCTATTAAGGTTAGAAAAAAAATGGTACAGACAGACGGACGGACGGACAGACGGAAAGATGCCAGACCGTTACATACGCGGCCAGCGCAAAAAAACAGCATATACTGTACAGATATTACATGACGAACGTTCGATAAGTCAGTACTGAAACATTCTAGAACGTCCAGGCCGTCTATAAAGACGCGATCACCCATTGGCGCCGACTGAACTGAGAGAAATACTCCGTGGTGCGGCATTCCCAGACGAACTAGCCCCAACCGTCATTTTTGCTATCGTTGTAATCTAAAATCAAAGCTGTTGTCACCACTAGGTCTTTAGGCTGAAAACATAGGCCTAAATGCGTTTTCAGCGCGCACCAGATACCCTGAATGGATATGAGAGGTAAGTGGCGGGAGGGGCATGGAAAGGGGAGGAGAAGGAACAAAGGTAAGGAGGGAAGAGAGAGAAAAGGGATTGCAGCCAGAGACGCAAGTGTCAAAAATAATTTGGCAAAAGGTCGCATCACCATCTTGTCATCCCTCGAGACGACAAATGCACTCAAGACAAGACATTGGCCATTCTACGTTTACTTGGCGGCAATTGGGAACGCCATCTCACATCAATGGCACGGCATTTTGTGCACACACAAACGCATATGCACAAATAGACATGAAACGTTGGCTACTTTTAATGTTCTCATAGAGGTTTAGTCTCGGTATCACTCTATAGCGATTGGTCGAATACGTAACAAGAAAATCGTGACGGACCGACCTACGCTGGGCGGGGTGGGCGGTGGACTCGGCTCGGTACTGTGCGGTGACGTCACGTCGATGACGTCATCGGCAGGTGCGTGCTCGTCGCCATGGTGACACTGCTTCTGTAGCGACGCCGTGAGCGCGGCAATGGCGTCATTCATCACGTGGAAACTCGGGTCGACGATGTACTCGATAAAGCCTGCAATCCGTCGAAGACAAACGTCACTCCTAAAAACCGGAACGGCCCGAAACAGCCGGCCGCCGGGCGCGTGGACGGTCAGATAAAATCATAGACGTAACTTTAAACAGTACAGGAGCTCGGGCCCCACTTTTTGGAGTGGGATGTATGGACCCCACTTTCTAAGGATATGAAATGTAAAAATTTGCCTTTACAACACTGCAAATCTTCCGGGGCTGGACCCCAATATAAACTTAACACAATGAATCATTTTCTCAAGCTCAGTGCTTCGAGTTCTCACTTTCCAGACACAAACAGGACACTTTGCGCTGGTGAAAATTTTGTGATTTTAAGACAACTCAGAACAGCTAGGCTTCAGTCTAACGTAAAGTGATCTATATAAATAACGCAGTGATTAATCTACTTTAGCTCAGTGTTCCCAAAATCGCTACACTGTAGTTCAGGGATTCGACTCCAGGCTGGCTAACCGACCATTTTTTAGTTTTTGACTTTTGGGCACTCTGGCGTCGAGTTAAGTGCCAGAGTACACGAAAGTCAAAAACTGAAAATGGTCGGTTAGCCAGTCAGGAGTCGAATCCGTTAGTCATTGTCCCAATTATGGAACTCTGGGCAAAACTGGGTTAAGGGCAGACCGACGCTAGAATGGATCAAAATTGTAAGACGGTTCTAAGTCCAGGTGACGGAAGTTTACGGTCCACACTTTTAAAACGAAATTTACGCCTCTATTTAAAATATAGCATTTGGTGCAGTGAGTAGAAGCCTGGGAGGATGGTCCCTCCTCGCTGTTACAGATCACCCATCAACATATCAACTTTACATTATCATTCCATTTCGCATTATAACCGCAACGATATACTGTAAAGGGTTAGCAGTGGTGGCGATATTGCGCGGCCGGCACTCCAAGAAATTGGTCAATTTTCCAAGCAAGCGACACTCACAGCCGGATACGCCGAAAGCAGGTCACACGTGACACGCCGAGTATGACGTCAGTCGGTCAATCGCTGCACGTGTTTCCGGTTGTCATCGTGACTCGTTGCTAGGCGACGACGCAGGCGGGTGCGCTCTCGGGTACACGCAGGGGTTACGACCCCCCCCCCTTCTCTCGATTCTTTGCTTGATTTTGGATAGGCCTAACCATAACTGTGCGTGTACAACAGCACAGAGATGACTATAAAAGGCAAAAATAATTAAAATATTAACGATTGCTATTAGGCTATTCGCATATTCTTTAAGTTTCCAGTAGGCCCGTGCTGGTATCTTCTGCACGCATTATAATTCGTACATAAACAGAAGAAGCCAGCACTCATAAGAGAGCAAAATCCCACGCCGGTACTGTTTTTGTGCTTTGAGACCTTGACCTTTGACCTTTTAATTCGAAAATAAATGGGCTTCCTGGACTGATGGTGGAACATTTCTACGTCAACTATGGTGATCCATTCTGCATCGGTTTTTGAAATATCGTGTGGATAAACAGTTTGTGCGCTATACAAATACCTTCATTTACTTACAAACAAACAAACGTCAGTTTAAACCATACCCCGCGACTGTCGACATCACAACATCTCAATATTCAAGATTTGTCGTGGCGATGAAACGTCTGCTAACACGTCACATACCTATTTGAGACTGAGCGACGAGTGTGTTGTGTCGATCACACAGCGGAGATATCGGCAGACCAAGCTCGGCTTCTCTGTCGCCCTGCAACCAAACATTTCCGTAAAACAGCCGCAAAATTAAAGACATTTGAATAAAATCTGTCCCTAAAGTACAGATATGATAAGGGAACTAGGCTGCAAACATTGGATTTAAAGTCCCACATTTTTCGAGAAGGGCACGAATTGAAAAGTTAAAAGAGTCATTTTATTGAAACACGCAGTACAAGTGAGTATACAGACAGACAAGGCCAGCGGGGAGATGGGGATACATCCCCATCAGTGCTCCTCTCTTCCATCACTTTAGTGTCTCTGTCTCTCTTTCTTACTCCATTTCAACACATTTTCAGAGACTGCGTACCCCTGGATCCTCAGAGTCAACTCAACTCAACTCAACTTTATTGTAACATATTTGCAGCTGAACAGCTGAATTGCTAAATATACAAGCTATAGGCCTAAACATGCACGAAATACAAATAAAGATACACATAAAAGTAAAAATACAATAAATAATGCTAATACTATAAAAATACAATAAATAATGCAATATATAGTCAGAGTGAAACAACTGTTACCGTGTGATGCTAATAGTATATGGTGAACAGTCTATGAATATTGTATATTCTATCCTGATAGCGGCTCAGTGCGTACTGGACAAATGAACGGTATCGTTTGGTGCGTGTATGTAACCTTGGGAATTTTTCATAGGGTCTAAGTCTGGAATTATGCGATGATAACTTCGGGTCTGGTAGAAGATGGCGAAGACAAGAAGTAGACTGGGTGATATTGTGGAAACATTTACGTGAGATATCTTCTCTGCGACTGGCTAGCGAGTTCAAATCAGCAGCAAATAGCATTGATGAGTACGGCATCCCTCGAGAGAAATTTAGAACGAGTGATGCTTCCTGATGCAAGTAGGCCAACCTGTCGAAAGAACTCTTCGAGGAGTGCGGTAGTCCAACGATGATGAAGTTTGAAGTCCTTCGCCGGGTGACTGATGTCTGAACAGTGAACGATCATCGCCAGCACGGACGTCTTGTCTATGCTACAACAACGATCAACGCTTACTTCCTACCATATGTGCGCGTGTTGTCGTTCTTTCTTTCTTTTGAGGAGGTCACTCGCGAATGCTACTTTTTGAGACTTGACAACACTGTACATATTATATACTAACAGAACTGCGTTAATTATATTTGAGGGAAATATGAGAATAATATTAAGACGGGACACTTGTAAAGCGCCTTGTAATGAGTGCGATGCTCATCTCTAAAGCGCTCAGAAGTCAGAATGGCACGTGTTAACGAGGATCACACAGTTTTACTTGCAATCCACACGCTTATCCACGAATGGAATGAGCTATCGTGCATTCACTCCCCAGCCGCAGCGCATCACCGCACTATGGCCGGTACTCATTTCCCGTCCAACAGAGGATAGGAGACTGAGTTGGCCTGGGTGGCTAGTTACATACTTGCGCTGATATACGTGAACGTGTCAGAGCAAACGTGCCGCGGTTCTGAGATGTTTTTCACTGTCTTTCAGAAACGAAACGTCATTATCAATCTTAATTAAACACACGTGGATCAATTTAGTGAATGCTCAGACGATGATACTGGAGGTTTTCTTCCGTTGTCATAAAGAAGACGTTTTCGTTTAATAATGTCACGCGATGTGTAACATACAACAAAATACGATGGCGTTATTGCTAGAGAAGTCGGCGTACTTGTCAGGTACGGCGAGGAGGTTCTTCATCGCCTTGATCTGCTGAAAGTGGTTCGACATGTCAGTGGCCAGGACAAGTTCAATCACCAGCGACCGGAACTCGCTACAGTCCACAACAACAATCTACTCGTCGTTTCCAGCTTTCTATCCACACATGCCGATAGGCAAGGTGTGGATATGTCGGTTATTGTTTGTTTGTTTGTTTGTACGGTTACGGATTTCTCCGCCGAGGATAAAGCTAGCGGCATCAGATTTTGCACGGCGGGTTATCGGTGTCCCAGGCAGGCAATCACATATTTTTGTGAACTTTACTCCCCAGAATCCCAAAATCGAACAAAATCGGCCAGCGCGTGGGGCACGCCCACCCGCATGTAAGCATTACCGTAGAGATGCGCCGACGTAAACGTCACGCTAGAGATGCGCCGTTCGTGAAATCGCGCGGCGTGTGGACGTAGGATCGGCATGTGTGGATAGAATTTTGACGATAGACCGCATCGCACGTCGTTCCGTTATTCAGGATTCAGCTATCCATTTTGCTGCGTACACTGCAGTACAGACTCCCAATTCTTTTCAATGGGCCGCACAACCCCAAAATTGCCCTTTGCCGTAGGGATCTCGACCTATCTAATTGATGGTTTCTTGGGCTCACATGAATCAGTCCCCAATCGGCATCTCGATCAGTTCAGCCGTTTTTGCGGGGTCACGAACGTGACTAACAGACAGACAAACAGACAGACGAACCACGCTACTCTATCTGTGCACGCCGACGATCCTCGTAAACTCCGGAGTCACTGGACCGAAGTTCACCAGATTTACACACAATATAGCCAGAACATCACAGATGAACTTTTCAAAATCAGAATGGCGATATTGCAATCCGTTTCAGAACACCAGGGCGGCGAATTCTTGCATACTTACTTGCTTACTCACTTACGTGTTAATGGGTAGCGTAATCTCTCAGCTAAGTTCTGGGTCACGCTGGGGTGACAGAAGGAAACGCTGCTGTTACTGACCGATATTCGTCGGTCTTGAGCGAGCTGAGAATGTTGTAGTCGTCGTCGCGAAGCAGTCGAAACATGGCGCTGACGTGGAAGTTCTCCAACACCGAACGGTCGTTATAGACCAACGCCACGTCCGACCTGGTGTCATCAAGCATCATCCAGCCAACATTGTAAACTCTGAACCCAGTCGTTAAAGTAAGCCGGAACGCACCGGAACGCCGTTCCGAAGTTCCGATGCCCCAAAATTTGTCTCGTTAGCGGTCTGGGCCCCCAAACAAGTAAAATTAAACCGGAACGCATATCCCAGGGCCCACGAACATCTACAGAATCCACCGTACCCTCTGACGATCTGCTTTTTGCAGATATATTGCAGTTTTCACATTTTTGCACACTATGGTATATGTACACCATAGTGTATGTATGGCCTTTGAATACTTCGGCATAGACTGCCAGAAGCAGTCCGTGTCGAAGGTAACTCCGCCCTAGGCCGTCGTGTAGCCTCAGAGAAAGCAGGGAGAGAGCTCCAGAAACGTATGCTTTAACCACTGTTTGAACCCTCTAGACCATATCGGTGCAGTGTAAACTAAAAGAAACCAGCACCCACAACAGTGCAAAGACCCGAGCCGGCAATGTTTGGTGACTCGTCGCCTTGACTGTTGATCTTTTAACTCCAAAAGAAATAGGTTTCCCTCCCGGCGACTATTTTGAAACATTTCTGTGTTAAGTTTCGTGATCCTAGCTGCATCGGTACTTGCTGTATATCGTGCGAAAAAACAGACAGACAGACAGACAGACAGACAAACGGAGGTAGAAACCCTACTCCCCGAGACTGTCGTCTGCGTCGATAATTGCACTTTGCACTTGAACCGAGCTTTTTGAATCACACTGAACGGGTGAAAATTCTGTTCCCTGTTCAGTATTAACAAGATAATAATAAAATCAGCACAATCGAACATTACAAAGAACGAGAAGAAATGATGGCTGGAAGAAAAACAGAGAGAAGGTATGGTGCTTACGCCGTGTTGATGTGGAACGTGTTGGTTGTGCCTGTGTGCTCATAGTCGTGAATCAGAGACGCTATGAGAACAGCGAAGATCTCCAAGTCGGTCATCCAGGACTGCATACAAACAACCAACAAGCTGACTAGTCCCGTGTTAATCCCGACACTATACTCTACAGTAAACTCTCCTTAGCCGACGATCATCATAATGAAGAGTTTCATTAACCACTTCCAGTTCCGTGAAGCTAATAGTACCATGTCAAATAACACGAATGTGGCACATTGGCCATTGGTGGGAAGGCTGTTGCTTTCGGTACAGCCAGGAAGAAAATAGTCGTGGCGTTGAATCGTCTTGCACACACTATAGCAAATTCACAGCAAAGCAAACGACCAAAAATGTTTAACGGAGTCGATAAAAACTCAAGGTAGGCCTACTTGGTTTCAGTCTTATTATTTGTCTTGTCTTGTCTCAGTTACTAAATTTCAGTTACAGTTCAGTTTTTGTTTTGATAGTTTTAGTTTTAGTTACCGGGTACAGCTCTAGTTAAGTTAAATAACACTGCGACACTAAGCGGATATACCACAAGGCCGCTCTGAGCACAGATGACGTTGGTTGTCTGGGCGACGTCGGCGCCATGCAGCAAGTTGTGGTACGGGTTGCTGAACTTGCTGTATCCGAGCTCGAGCTTCGCTAGAAAATTCTCCAGCACTTGGTTGTTTATCTGCCGCAGCGCACCGCAACCCACCAATCAGCTTCATCGCACGTCGTCACCATGACAACACCAGACAGTCTGCGAACTATCAGAGACTGTTGTTTACAGTGTTTACTGCGACATGAACTAGGAATGCGCCTATCGTTTAATTTGGTAAACGTCTATACGAATCTTTAAACGTTTACTGAACGTCAAAATGGCCCCGGCAATACATTGCCAACATGCGGCCTAGTACGTCACTCACTACATAACATAATGCAGATGGTTCTGAGAAACAATAATGGCATTTGTAAGTAACAGCCAGCAGCCGCTGCGACAGCTCACCAGCCTTAAATGACATTCATTCATCCGATTATCACTTATTTTGCATAGGTGCTATTGACTGCTTTAGATGATTCTTAATTTCTTATCATCAAATTACGTCATTGCCGCAATATTTATTTACAACATCATTTAATTTAATTTTATAAACGTTTACACGATGATTATCATGTATACAGGTGTACACGCGCGCATCCCTAACATGAACCACCCAAAACTGAAACAAAAAAGACAAATTGTTTCTCAAATCCCGTCACTTTGGGGGGGGACAAGTGGTTTTGACGAGAGGCCGAATCGCAGGGGATGGATTTTTCATGGGGTCCCGGCCAGTTGGGAGCAATGCAGTCGGCTGCAGCAGTCGCGCTGATGCCGTAATTCATTTTTGCTGCGTACACAGCAGCAGAAACTCACAATGCTTTTCAATGGCATCTGAACCCCATCTAATACATGATTCCTTTGGCCCACCCGAGTCAACCACCCAAACGAAATTTTGATTGGTTCAGCCATTTTTGCAGGGCTGAAGAACGTGACCAACAGACAGACACAGACAGACCACGCTAATCCATTTGTAGCAATAGGCCGCATCTAGCTATTGCAACAAAAACTTCAATAAAATAGCTAATAAAATGAAAAAGCTAATAAAATATCACCGAAATCTGTTGGTTTCAAACAACAGCAAATAAGCCTCTCAGTTACTCGACTCGAATAAGCAGAAGTAAGTTGAAGAGTTAAAAGACTTTTGACCTTGAACTTGTTGATGACGTCATATCGATGAAGCAGTTCGTAGCCGAGGTAGCGGAGGGCGTGTCCATCGCTGACGTCATTCAGCGCGAACACGTCAAACGACCAATCAACGACGTTCTGCCAGAAAGTGCCACGCAATCAGGTTTAATTTCCTGTTTTATTTCCACAGCGATGATTTGGCGTATTGGCGGACGGTAGCGACGCTACTGTACGTCGGGCTCGGTTAGCAGTGGGATGCATGGGCGCCCATCTTTGGGGCGGGAAACCACATCGGTATGTAACCAGCCACCCAGACCAACTCCGTCTCTTGCCCTCATCAGAACGGGAAATTAGCACCGGCAAATGTGCGGTGACGCTCTGCGGCTGAGGAGTAAAGGCAGGCACGGCTCATTCCATTTGTGGATAAACTCTGTGTGATCCCTCGTTAACACGTGCCATAACTGAGTCCCTTAGAGATGAGTTATGCAGTCACACTCCAGTCTAAAATGCTATACGGAATGTCCTGTTGACTTTATGGCATGCTAGGCTACGTAGGTTACAACACTGGCTGAAGTGGAATATGCGAGTGCAATATGACACCAAAGATCGGCGCTACATCTTTGATGCCACTCCAGACAGTGTTATAACCTACTTATTTCATGACCTACGTACTAGGTCTGTGAGTTGGGCGCACAGTCACTGTAGGCAAGTGTTGACAATGAACGGCTGATAGCTGCACTGTGGACCCAGTGTCTCATGCGACAAACCGTGTAGGCCTCCAACGGGCCAAATGCATCGTCAGTTTACAGGTTACAGGGGTTGAAACGTATGCAGTCGTGAGAGCTAATTAGGTCGACTCCTCTGAGTCGACCTCATAACATTAGTGGGTCTCAAATGTCCGTCCGTCCCTACGTACGTCCGTACGTCCGTACGTCCGTCCGTCCACAAAAATTTTAGTGTCAAAAATGGAGACCTGAAGGCATAGCCCCATAGCTGAATAGTTTTGCTTATTTGATGGGCTACTTGATTTTTTGATTGATTGATTGACTGAATATTGTCTCCAATTTTGCACATAATTTTAAAGTTCACCGCCGGCCCACAGGAGATTACTAGTTTTCCAGACAAAGGGAAGGGCGTTCGCCCAGTGTCATATCGTGAGACGTCCTTTGTGTTATTAAGAGACTCGACATAGAGACCTTCAGCAGTAGCTGAATGGCTGGCGGAGCGTCTTGAATAAACGTAGAGCTGGACATCCGACGGTAAATTCTATACAAACATCAACAAAGATGTGAGGTGAAATTATCAATGTACGAAATTAAACGTTACACGAAATTAAAAATTCGTGAGATTTTTAAAAATTTCAAAGGCAATTTTTAAGCTTTTCCTTGGAAATTTTCGAAACTTTTGTCTTGATATAGTAATTTCTATTAAGTTATATTTTACCCACAGTTTGAAATTAGCACAAATTACACAAAAAGAATAGCGTTGTTCGTTGTTCACTTCAAATTGTGAAAAAATCACAGGCAGCGCAGTAGCGCTGCACTGTTGTAAGGCCCATTCAAAATCAATAGGAAAAATGGAAAATTCGACCCCCTGTAAAATTGTAACCCCTGAAAATTTCATTTTGAAACTTGCCACACGTGATTATGTCGAGAACATCACCCACTACACAAATTTTCATGTACATTGCTTCAGTGGGGGCTTCTCCACAAATAGGTGAAATATAACCCTTTTGTGACTTTTTTTCC
>Ga0209780_1003016_pt1 | contig 12338 bp, 7 predicted proteins | sample WorMetexBAHAMAS2_FD_187384 | JGI IMG/M metagenome (GOLD analysis project Ga0209780, IMG submission 187384) | Marine gutless worms symbiont microbial communities from Max Planck institute for Marine Microbiology, Germany - Inanidrilus exumae... | ecosystem: Host-associated > Annelida > Digestive... | reverse complement strand
AATGAACCGGGTGAACTCTCGCAATGGCTTTGCCATGATGACAGCACCATAAATATCATCCTGGTTATTATTATTATTATTATTAATGGCTAAAATAGCACAATGTGGCATTGGAATTCTCTAATGACGTCATACTTAGTGAATATTTAAACTCTAGAGTGCTTTTCGGTTGAAAAACCTGATCTAGAACAATACTGACAGCAGCATAAGTAAATAAATTAGAAAATAGAGTATATAAAATAAGTAATCATCACAACATAAATCAAATCACAAGACAATATTAGCCACTAACACAAGATTTGAGTTACATCACGAAACCAACATATTTACGTTTTTTACTCAAGACACCAGTAATTTTTACTATCTCACAGCTCTGTAAAACAGCAATATCAAAAAGCTCAGCTATCACCAAGAGACCCGCACGACGTTCTGTATCAGTGAAAATGTTGTCCTACTCTTCTATGAATAATGCAAACAGATCACGTGTCAGCCTGAAAAGCACTTTCAGCAACTGCCATGTTTTATTCGAGTACTTGCATAGTTTTGTACAATGCATTGTTGCAGTAAGCTCAACTATCGCACAGTGAGCATGTGATGCTCCGTGTCACATACACGTAATGCTAAAGTGAGCCATGCATGTGATCATCAGACTTACACTACAACCAACGTTGTTGATGTCAACTGGACCATAACTGTGATCGACTATCTTTGAGCACCACCAAAGTTGTTGATCACAACGCATATTCCTCTGCCAGCAAATCGTCGTTGATGCAGACCATCAGGGCGGACGGACACATATTATTGGCGGTAAGGCATCTGAGCCAGAGACTACTTGACCAGTGGAAAAACGCAATTTTACCTACCAGCTACCCCACCTGCATTAGGCACTCCAGTTGGGGATGATCCCATCAAAATTTTGCATATATCTTTTGCATCATAAAACAAGAGTCCCAGGACTATTGTGCAGCACTGTTTTTGAGATCCTAAGTTTAGCCATTTTGACACATTGCCGGCTTGTGACAGACATACGGTCGGACGGACAGACGGACACGCAATGACAGCAGATATGACACAAGCACAGTGATGACTGGGTAAAAATATTATGTAATCAGCCATTTTGAAAACCATAATCTCTTAATTACAGATGCATAAGTGCCTGTGCATTTTAAACCACTGTGTAATACTGTGAGGCAGAAAAGAAGTGTTACAACTGAAGTTACGAAACAACTCAAATGTTAGAAGACAGAAGAAGAAAAGAGCTAGGACTACTTTAGATAAGCAACTACGTTGACGATTAACAACACAACATAATATAGAATGTGAGTTGTGGAAACCGAGAATACAAAATCCAAGTGAACCAAATTGTGATTTCCACTCACAGTTTAAGTGGTTTAAATTGTCAAAACAGTACAAGAACAGGAGCCAACCAATGCAATTATGTGATATATGTAACAGACAGCTACTATCAGAACAGAAGAAACTTTCATTCACGAGAGTGGCAACCATGAATGTGAAGGAAGCACCATGAGACAACTGTTAACTCCAGAAAAGACCGTAAACAGCTGTAAATGAATCAAAGCACAGCAACTAATGCACAAATCTGTCTTACCTTAGCAAGCTCATGTCTATCACCCTTTAAAATAAAATATACATCACAGCTGTACAGCTCTCCAGTTGGATGGTAACAACACAATAGACATAGCAAGACACACAATTATTACGCACTGACACTGCAAAATAATAACTCTTATGAATACACGTCAGCCACATATTTAACTCATTACAGGCAGTATCAGAGACAAAATCTAGACTTCAAAAGCAAATTGATTACCTTCAACAGTTTTTCAACATCGTAAGGATTATTCTGAATTTCTGCAAATGCAACAGCAACATGATCCAAATCACTCATAAATCTCATCAAATAATTTACCACACATTTATTTATCTACCACGAATTTCAGCATATATTGCATCTTATCAATAGACTGTACAAACTGCATATATCCGTACTACTCTGCATCTATGACAGCAGGCAAAGACAAAATAATATATTTGATGACGTTCTCAATGCATACATTCACATATTTGTACTTTTCGATAAATATATTAAGCGAAGAACTCAGAAAAATTTCATTAAAATATTATATACCAACACAACTTGAATAACTGCTATTATTGTTTGCAGGTTTTGTTTAAACAGCCTACTTTTTCAGGAGTTAACAGCCTATGCTTAGTTCAAAAAAGGTTTGCAAGGACGAACCAATGCAGCAGCAGACAAAATATAATACGGTATAAAATTAACAAGTGTCCAAAATAATTTTGCAAAAGGCTGCATCACCCCATCTACTGACCCCTCATGCGGCGAATGCATTCATTCGATTTTGACCCCCATCTAATACATGGACCCACATGAGTCAGCCCCAAACGACATATTAATCAGTTCAGTGCAACTCTTGTACCCCACACACAGACACACAGACACATAAACCACGCTATGTGCGACAACTGTGGCGATAGGACACATTTCATGCACTTCATGCTTGCAATGTGGCCTAATGGCAGTAACTGACATCAACTTCTAGTTTCGTGCCGGTAATTTTTAACGTAATATTCGTAAAGGAATCAGTTCAACAATGGACTGACACTACTAGTTGTTACTTCAATAATTGAGTAGTTTATTCTAACCTGGATCAGATTTGGCAAGATGCCTTCGACCGGGTCGGGTCAGATAATCGCGGCTGTGGTCGGTGTCGGGGCTTGCAAACTCGTCATCGGTTCGACTCTGAAGACTCTGCGCACTGGAGCCGCTATCCGAGCGCCGATGCTGCTGTCCGCTCAGCACGCGAGAATTTCTTGACGGTGATATGTCAACTGGGCGCAGGCCGTGTGCGCCAGCAGGCCGGCCATTCACCGACGACGTGTGTGATATGATCTCAATGTCGGAGCTGGTCGTCGTATCAATCTCATCGGCGGACGTGTGGCCACTGTTTCCGCCGGACTCAATACGTGCTGGCTCAGCTGAACCAGTGCTGTCACGGACGACGTTGTCCGCCATCGCCTCCTCCAACAAGTTCTTGACAGAACTGCTACTAGGTGGAGATGTGCCACACACTTCATTGTCATCATCTAAGTGAGCAGCAGACACTGGTGCCAAATGGCTCACAACAGTGACGACGCCAGAAGATACGCCACGTTCGACATCCACAGTGGCACTCCCATCCGCAGATGGATGACAAAGTTCTAAACTCAAAGCATGCGCCGACTGATCTTGCTGGTTTTCAGATTTTGTGCTTCCCGACAACTGCATTTCATCAACGTCGGTGTCATCACAGTAAAGATCGGAATCCTCCGCAACAACAGTCTTGTTGCTTTCCGACAGCTCATCGGCACTTGCCTCGAGGCTTCCTTCAAGAGAAAAAATCTCCTTCATTCCTCCTTGCATCAAGGAAATTTCTTTCACAGCCTTGATATCTACCTCTGCTGATAACACGTGTGACATGTCTTGAACAGCATTGAAAGACACTTCGTCTCTATCCCAGCCTTGACTACTTTTGTCCACATGGTCAACCATATCAGCCGGTTCACCACACTGAAAGTCAACACCACTGTTATCAGGATGATCAGCCAGTTGTGGTCCAACATGTGTTACAGACATATCTCCGTCATCAATCTCTGGCAAGTCGACTGTGGACGACAACCACATATCATTAACTGTGGCATCATTCCAACCACTTTCAAACCGGATATCCCCATCATTTCCCAGTAGATCATCAGGCTCTGGTGAGAGAATGCTGCTGGACATCTGACTATTAAAATGACCGGATGATGCTGAGGTATCAAGCTTCAGCTCATCAGATAACACAACTCCGTGATCATCACCCGTGCTGCCTTCACTTAGAAGAAGAGCTGCAGTTGCCTGTGACTTGTCATTCTTGGTGATGTCCTTATCCATCGGTACATTTTCATTAAAATTTCTTTCACTGGGCTCAAAGGAGCTACTTTCTACTACATCAGCTGACCTACTGGATATCAGAAGGTCTGTAACATTGGCAATCTCTGGTTTGGCTTCTATCTCACCTGGGATACGAACACTGATAGGCTGCAACTGTGAACATGTGGTTGACGTCTGATTGGTCTTGATTTCAACTACAGACAGTTCTGTGCTACTTAGTCTATGCAGTTTTGACTCAGGAGACACTTTACCTCCATGGAATGTAGTTTCAGAACCAGGTGTACCTGAAAGTGACTTGGATTCCTTCAAACCTGCAGAACTGGTACCTTTTGATGACCAATGTTTTGTAGCTGGTGAAGAGTTGCCAGAAGATGGACTAAGTCTAGCCTCTTGTTGCTGTGATGGTGAAGCCAGCCATGAATTGAAGAAACTATCATCACTTTTGGAAGGTTCTGAGACGCTTTCAGCCTGAGACTGCAACGTTGTTTTGGATAACCCCGATGACATGTGTGAGCTTCCATCTACAAGCGTGGAAAATGAACAGTCTCACATAACACAATCAACTAGTGTTGTTCTTCCTAAAATAGCCAACTATTATCATACATACTGTTGGACAGAAAAGCACCATATGCCAAACACTACAATTAAACTATGTAGCATGATCCTTTAAAAAAGATTTTAATCAATATTACTAACTTAAATCAATCAAAGCGGTGATAAACTGTTAACTATTAGTTAGTAGTTACACACACTACAGTGTATCATGCAAATACCATGTGCACTCAGATGTGCCGGTACTGTGAGCATCTCTAAAATCACTGTTATTTCTGGTTCACTGAAGCGAGAGATGACCTTCCTGACTCATACACTCTCAGCAATAACTAGGTACCAGCACATCACCTTACACAGCATGCAATGGCTACTTCCCCAGTCGGACATGCTATACCCATTGCTTTAATTCATTTAAAAGCTTACTGTGAGCAATAGAGTAGAAATAGCAATCGAACTACCTTGTTCTAACTCCTCCTCTTCTTCCTTGATGTCAAGAACTTTGTCAATTCTCTTCTGTGCCGTTTTCAGTGCCTGGGTTGCAAAGCTCGTCAAACCCTTTGCATCCCACCAACTCATGGTAATCCTGCACGTTCATAGTTCACTTTTTATGTCGTATAATTATTAACTACAAACACTAATATCTTATAATTTGTAGTGCTATGAACATTTTTAGATCGACATCAAAATTACGATTTCTTCTAAAAATCGAAGCAAATCAGAATCACAATTTTCGTAACCATACAATTTTCATATACTGTTGCCAGCAAAGGCAAGTCATTATCAGAGAATACCGGTGGATGATAAGCAATAGACACTGTCATCCACACAACTAAACACCACAATAAGCAGAAGAGATATTATGTTTGATATCTCCTGTTTTGCTGCTGTGAACAATAACCATTTGTCTCTGCCGTAGGCCTACTGCAGTCTGCTTCCTAATGTGTACTAACATGCTGGCAAGCCATGTGTTTTCAGCAGGCCTACCGACTGATTTCTTCCTTCATCATATCTGCAGTGTCCACATACAGTACTGCCTTCTGCCCTCTGGGCAACAGTAAACTAATGTAAAGTGATCGATAACAAGACAGATCTTGAACTGAACTACGGATACTGAAGCATTTTGCATATATATATATTCTATTATCAAGAGCAAATATTCAATTCTTTCTTTCTCAATTATTGAATTTTATGCAATAGCTAATTAATGGTCATGGACCCCGGGGCAGTAGTATGTAGTTAATGGGTGGTTGAACTGAGGCATCAGCCCCACCATCAGGAGCTTTTCCACATGACAAAACTTAGGCATTTTTCACCAGGGATGCCCGGATGGACCGAGATGCCCAGAGTGAAAAATGAACTTCATTTGTTATTATCCTATATACAAGTTTTAACATCGGACACAGCTGTATTTCAAAAGTTGGTGTCTTATTATGCATGGCAGATATGCAGTTCAAAGTTCGTATATTTAACGTAAAGCATTCATCAGAGGATTTTCTACATGGCATCTAACATAATAAGAATTTCCTTAACAGATTGTCCACAGGCTAACTGGAGCCACGATAGCTGCTAATTCTGGTCTGCCTCTGACTGGTTCCGCTGAATATCCCACTGGCCCCACCAGACTCAACCAGCGCTGTCCCCACTGGACCCCAACAGCCCAGTCAGCTACATCGGCAACTTCTATTGCCACCATTCTGTTGTTAGTTCATAAACCCCGATAGAGACACTTTCAAACAGTGGCAAAATTGTCACATGTAGAAATAGTTAATGAGTAATTTCAATCATACTGAATACATCTATCTGACGACTACTGAAACCATCTGACGACTGCTGTCATGTCTTGGTATCAGTGGCGTCAAAGCTTATTGACGAAGGTGAAGAAAGGCGGACGGCCTCCAAATTTCCACCATCGTTTTAAAGGTCTCACTACCGGGGCCGTTGGGACAGTGCTGGTAACGTCTGGTGGGGCTTAGCCATACAAGTACAGCTTCATTCAGAATCAAGATTTCTGAATTGTTAACTTAAGTACGTGGGATAGGTGGGACCAGTGGTATATTCAGCGGAACCTGCCTCTGACCAATCATGCTAAAAGACGCTAGCAATGCTAACAACGCAAACAATGCTAATAACAGCTATGTAGCCACAGGCAAAATCAAAAGATCAAAAGCAGTTGTGCGCATTGTATGTGTCAGAACAATGCGCACGACGCAAACGACCACAGTTAAGCGTATCTCAAGTGTTTTTAACATATTTACTTACTTACTGGTTTTAAGTCGTCTGTGTACGCGATGGACTGATTGACTTCACAGAAGGAGAGGTGACTGACGAGCGTCGCTGTGCAACGCATGCTAAAAATGCTGTCAGCAGCCTCTGAGTGCGGTGTTGGCGTTGTTTGCGTTGTTAGCGTCTTTTAGAATGACCCCCTCTGACTGCTCCTGCTAACGTCCATATCTTAGAGCATTGCTCATGGGCAGTGGGCACAGACTTCTCTGGCGAAATGGGAGGACTGGGCGTGGCGCGCGAAATGGGCCTGTATTCCTGCAACGGTTCGGATTTAGACGGTACAGATAAACATGATTCGACATTCACTTCATGCAAGGATTTGTAAATAAAACTCACTGGTATTAAATCCAGTTTTACTACAAGCTTACTACATCTGTAAACGTCAACATCTCTCCATTGAATATATATTTTAAGTGCGCTGTTCTGTTCTTAAATATTCTAAGAAGAGCTCAGCTGTCGCAGACAAAAGGCGTCAAGCCTCTGTAAGATTATTCATTGCATGCAGCACTGTTATGGTATACTTGGGTTCATAATCTATAACATAGACGTGGATGAGTGTAAATGTGGGGAAAAGGTTTTTAATCTGACACCGGCAGGATTTCAACTTGACATTTATGATACGTGCAAGTCATAACTTAACTTAATTTAACTAGCTACATGAATTAACCACAGAAGGAACAAAAAGACAGACAGAAAAAGCAGCCTATCTGTGAAATAAACTAAGCTAGTAGGCTATCGCAAAGAAATAGTACGTCAGCAGCAGCTAGTAAAAAAAAATCAACCCGCTATATAAAATTACATTTTAAAAGGTTTCAATAAGCGAAATGACGCTGAAGGTCACTCAAGGTCACTTAGTTTCATAGGCGTAAACGTCTTTGTAATATTATATCATGAACATACTAACATAGAGCGTCGCGCGGTCTTTCTGCGATAGCGGAGCTTCTTGTTTGTTATCGTATGAACTGAGTAGTATTAGTAGTAGTAGGCCTAGTAGTAGTAGCAGTATAGCAGTTGCACTAGTAGTACACAATATGCGTGTAAATGCAAGTTAACGTGAAGTCGCTGTTGTTGAAAATGCTGCACTTTACAAAAGCCGACGTTACACGTATGTAGTTAACTATTATATCAGTGGAGATTAGGCTAACAGATGGTAGAGCTTCAACTCGCTTTATTCTTATATAAAACACATATACTACAAGCACAGCGACTAATTTCTACTCTACTTTCTACCCTACAGACTAACCACCACTTTCTAAGTGTTTGACTACATCATACAACGTTCAGTTCAACTTCCGTCGGCGGTCAGCCAACGTAAGAACCGCAATCAACACAGCAGCACAAGTTTATATAGGGTTACATAAGCCTAACAAGGCTATCAGCGCAGCAATAGCAAAACACGAAATAACATGACCGAATATGGTAATCTGCTTACAGCAACCAGAGAACTCGCAAACTGTGACGTCAAGATACACTGAGTCACACCACACAGCTATAGTCAGCTACTAGACCGGGCTACAGCAAAGCATCACCCATGCTGCATACCATAACCATAAAAGGAAACACAGACAACTGCTGAGCTGTTCATAGCGACAGCTGAGGCAGCACGTTGCCCCAGGCACGACAGCTGAGCTCCAGGCTAGTGAAATAATGTGTTTACACTGACCGTATGACGTCAGACGGAAAGTTACCTGCCAACAGCTAAGTTTCAAGGCTATTACGTCACTGCGTGGAGGTCAAAAGAACGCACAGGCAGACTAGCGTAGATGTCTGGAAGACAGATAGGTTTGTTGACTAACAGAGAGGCCAGACCGAGGTGCGAATGACGTCAGACACGCGAAGATCACGTGACCAGTGTGAACAGTCAGGCCAGGTTCCCGCTGGATGAAATTAATGAGAAAGGACTAGTCTGTTACGTCACGCTAACCTTCAGCACTCCCATAAATATGGCGGCTGGGCGTTGGCAGCTGTCGGCAACAAACTTCGGCCCACTGCTACACTATAATTGAACACAACTCAATCAATTTCGATCGTCCATAAAAGACGCTTTGAACAGTTCCGTTGCAAGTTAGCGTTAAAACGCCAGACAAATCGAAGACATTTCGACAGTCGCTGGCAGTGCTGAGTCGCTGAGTATATTGTGCACTGTGACGGCGGCACGAGCAGCGTCAACATGGAACCAGACGGCAAACGACATGATTTGACCTTGTACTTTAGACTTACAGTCTCAGAAATGTGTGATGGAGCAATGCCATGAAAGCAGCGGTAAGTCACAATGCATAGAAGAAACGGCGTTCGCCTATAACCTTCAGCAACTGAAGATGGCAAATAAGTTATTAAACTCAGTATCACTGAGAACCGAGCCACGGCTAACATGTACAGAAAATTTGGTAAAATTAGAATGTGTGTTTTTTTGCGATATGCGAGCTTACATACGAACAGACAAAACAGACAGACAGACAGACAAACGAACATAAAGAGACGCTAATCGCAATAGCTCATTCGTAATTTCGGAAGCTGTCGAAAAATGTCAGCTCATGTCGGCCCTTGTTTGTCGGCCTTTGCTGTTAATGGCCGTTTACGTCACTAGAGCTGAAATAAGCTAAATAACAATTTCAGTTCAGCTCAGTTCCGCGACATGAGCAGTCCTGCAGCTGTCAATCACGGCGATGTGAATTACAGATGACACGGCATCTTCATCAGTTGCGAACTATTGACGTCCAATTTCAGTCACAGGCAGGATCGACAAACGGACAGACTGGTGGACAAGTGGAGCATGTACTACGTGGTTTATTACCCACGTCGACGGCAGTGGCAGGGCAGGGTCTTCTTCGGCGTTCGCTTTTCCCCACGACTTCTCAAAATCCGATGCACGAAACTTGACATAGAAATGCTTTACTATGAGTCCTGGAAACCGATTTATTTTGGGATCAAAAGGTCAAAGGTCAAGGTCACGATGCATAGAAACTGCCGGTGTAGGTTTTTGCACTCTTGTGAGTGCTATCTTCTTCTTCTTCGGCCATTAACAGTAAAGGCCGACAAACAAGGGCCGACATATGAGCCAACATTTCTCTGGCGGATAAAGCCGCACGTTATTCGTTGTATTCGACGTTTTAATTTCGTAGCGGTGCAGGGGCGTCGTGTTTTGTGTCATGTGCTACAGGTCTACTTTATGTCCTTTTTATAATTTCCGGTTTATTTTTCACTCGAATAACTACCCGCTGTTGCCATTGAGGCCGACGACGCTTAACGCGTTGAGTGCTGCACAAATAGGAACTTAAACATTAGAAGCGTGATTGGAATTAGCAGTGACATGTTGAGTGCGCCGTTGTGGCACTCACGCTGCCGAAATGCCATCGTCTTTGCCATCGACAGAGACATTCTGACCACGTCTTGTCCACGTTGTTTCCGTATTTTATCTCGCACTAATTCGCTTACCGCAGCTAATGCAGTCATTAGCCTTTGTCTGTGCTACATATTTACTCTTTCTTCTTAGATTTCCATATCGTAAGACAAATGCTGTTCTTTTATTTGGCGACTTACGTCACTTGACTTCTTTACTTTGTCAAAATAAAATTCAATGGCATTCTTATTGTAGGCTATGTTCGATTACTGCAAGTGCGGATGGGTACTGTGGCCAAAAGGCTGCACGCGCATAAAGCTGGTTTTTGGCTTGTGTTGAATAGGGTCACTGTCATTTCCTTTCCCAAAAGTGGACTGTTTTTTCGTGACTTCGTGACGTTATTTTACTCCACACTCCGAAATTGGCCGTTTTTGTCTTTTACGTCACACACAGTGTACACTGCAGGCGTTCTCAACGCCAATGCGACAGGCAAGTTTGTGTGCACTTGTACACCGTGGGCCAAGAAAACATACCACTTTATTTTTCACTATAATTCCCGCATTTCTTGGTGGATTTTTATACTTTTTATATCATTAGAAACAAAAATCAATACTCTACAATGTAGTTATTTAACGTCACACTGCAGTGTTCACTTCATTGAGCTACTTTGTGCGTAATAACAATGCAATCAAATGGAATATGGAAATATGTTGAGTTCTGAAAATAAAATTTTGATCAAAATCTGCGAGAATATAAAAGATTTTCTGTCCGAAGACTCGTAGAGGAATACCATAACAAAAATCAAAAAGATAAACATTCGATGACTGTCTGCAAAAGTCACGCATAATCAGTTCCATCGAGCGCAACGCACTGCAGTAAGCAGCTGTTAGCCGCAGTCAACCAGATTGCAGATACCATTGCCGCAATTGAAGATACAGTTAAGGTTAAGTTGTCAACTTTATATACGTTTTGTAGAGTATTGAGTCCTGTTTCCATTGATACATAATGTGTAAATATCCACCAAGACATACCAGAGTTATAGTGAAAAATATAGTGGGACGTGTTTATGGTTCTTCGTATCCTGCGAGCTTCATAGTAAAAAGCAATGTTCTTAGCGATGTAATTACAATAACTTGTTGTTTGATGTTGGCATGCTGTAAAGTGAATGTAATTATCTGCATCACATGTTGTCGCTGCATCATGCTAGTAGACAGATGGTACTATGTCCTCAATGTTCCTTGAGTGACATACGACCAAAGGAACACAATATAGCCGTTATCTGTGTATAATTCTATGCATACAACCTAACTAAACGACGTTTTCTCATGCTGTCGGTGTATAGAGAGAAACCACTGACATTATAGGGCCTATAGTTGATTTCGTTTGTTATTTTCCGCGTGAGTTCGTTTGTTGATTATTGTTATTATTGTTTGTTTGCGTTTTGCACTGTGTGATTACTACGTCTCTGACTGTTACAATCAACTTGTTCGTATCTTACTAGTCGTAATCACGATAAATCAGTGCGTTATTTCATCACAGTTGGCTTACGTGAAATGGTTTTTCTCTATATATTAGGCCCACATAGCACATAAATAACCTTTAGGCTTGATATCTAGATGCCTAGACCTAAAATCAGTGATATCTAAATGCGAAAAATACGCTTGCATTAATGTGGACATATTATAATTCATCGAGCTACATTGTTGTCTTGCTACACAAATGCAGTCGACGACTCAGTTCTCGGTGTTCATCCCATGCGCAGCATGCTGACTGCCCGCTTGCCACTCTGCTCCGTGCCATCCGGATACAGTCTTCCCGTACTAACGAGTCTCTCACTGTTCTCGTCGCGTTTACCCATTCGTAACATGCTCACGGCCCTCTTCTCACCTTCAGCGCCGCGCCCCATTCGCAGCATGCTAACCGCATTCTTTTCACTCGTCGGCCAGACGCGGCCCATCCTCAGCATGGAAACAGCCCTCTTGTCTGTCGTCGACCCGCCACGACCCATACGAAGCATGCTCACAGGACGTTTGTTCGCCTCAGATCGACCCATCCGGAGCATTCCGACCGCCCGCTTGTCAATCTCGGCATTGCGACCCATCCTTAACATGCTAACCGCCCGTTTCTGCCCGCCGTCTTCCTCCGAAATCCGATCTCTGCCCATCCGCAGCATACTCACCGCCTTTTTCTCGGCGGCTTTACCGCCGTCCG
>Ga0209780_1003015_pt1 | contig 12341 bp, 11 predicted proteins | sample WorMetexBAHAMAS2_FD_187384 | JGI IMG/M metagenome (GOLD analysis project Ga0209780, IMG submission 187384) | Marine gutless worms symbiont microbial communities from Max Planck institute for Marine Microbiology, Germany - Inanidrilus exumae... | ecosystem: Host-associated > Annelida > Digestive... | reverse complement strand
CCGCCGTACAGTGTCGGCCGCCCGACCGCCCACGCGCCGGGCCCGGAGGCAGCCGACGGCCCACTCGCCCAGCGACCGGTTCGCGCGCCCGCCGGCAGCGTTACAGACGACGACGTTGACATACGACAGATCGAGAACAGACACCAGCGAGCAAAGCAATGCTGGTCCATTAGGCGGGCCAGTAATAACGTGACATATCTTCGCCAGTAACTTAACTTCGCACAGTACGACATCGACATCGATGCCTTACAACATGAAGATTGTATCGTGACCATAGATTGTGTGACGTCACTTCACCCCATGTATATAAGAGGGTATACAGTTCGCAGCAGACCTGAGTGTAGTGACCGCACGCTTTGCCGGGTGCGCACGTGAGAGAGTCGTAATTGTAGTCGGACTTTTCGTCAAACCAGGCCTGTACGCCGCCAACCACCCCCTTGCTAGCGTCGCTGTTGACGTACAGGTTCTGCCCGAGCTGCTTGTAGCCGACAGCGGCCGCGTCGAACGGCGGCTGACCGTGTTCGAAGTCGCACCTTGTCGACCACGTCTGAGCCAGTTCGGCCAGTTTGCTGTTCCAGCGCTGCACAGTACACCGATCGCACCGTTCCACGTCAGTAGTCAGCCCTAGTTCAAGTCGATTTTGCTAAATTAATTGCAATTTTTACCTGCGCGACAGTGCTGTATTGGCTATGGCCCTATGTCCGTATGTCCGTCCGTTTGTCTGTCGCAAATCTGAGTTCTGTCAAAACGACTGAGCGGTTTGAGCTCATTTTTGACACAGAGGATACCCTCGATTTGTCCTGCACCGTTTTGGAAATCGGGTACCTCCAAAATAAGGGTACTTCCCTCTAGAACTTTGTCTCACACTCTGGACTTAGAAAATTTCGCAACTGCACGTTAAACATCGCAAGTTTTGTCAACTTAGTTGGACGCTCAGTGGGATAAACTGCCGACGATCAACTTTGTGTATAAAATAAATAATAATAAAACAGAATTTGTATAGCGCCGTAAAGTCCGAAGATACAGATCGAGGAGCTGGGCGTAACGCAGTGCATCGCGCGGTTTTGTCTGCGGCAACTGAGCCTTGAAAATTCAGTCTCGGTACTGTTGCTTTCTCGGTGACAATACTCAGAGGATGTTTCGTTCGCAGAATCGTTAATTATTACATTATATTACATAGAAATTATTTAAAGTCGCCTATGGTTAAAAACTGCTAAGCGACTGTCCGGTGTAAGCACTAGAGGTAAGTGTCAGTAACTGTCTGCCGGGAATGATTGCTGCAAGTCAGTAATAATTCGCTACAGAAATGCCAGTAAAACAGAAAGCCAGCTGAGCGATCGATCGTAGCTTCGAAAATATTATTAAACGATACGATACGGTACGGTAGATTTACGTGCTCTCAAAATCGAGATGGCCAGCTTAATCTAGCGAACGGGACAGAAACGAAAAATAAGGAAAACTAAAAACAAAACCGATTAGCGCAGAAGAAATGGTCCGGACAATAGTCTGTATCAGGCTGCAGCTGCAGTCGGGTATATATTATGGAAAAGCTGCTGGAAACCTGACATGCGCGATAGACAGAGTTCCATTTGATTTGCGTATTATCATTCAGCAATATCAGCATATTAAGGACTTCAACCACAATGCTAAATGTGTGGTTAAAGATACAAGGATACACCGTGGCCTATTGTCAGAGCACTGCATCTCTGTTACCGGTACTGATACTTGGCAGCATCTATGCGTTCCGCCAACCGTCATCTTCTTGCAGTACCGCGGTTTATGCTCAGTCGTTGGCTCCAGGGTCTGGAATTCTCTTCCGGATTTTGTTCGGGACCCGACGATCAGTGCAGACTGTTTTAGACTAAAATGTATTTGTTTGCTCGATACTAGTGCATCTAGCGCACTAGGCGTTCTTGACGATAATTATGCTATTTACTTACTTACTTACTTACTTACAGCGTTGGTCCTCAGGGCAAAGACCAAGGCAAAACACTGTAGTGCTTACCATGTTTTCCATGTTGGACGCTCCTTCTCCGGCGCGCAGCTTGTTGTGATGGTCGACAATCTCCTGGATCTGCTGAGAGGTGAGGCCACTGCTGCGGCTCGACGTACCTCCATCATCGTCGTCTTGAATCACTCTCCACTTTTGAAAAAACATCGGACTGTATGCATCCACCTGGACAAACGCCGCCATTTAATCGTTTATAGTAAACTGATTGACTGCGGGAAGACCACGGGAACTACGCCGTCATCGGCGAAGGCTGAGGAGTAACATTCGCTAGGCCCTATGTGGTGTTGCCTTATGCAAAGATTGCCTATGTCTTGAATAAGCGCGTGTAGAGGCGGCTAGACGCTTTGAAAAGTGCTGCGACGGATGACAAGTTTTAGGATTAATTAGCCTACTTAAATGTAGCTACATTCCCATTTTAACTCGTAGGACGTCCGTAGCGTGATGGTGCAGTACAGCAAGTTGCAACCGCATCTCATACAGATTAATAAACCTATCATAGATCTACTACAAATATCGTAGTACAGAAAGAGTAAAAAGCAAAGAAATTAATAACCATAGCGTGCCATACGGTCATACACGTGGTGTAGCGCGCTGGGTGCTCTCTCATTGCACATAATAATCACGTCGCAGCTACCAGCATGCATGTACGATACGATACGATACGATACGATACAGTAGATTAACGTGCGCTCAAAAAGATGGCCAGCTTAATCTAGCGCACGGCCAAGAAACGAAAAATGAGGAAAAATAATATCAAAAACCGAGTAGCTCAGAAGAAACGGTGCAGGCAAAACTCCGTGGAGGCAGTCCACGTAAATGGTGCAACATTTAGCGTATAAAACTGTCACGTTTACATCAGTAATTTCTTCCAAAGGCAGGAATTGCTTTTAGGCCTAAAAACTTTGTAGAGATAACGAATTTTCCGTGTACCTTTCAGTGGACTTTTAGGCACGTTTTCGTTGCGGTTCGGTTCAAAGATGTAGCGATCGAAAATCCATTTTCGAGAAAACTATAATGAAATCGAGCTTCGATCGATTTCTGAGGCCAGTGAGTGCTAATAATTACTAGGGTGAGTTATAAATTGATTATTTTCGTGTAGCCTATACGTAAGACACATATTACTTATGTGTCTGAAAACTACACGTAGAGTCGGGTCAAAATTCACGATATCAATAATTGTAGTTGAGGTATCAAATGACTGAAGTAAACAAGACAAGATAAACGTCAATCACAACCGAGAAACGATACAAAATACGTGATGTGACCGAGATGCAGCGACAACAATGTTTATTGTTTTTATTTAGTTTTATTATCTCCGCGAAAGCGAGGGAATATGTTTTTGCCGGCGTTGGTTTGTCTGTCTGTCTGTGTTTATGTCTATGACCACGATAACTAAAAATTGTGGACGGATTTGTACCAAATTTTAGGGGAAAGGGAAGATCAAGTTCATGTTTCGTTACGATCGGTAGAGGGATGTGGGAGTAACGGTCAAAAAACTCCGTAAACCGGCGATTGTTTACATTTTATACTTGCACGCTGAATCATATCCGCAAACGGTAACGTAACGTAACGTAACGGTAAAAAAACTCGGCGATTGCTTTCGCGGGGATTTGTACTCTCTCAGAGTACTTTCCATCTAATTTACATTGTTTCGTTGTCGTGATGAAGTGATTTGCACTCACACAACGTTAATTTTGACGTCACGATGATGGATAATGATGATGATGATGATGATGATGCGTAGGCCTACTAAATTTCAACTTATACCACTGCACGAGCTTCGGTGCGAGATGCCGTCATCATCAGCATCAGCAACACTGATGATATGAGCGTCATCATCGTCATCTTCGCCGTTGTATCGCAGCCAGCGACAGCACCACCCAGACCGTCGCAGTCGCTTAAATAGACATAACGCTATGCGTGACAACGCCGCATAAAGCCTATACGGGCAATAACTACTTGGAGTGGACGCCTAAATGAGATATAGCGTATAGGTGCTTTAGCGTCCACTTTAATCCGCGCCTATAAGCCACAGACCCAAATTAAGACGTTAAGAACATTCATTATTATTTGAAAGCTGCAATCGTTACCATACCTTCAGCGTACATGCGGTACCTATGTTACTTTTTGGAAAATGTACGTACGATCGTCACGATATAACCAGCCTATTATATCGACAATACGGCGCAGAATAGTTTTGACTGGGTCGTTGTGTCCAGGGGCGCCAATCCCTCTTATGCATAGGCCTACTACGACAGCAAAAATATGTATGTATAAGGTCTATCGGGTAGAGTGCAAAGCCAAAGGCGGATCCAGTCGCTTATTTTAAGGAGCCAATTGTCCCCTTTCATCTGCTTAATTCCTCTTTTCACTTAATTCATTTCTCCCGCCTTCATCCTCCACTTACCCACTGTAACTACCTCACCTTTGTCTTATTTTCCACCGCGTCCTTTCCTTGCATCTCGATGCCCTTGTTTCTGAAATCCAGGTAGGGGAGCTGGGAGAGCGATGTGAGCTCCCAACGGGTCCAGGTAAAGTCAAACAGCTTTTTAATTGTGTTTGAGACCACCAAAATTCCTATTTAACCGTTCGGCTTATCTGCCAAGTTGTTGGCCGAAATTTTTCTCGGCTGGCAGCTAATTCTGCGTCAACCCAGCGGGGTCAGGGCTGAGCCGTGTGTGCAGCCAACCAAAGATTTTCACATCTTTTTTACGCTTCTTTGACCACTTCTAACATTTTATATTGTCGATTTTTATGCTTGTTGCAAAAATCCCCCTGATGTGTGTGAAAAATGTCTCTGAATATTCTCATGACATCAGCTTTGAGCGTCCAATATGGGCCACGGCGCCGCTTGTTGTGTTGATATCGGATATGATATATAGGCCTAACGACAGATGGGCCTAACACAACCTATGTAGAGCCTCCATACATATTCTTTGCGATATTCCCTCCTTTAGATCTCCATGAAGCTTCAGCTGCCTGCTTCAGCGTCAAATGTGCAGACATTACTTTTTCATATCCTGCGAACAGATTAGTGATGACAAACTTACCGGCCAGTAAAAATTCGTTATGCTCTGCAATTCATTATTCCAAAAAGCAATAGGCCTAATGATAAAGATATTATCATCATCATCGTTTATTACGCCTATATGGCAGTACAAAGAGACACAATAAATGATAGAGCGGCCTAGAACATACATGTACGTGTCCCGAATTACTTACGTAGTCCTAAGTTCATAAAATTATTATTTCATTTTGTCGTGTGCTGCTTTTCCATGCTGGATGTAGGCTATACTATTATAAGCTAAGTTTCCGTGCATAATTACAAGCGGAATCCACAGTTTGATTACTACTACACAACCGCCGTAATTATAACCATGCATTTGCACCTGAAGCGAGTACATATCGTTTTAAACATCCGCAGTAATAGATTCATCGTGTATCTCGAGTCGACGGCTGACTAATAAGCAAGTTGGTTTAGCGTAATAGGCACACAATGCGACACAACAGTAGGTATTCACTTTTGGACCCGCCTAGGCCCCTACCATGTATAATATGCTAGTGACAGCAACGCGATGTCAAGCAATCAACGAAAATGGAAAATTGAATAAGCGCACGTAGCGCATAAATGTGGAGCGCGTTAATTATGTCGCGCGCGACCTGCAGCCGCATTTGATCGACAACAGCAATGACGTTGTATACATCGACAGTGCTAATTAAATTCATTGCGTGTGATGCGGACGTATAAATGCATGCGTAGTCATAACAATAGCCGGTCGACTCGCGTTCAGACATTACTTATAAGTTAGCATTATACTATAATGCAATCGGTAAGCTACGTCTATACCCTACGTCAATTGTCGACCAATTTAATGCAGTGCTAGGTAGATTTTATGAACGAAACGCATGACTGTTGGTGAATATTTGGCAATCAAAATAACGTAGGTCTCTAATCACTACTTCAGAGGAGTAGACAAGATTATACATGAGCTTCTTACGAGCACATTAACTATATTCGCATGGTCAGGTAGGGCCGTAGCTATACATAAATGAGATCATTGGTGTAAAAACGTTGAAATAACCAGCGATTTCGTCCCGATGGTGGTGAAACAATATGCCTATGCCGATAGCCATTTATCTCCTATCCGGTGATTAGCCGGTACGCAGCAACCACGGCAAATGATAGGCAGCCTGTGACTTCGTTCATGTTTAAGCGATATCGTAACATGACTGTCACGCTTGGTTTTTACCGCGCGACGCTATGCTAGCGCGGTACTCGCTGTCGTCGTGTGTCCGTCTGTCACAAGCCGGCACTGTACCAAAACGGCAAAACATAGGATCACGCAAACAACGCCATACGATAGCCCAAACAGCCAGACATACAGACACGCTGATCGCAATACTGCGCACCCTACCGGAGGCGAAGTATAACGAGATGCAGCTAAGCAGGGAATGACGACTTGAAGTAAAGTTTTTACCGCGCGACGTTATGCTAGCGCGGTATATGCTGTCGTCGTCCGTCTGTCATTCACAAGCGGCACTGTACAAAAACGTGTAAACATAGGATCACGCAAACAACGCCATACGATAGCCAAGGGATTCTTGGCGAAATTCCAACGGGGTTTGGGGGTCACCCCATACGGGGAGCCAAATAGAGGTGGGGTAAAATAAATGGGCGATTATCGAGCAACATCTCGCTATATATCAGAAACGGTGCAAGATGGGGACATAGTTACTATGAAACACTAATAGGGACTCGTATGCGCTATATTGAATGGCACTGTTTCCAGTGACCTTGAGTGAACATAACTACCCAAAACCTCCCAATTTTTGCTATTTTGTATCGCCTTTCGTATCTTCGTAGTGGGTAGAGATAAAGCCTTCAAATTTGGTAGTAGGTTGATCGTATCAAGTGCTAGGCCATGGATGGCAAACTGTCCCTTTAAGGGGCGTGGTCAGGTTACGTAAAGCATTTAAATTTTGGTAGCATCAATCAATCATATCTCATGAACGGCTGAAGCTACAGAGGGTCGAATTTTGCATGCATGTAGGCTATGCCAAGTCCCGTCATAAGGAAGACAAATCACCCTTAAAAGGGGCGTGGTCAGGGTCATGTGATCAACTTTAAATTTTGACGCCCCAATAACATCTCAGCGACGGTTACAGCTAGAATCATCAAATTTTGCATTCAGGTAGACTGTATCAAATCCTAGCTTACGGTGCAAATCCTAGCTTACGGTGACAAACCACCCCTAAAAGGGGCGTGGTCAGTCACGTGACCTTTTTTAAATTTTGCCTCAATCATATCTTTGTAATTGGTTAAGCTAGGCACTTCACATTTAGTCTATTGATTGATACAGAGTAGTACGAGTGCGTGTGTAATATATTACTCCCAAAAGGAATGTGTTCAGTCACGTGACCTCTTTTAAAGTTTGGGAAATAAGTGATAATATATCGGAAACGATGCAAGACAAGAGACATAGTTGCAATGGAAGACTAATAGGAAATCGTATGTGGCCTATCGAATGGCACTATTGCCAATGCCCCTGAATGACCTTGAAGGTCACTGTTGCTGTTTGAAACCTTTATAACTCCCACAGCTCGTAAAACAACACAAATTTGCTAACAGCGCGTTCCACGGTCCTTCTGCAGTAGCTGAGCTTCTTGTAAGGTTACCCTTGAAAGACGTGAGAGATGGAGAACTTCTGGTAGACAATGCTTATAGGTAATGCTTATGAAGATTTTAAATTCACACCGAGCACTAAAGCTGATCAGGCGCCGCAACGCAGCGCAACGGAAGACGACGCACGTTGACTTGCGTGAACGTAAACGTAGGCCTATGTTAAAAACTGCCGATGTATGATAAATGTACCCCAGTATGCAAGAAAATGGCTAACGACAACAACAAGCTTGACTCAACTGCTGCTGGTGCACAGATATCATTGTTTACTATGTGTGTCAGTGATGGGCGAATGTTAAAGTGCAGTATAACTTTTATTTGAACTAGTTTGTACGTCATTTCTCGCGTCATAATGCCAATTTCACCACGTACACGACGAGTGACGTATCGTGTTGGAGCAATGCTGCACTTCACAATGCATCGTCTGAAAATACAGCCCTACGGAAGGCTGGAAGTTTCACACTTTTCTATGGAAGCGATTTAGACCCCACCCCGAACGAGCGTGAGGCCCACGCTCGCTCGTGGTGGGGTATACAGGTCAGTACCTAGGTTGTAGACAAGTTAACAACTTGTGGCAAGGTCGCGTCAAAAACTACAGAAAGTCTAAAGAAAACGCCAGAACGCATGAAAACGACACAAACATGAATAAATCACTCAGTACTAGTATTTGCGCCGCAGCGGCCAGCAGTTATAGGCTAAGTCAGATGACCGCAAGAATCCAAAAGAACTGGAGTAAGATATGCACTACATATAGGCCTAGTGTTGTGTTGCCCGACACCTGAGGCCAACAACGTCGAAGATCAGTATAGAATCGCGTTCATAAAATTGTCTACAGTCAAGAACCATGTTCTCGCTCGTTTATGTGCAGCAATCAAAATATGAACTAAAGTGCAAGCAGCGCTGCGCGGCCGGCTAGCGCGTCGACTCCGAGGGGCTCACTCAACGTCATGGGTGGTCTCTCACGTTGATGTACTTGACGAGGTCAGTGACTCGTGTGCTGTAGCCGTACTCATTGTCGTACCTGTTCGTACAGACCACACGCACGCACATACTCAGCTTTTTAAACCGCCCTTTTCGGAGTCACTCACTCCCCAGCGGCGGATGCAGAGGGGGTTCGCTTGGTCCGTGCGAACCCCTCGCGCTGTATAAAACCGCCGTCTATATTGCTTGACTAACAAAATACTGTTTTGCTTTCTTCAAAATTACATTGTATAGTAAAATTTGCAAAACATGGACTTCTGGGAGACTTCGTCCCCAAGTCTCTTACTGCGCCAAGAACCCCACTTGGTTCCCCATGCCGAAACCCTGACGAACCCCTTCCCCAATCGTGGATCCGTCCCTACTCAGAATGGAGCCGTATCCCCCAATAGAGACCCTAAATACAGGTGAGATAGGAAACATTTGCCACTTTCGACAAATAACTAGGTATATCTCGAAAACGGCACAAGATATACGCATATTTTCTATAAAAGATGAATAGAAAGTCATATACTCTCGATCAAATAGTGATAATTGCCGATGACCTTGAGTGACCCCAATCACCCCAAATCGCCCCTATTTTTTACATTTTGGGTATTCCTTCATATCTCTGGAATGGCCGAAGCTACATTTCTGCATTCAAGTAAGCCATATCGATTTACTAGCCTTGGGGTGGCAAACTACCCCCAAATGGGTAGTGGTCAAGGGCAAGTAATCCATTTTAAATTATGGGGCTCCATCGTATCTCTTTAATGGGTGAAACTAAACATTACAAATTTGATACTAGTGTATGCGTGATTAATTACCCCCAAACAACCGTACCATGCGAAGTGGTTTGCATGATGGTACGTTTGGCTGTTTTGATAGAACACTGGTTTGAGACAGACAACAAACGGACGGACGGACAAATAACTCGGTGTATCTCGAAAGCGGTACAAGATAGGCGCCTATTTTCTATAAAAGATGAACAGCAAGTCATATACCGTCTATCGAATGGTGATAATCGCCAATAACAATAACAACAGCGACAACGACCACAACAGCAATAATAATAATAATACACCAACTTATAACGCGCCCGTTCCGCGATTTCTGAGGCGCTGACCTTGAGTGACCCTACAGCCATTATGTCTCATAGCACATACCGCGCTGGCATATATCGTCGTGCAATAAAAAAAACCCATGAAGCAGGCGAAGACCAACCAGGCAATGAGCTTGACGAAGTTCTTATTGAGGGCGATGCCTGCTTCAGCGTCAAACGTGCAGCTGTACGTCGTGGTGATGAAGTCGGATGAGACGACCTGTTCGTCGGTGTAGCCGAGGATACCTTTGAGACGACCCTGCTCACTGGCCGCCTTCATTGTCGCCTTGATCTCGTCGTACGTCGCCTACATCATCATCATCATCATCATCATTATCATCATCATCATCATCATCGTCAACGTCCAGGTAACTGGCGCGCAATCACGGTCGTAAAGTTGGGGGACACGGTAATAATTGGGGAGAAGTAGGCCTACAACTCTCTAGTCGACTAGAGGCATAGGCAGTGCTGTAAGCAGGCTTCGGGAAAGAACCAGAGAAAATATTTGAATGAATGACATTATTTGTTCAAATGATGAACATAAACATAAAATAGCAATGATAGCAATAACAGATAAGGCATTAGAACTAAACAAACCATGCTGGATAGCAGCACTTATGGATGCCCATATAAACGACAGAAAAGCAAAATACATTATCGTTAAAACATTTCAGAAAACCAGCGAAGTCAACTAACTTAATGTAACGCTTAAAACTGGAGAGTAAATTAAAATTGAAAATGTCCGGCGGCAATGCGTTCCATAGATTTACAGTGCGCTCAGTAAAAAAACTGAACCTGGAATTAACACTACATTGTCTTTTACGCCACTTGAAACTATGTCAACGACTGAGTGATTCATAGCAAAACTCCAAATAATCGTCACGATGTACATCAACATAAACGAATACAATTTTAAAACACCAGATTAAGTCTGCGTGCAGATGTTCGAACTCGATAGAAGGTAGACTATATTTAATGGCTTTAGGCGTTCCTGATAGGATATGCCTAACACCGGGGATTTGTTTAGTAAAACGCCTTGTGACTTTTTCTATGCTGTTAATTAGGTAGCTGTAACCTGGTGACCAGATCTGGCTAGCAAATTCCAATAATGGCCGAACATAAGTACAGAAAGCAAGTTTCAACGTTTGCTGATCACGAGTATGGAGACATTTTAAGATCAATGCTGCACGTTTATAGGCATTATGGGTAATAAGCGACATATGCTATTGTATATCAACCTACAATCATGATGAACACCAAGAAAATTCATACTAAAATCGGTGCATTTTTCTGCAATCTCTCGGCTTAGTACTGAACAAAAAGCTCTGCTACTGCATAAGGTATGGGAGTTAAAAAAGTTTCAAACAGCTAAAGTGACCTTCTAGGTTATTCAAGGGCACTGGCCATGGTGCCAATCGTTAGGCCACACACGATTTCTTGTTAGTGTTCCATTGCAACTAAGTCTCTATCTTGCACCACTGACTCTATCTGCTAGCCACTTGTTTTCCAACATTTAAGGAGGTCACGTGACACAGCACACATCCCCTTCAGGAGTAATATATGATGCGTGCACTAGTACTCCTATGCAACAATCAGCACACGAAATTTAAGTGCCTTCACCAATTCCAAAGATATGACTGGGGCAAATTTAAAAAACGGGTCACGTGACCCGGATCACACCCAGTAGGCAGTAGTCTGTCATCGAAAGCAAAGCACCTGATGTATTCTACCTGCATACAAAATTTGGCGACTGTCGCTTCAGCCATTCCAGAGATTGCAGGCGTCGAAATTTAAAAAATGGGTCACGTGACACTGACCACGCCCTTACAGGGGTGGTTTTTCATCCTTAGGCTGGGATATAATATAGTATACCTGTGTACAAAACTTGACGACTAACTTTAGCCAATCCAGAGATATCATTGGGGCGCAAAATTTTAAATGCGTCACGTGACGCTGTTCACGCCCCTTTTAAGGGTGATTTGTCCTCCATATGCTGGGACTTTACATAGCCTACCTGTGTACACAATTTGATCAATCTAGCCTGCTTCAGCAGTTCCAGAGATATGGTTAGTGCCCACCAAAATTTAATTTGTTCACGTGACCTTACCACGCCCCTTTCACTGATGATTTGTCGTCCGAGGGCTAGGAGTGACTCGATAAACCTTCCTACCAAATTTGAAGTCTTTATCTCCACCAACTACAATCATACGAAAATGGATACAAAATGTGGAAAATGGGGTAGTTTTGGGTAGTTAGGAGTCACTTAGGTAATTGAAAATAGCGCATTCAATGGAACGCATACGCGTTCTTATTAACGTTGTACAGTAACAATATCCCATCTTGCACCGTTTCTGAGATATAGCGAGATATTGGTCAAAAGTCGTTGATTGTAACCTACCCCACCTCTGTTTGGCGCCACAGTTGGGGGGTGATCCCGTTGGAATCTCGCCGAGATCTTTAGCATCAATGAACTAGATTCCCTGGACTAGAGTCCCTGGGCTATCGCATGGCGTTGTTTGCGTGATCACAGATTTAATCATCTTTGTAGAACTCCAACTTGTGACGGACGGACACACGATGCAAGCATATAC
>Ga0209780_1003014_pt1 | contig 12341 bp, 12 predicted proteins | sample WorMetexBAHAMAS2_FD_187384 | JGI IMG/M metagenome (GOLD analysis project Ga0209780, IMG submission 187384) | Marine gutless worms symbiont microbial communities from Max Planck institute for Marine Microbiology, Germany - Inanidrilus exumae... | ecosystem: Host-associated > Annelida > Digestive... | reverse complement strand
ACTACTGGTGACTCGTGCGACGGTCGAATAAGAGTGTTAAACCACAGCCTGTCGTGGTCTAAGTTCGTTAACACTCACTTATACCACTCCAGACAGTGGTTGTCTAGAACCGATAGAGTGTTAATTCCGGCGGCAGATTATTTCTCATTAGACTCATTGATGTGCATATGCATGTTGTAGACTCTTCCCGTTTTCGATTTGACGGTGAACTTGGCGGTTTCCTTCTTTGTTGACTTTTTCTTGTTGGCGGTTGGCTTCTTCGTTGACTTCTCTCCCGTCGGCGTTGAGGCTGCCCCTGATTCTGTAGCGTTCGCAGCGCTCGAGGGTTTCTTCTTGACGCGGCGACTTTCGTACTGTTCACTCGCCTTGTTCCCCAGCCAGAGCCAAGGCGCCTTCCAGTCTCTTCCCATGTCTTTCCAAAGGCGAGCGCCCTCCGAGGTAGCATCCTCAACGGTTGGGTATCGCTTGCGATACGCTTTAACGTAGTCGAAGACAAATAACAGACATCCGTTGCTGGTGCACTTGATCAGCGGCCTCATCGACTCGATCTCCTTCTGGCTGCGTACTGCTCTAGCAACAGCGTAGAATGGTTTCTTCAGCGGCTCTTCTAAATTCTTCTAATCCTCGCTCAGTTTCTTCACCTCTTCCGGGCCAAAAGCCGACATATTTCGAGCCATGTATTTCACGTAGTACGTGAATGCGTTGGCCGCGTTGAGCGACGGTCTCGACAGTACTTCTGCTGTTTTGACTTGATCCGGTCGCGGGCGATGTTGAGCCCGAATTTCCCATTTTAGGTTCGATCAATTTTCTTGTTGAAATTCCGTGCCTTTATATGTCTAAAAATCTAAAAGATGTTACGTCGAATAGTCACTAGTACACTACCGCAGTCGCAGTTCAGTGGTTTAACATACACTTGGTCGGCAGCTCCAGCATTTGGCCTGTAGACTAATCTCAGTGCACGTGCAACATGGCTCATCTCTTCAGATGTCACACCAACTTTTGCAGCCTCAAACAGTGCTTCAGACTCGTTCTCCCAGTCATCACAAAGCACTTGTAGTTTGGACTGCAGGGCTTCGATAGTGGACAATGCACTGATAAGGTCGTTGCCAACAGCCTGTAGGCACATCGACACAGTAAATAAGTAAGTAAGTAAGTTTATTGTTAACAGACTGTCAGCTTTGCAGCTGAATAGATCAATACATAATACAATGACAAAAGCAACAATATACAATACGCTACATAGATTAAGGTCTCAGGTCTCAGCAAAGAGGACACTTGTTCGCAGGTGATCAGCGTAATTAGGAACTCTGCTTTTTGAATACTGCTCAGGAGCCTTCTGGCATTTTTCCGTGTTTCGAGTGAGTCCCACATCACCATATCCTCAAGCGCCTTGACTACACTGGGCAACAGCTGGCGGGTCACCAAGACGGCTTTATGCCTCTCCGCAAATCGAGTTTGGCACAATGACACCAAATGTTCCGCATCTTTATTGCTACCTTGGCTCGACTGCTTGATAACTTTGACCAAATGACTGTTTCTCTTGGCATATTTAAAGAACGAGACCATTTCCTGGATTTTGTTGAGGCAGTGCTGCACAGCCACCACATTTGTTGATTGTGACCCGCTCAAGTTGACGGCATGCAGCAGTGAAAATAATCTGCAAGAGGGGCACTAGCCCAGATGACGGAAGTGACACTGACCCTTTCACTTGACATGGCAGCTGCCCCGTCGTAACCTTGGGCAACAGGTCGGTCAAGTGGTAGCCCAAGTTTTTCAACCACGCGAAGCAGAGTCGCACCAATGGCTTGCCCACTTAGCTTCACCTCACTGTGAGATTCGCTCAGTTGTGCACCGAATATCACTGATAAGGTCAAGCATTGCTATAGGCTCTTCACGGACCTCAACCTGTCCTTCTGTTTGAATTTATTGAATAAGCAGCAAAGGGCCAGTTGCAGCCACTAACATGCTACACAATGCCTAACTGATACAATATACAGATGCAATACAGAAACAGAAATACTAAAAACATACTAGAATACACACACACAAACAAAAACATGCCAAGGTTCGAACGAACACTAGCAGACGTATGAATGAGTGACACACTAAGTTAAAAGTGACATCAGACTTTCGATATAACATATTCCAAACTCAATCAAATGTACTAAATTTAAAAAAAACAACATCAATCTTTCCCTATTCTGAACCTACTCAAATCAGTTCTGCTCAAAAGGCTTTTGAAACATATCGCTGTTGCTGACACATCGAACCACAACTGCCAGTTGCTCACGCTTGGCTCTATCCTGAGTCTCGTCTGTCATAATTGCGGCCAGAACTGTGATTCTTTGACATCGCGAACAATTTTATCTTTGATAATGTTTCCTGCAGTCGTCAGTAATTCGTTTTGCTGACTTTGCTGACCTACGTTGCATTGCCTAAAACAGCATACAAATTTGTGCATAACTAGACAGTACTGGTTTCTTCAGTAATCAGTGACAGAGATGTAAAAACGTTTTACGTTTTTTATTCAGGCCACGTTTTTACGTTTTTAACTTTTTATTATTCCAACGTTTTTATTATAAAAAACGTTGAAAATAGTTTTATATTTTATTTTACTAAACGTTATGAATTTACCTTTCACGGTGTAGCACAGTAGTGCTTACACTGTTGTAAGGGCGACCAGCTATTCCTTTGGAGAAGGGCACAGTTTGGGGTATCAGAACTTCGAAACCTCTGAACCGATTGTCACAAAATTTGGCATGGGTGATTACGTCGGCGATATGACCCAGCAAGCCAAAATTCAAACCGATCACCCCAGTGGGGGCACCCGGCAAATGGGTGAAATATCGCTCTCGCGTGGTTTTTAATTTTCTTTTTTTGTGACCACAATTTTTGCTCGCGTCCCGAGCCTAAACCAGAGAACCTATTTTTATGCGGTTTGATTCATAGGATGTCAATCCCGGCTTATTGATTTCCTAGAGGGATAAAACTGCAAAAATTTCCGATTTTCGCAATTTTTACCCCCAAAACACCCCCAAAATGGGCGTAAATAGGCATTTTCAAGCTTAACGCTCAAAATATTATAACTTGCATATTATCGAAACTACTGCACTGATTCAAACCAAATTTTGCACAGTGACAGAGACCACCAAAATACACTTCGTGGATGGTCCAAACAGGCGTATAACAAATCCAAGATGGCGGACGGCCGCCATCTTGAAAAATCAAAAATGGCCATATCTCCGCAACGCCTTGGCCAATTTGCACAAAATTTGGCGTGATGACACATTTTGGCCCTCCGAAGGGTATGGGCAGTTAACGTTTACAACTTTTAGAAATCCAAGATGACTTACAGCTTGAATGGTGTTAGCACACTTCACAAACTGATACTGTATAATGGAGCCCATATTCTGAGACCAAGATAGCACATGGCCTGCACCGAGGTTAAATTCTTGCTTAACTGGTATTAGCAAGCTTCGCAACTGATACTGTGTAACAAACCGTGGCCAGTATTAACTCACTTAGCTGAAAAATGCAAGCTTCTAACGCGACTAAACTCCACTTGGCAGAAAACTTCTGCACGGCGTGCTGGGTCACTTCTTTGGCGTGCTGGTCACTACTTCTATGAGTAGAAGTAGGAAAATGTATACCCGATACCAACAATATAGTACGTGGAGCAAGTAGCATTAATACGATACGATATGATACGATACAGTACATTAACGTGCGCTCAAAAGCTGACGAGATTGCCAGCTTTATCTAGTGCACGGCCCAGAAACGAAAAATAATAAAAAATAAAATCAAAAACCGAGCAGCTCAGAAGAAACGGTGCAGGCAAAAGTCCATGGAGGCAGTCCGGGAGGAAGAAGTGAAACTAACTATAATATAAACTGATAAAACGTATAGAAGTATTAACGTCATGAGACTTGCTGACGTTGTGTACAACCGGTTCAACTACTGTGGACATAAACTGAGGTTCTTCATCAGAAATAAGTGGTTTACAAAACATATCCATTCGTAGCTGCTGGCCATGATCACACTTTCGTTTTCTGGGTTCTTTGCATTGCTCTCTGCTTTCTTTTCGCTGAATTGGCAAGAAGTGTTCGTTTTTTATGTGCCCAATGTTAATCGGGTCCCATGTAACACCAGATCCTTGATTTAGAGGTCGATAAATTTTTTCAACACATCTTTATCGCTTGGATCGAACGAGAATACCGCAATTTCCGTATGAATTCCTGACAGTCTGCGAATGACCCAGTCATCATCAACATCGCGGAATGGAGTTGCAAGATCCTCAAGAAACTTGCTGTCAACAACTGCTTCAAGAAGTTCCTTGGAAAAATTCTGCAAAAACAAACAAACATATTAAGCTTAAAATGCTAAACTGAGAGAGTGATTGTTATGTAAGCATGATTGAATTTGAAGCATTACAGCAGAAAGTGAGCAACGTTGAACTTGAAAAAGAGAAAGTATAACGGAACAATAGAGAATGCTGACCAGTTTGTTAGACCAGCAAAAATCAGAACAAGAGAAGAAACATGTATAGACCTAACATACGTATTCGAGTTTTTAAATTTGTTCACATTTATATATTTATTTAACTCAGACCACAGAGGTCCATAAAACAACAACACACAGACAAATACAGAACTACAGAGAACTACAAACGACACTAGAAACTGGTAACTCAAACGTTCACTTTTTGTAAATAAAATTTAGCTGTCTGTCTTTCATTGCAGCAAAGTGATCAATAATGTCATCAATGAATGTGGCATACGACGCCAGTTCCTTCAGCAAATCACTTTCAATAGTTAGGAGCATCAGTTGTTTCAATCTGTCTTGGCACATGATGGAACAAGTATATGTTTTAAGGCGGCGCAGCACACTGAAGTTTCATTCACACGTAACACTAGTTAGTGCAACTGTAAGGGAAGGCGGGCACCCACTACTTCAGTACTTTCTCACCGGATTTGTGAGAATCTCCTAGGTCACCGTGGTTGAGGCTACATGGGATTGGACCCCTTGACGCCCGTCTATAACTCACGTAATGCATATATAATAAACAAGAAACTGCATGAAAGCATCACCTAGGACACATTCAAATTACCTGAGGATCTGAAGTTGCAGTGTTCTGTGGTCTGTCACTCGTCAGTTGTACTACCGTTTCTGACTAATAAGATGACTTAAGACACTCAACTATAGCAAGTGAGTAACAGTATATTGTAGCGCAAGTAACGATCGCTCAGGCAACTATCGGAGCGAATAAGAATAATAATGATAATGATTCACATGCTAGGTACTCAGGTTTATATACCCTTATGAACGTATGTTGTCGCCTAAAGAGGAGAAACATATGGCTTCCGAGCCGGCAAACTCCACCTTGGAACGGTCCACATGTTTTATATGTTTTTATACACATCATTATGTAAACGTGGTATCGGGCCGTCGGCTCAGTCTTACATAAGGGACACTGACGTCACTCGGGCCACTAGCGTGAGTTCCGCTGACGTGAGAATGACTGTATTTATGTTTTTCTGCATTTGTGCAAACTCATTTATTGTTTGAGCTGTCAACCCACGGAAAACTAGCGATAACCTAACCGTTCATGTAATCCCAGTTATATTGTCAAGTGTTCTTCAGTCTAAATTCAGTTTGGCTACCTCCATAGCTATACAACACAATGATGGTGCAAACACTGAAGACATCAGGATTGTACGAATATATCCCACTTTCCAGGAATCCTTTCATAGCAATCTGATGATTAGCTGCCTTTTCATATGCAATTCGCTCCAGGCCAGGAACCTGTGCTTCTGTTATTGCACGACAAGGATGTTTGGTTGTCTATTTATCACAACCTTGACTGTAGTACGTATTGAAGGCACCGTAGAAAGTGACGTCCAGTGGTTGGATCTTATGCGTTGAATATGGTGGCAACGACAACATAACAACGTGATTCTCGCAGCAATATTCCACAGCTTCCAAACTCATTTGTGAAGCATGATTTGTCTACAACGAGCGGCACAGGATCGTCCTTCGTTGGTCTGGTGTGGGTAACAAAATGCTTCAGATACTAGACAAACAGTTCTTGATTCACGCAACCGTTCTTGTCGGCTAAACCAACACACTCTGACGGCGCATCATTGAAGAATTCAGCACGCATTCGAACTCTGAGGAAAATGAAAGCAGGCGGCACGAAATTAACCCTTTTGTTCCCAAATTATAAACTCTTGTGATAAAAATTCTGAATTTGAACATTGCTATGTAAAACGATATTGGTAAACGACCTAATATACTATTTGACGAAAATTTGGAGTTTTTTGTACTTTTGCGCCATGACGCTATATGGCGTCAACGGGGTTCAATGTCAGTTGATGCCATATGGAGTCAATTTGTGTCGTTACAGTAGGCGTTGTTTCTGAATGGCACATCAACTCCATAAAGGCTATGCTGTGAAACTTAGGTTGAAAATGCACGACTTTGATTAAATTCTGCAACCAAGGCTTTCAGATAGAATAAAAAGACGGATATTAATATCAGTAAACATTTAAATCGGTTAACCCGCACTGGGCAAAAACAGAAACCGAAACCTGTAAACGGTATAGAATAGTGAAAATTCACTTAATTATTCTGAAAAAAGTTTCAGCGAGTTTGAATACTCAGACATCTAAGCATAAGTATGATATGCGATAAAACAGTTCTTGTCTTTCGTTATGCACAGATGAGCACCGCACTTCACACACTTGATACGAACATATGAATGGCACAGTCTGCATCTTTGTTTCGGCTCTGAGTGAGCTGGGAAATGTCCAACATTATCATAGCGAGCAGCGCTTCCTGTGGACGCCAGAACCGATCTTTTCTTTGGCTGAACCGGCCTGTCTTCATCATCGGAATTCGACTGTGACGATGGCGCATGAACAACGGCTGACGACGGTCGACCACGTCTTCGAACCAGTACTGGCGGGAGCTTGTTCTGTTGGATCAGTGCCTCTCCAACACTTGCTGTGAACTGAATCAGATCCATCTGTTCATGTGTCGGTAACACCAGCTGTGCTGCATGTCGTCTGTAGACCAACCAGCCATTGATAATAGCCAGATTCAAGGTCCAGAGGAATATTCTTCTATACCATTTAGTGCTCTTGTGATCAAGCGACATCAACATATCAAACAGATCAACGCCACCCATGTGTTCGTTGTACTCTTTCACAATTGCCGGACAATCAACATTGACATATTTGTGCTGTTTACGATCCCATCTCTTGACACTCGACATTGGTTGCAGTTCGCTGTGAGTCGATGACAGCTGTACAGCAGAGTTGTCCAGCCACCTCACAACTGCTAAACCGGAGTTAGCATCAACTGCCATATCGGAGGCACCACGTCCAATCTTCCGAAGGTCTTTCTCCGATTTCAGTGCACAACCTCGCAGTCAATTCGACCTTACCGTACCGACTGACCAGATACCCCACGAACGTAGCTGCAGTTGAAGCTCAAAGAACGTGAACCAGTTATCAAAATAAAGTTTAAAATTCTGTCCTTTGGGAATTGTTTCACACAGTTTAATGACAAAGTCTCCGGACTGGTAGCCGCAGCTCTGCTGCACACTAGGACCTTTACCATCGTACAGGCAGAAATCATATGTGATTCCACTAACGCCACAACGTGCTATCACCTTAAAGCCCCACTTCTTTGGCTTCTTTGGAATGTACTGTTTGAGTGAATTCCTTCCCTTGAAAGGGATGATTTGCTCATCGACACTTTGTTTTTCTTTCGGTTCAACTTTGAGACATGATTCACGTAGCATGGTCAGGAGTGGTCGCACTTTAAAATATCGGTCGTAGTGTGGATCATCTCTGTCAGTTGTCGCCGTGTTGTTGTCGTTGAAGTGAAGATATCTGGTCAGATCACTAAATCTGTTGCGGCTCATGACGTCGGCAACTGCCGAAAACCGAATTTCTGCTGACCAGTAACACTTATATCTTGGCATATGCACCAAACCCATCTTTACAAGGACGCCAAGATACTGTTCAATTTCTGCTACATTAGTGCGAAAGTTGGCTCCAGTCTGAACAGCGTAGATATTAGTCTGCTGTGCAATGTGTTCCAGTAGTGCAGTAGAAAAGAACTGCCGAAAGTAGTCGATTGGTTCCGTGATTTCAGGTGGATTGCTGAAGCACCCTTTTTACTGGATGTCAGCGTTTAACGGGCTCATCTTTCGCCACCTAAATGAGTGTCCAACATCAGAAGACTTGGCCGCTTTTACAGACTCCCGGTTTGCTATCTATGCCAAAGGAACGTCATCATCTTCATCGACAGCAGCAGATGTGTTTGAAGTTATACCAATGAGATGGGCAAGAGGCACAGCATCACTATAACTGGAACTGTCGGATTCGACGCTTTCAGCATCTGACTGAACTTGTTCGTATTCACTGTCTGAATCGTTGTCTGGCTCTGATATGTCAGCATCTGGTAGTAAAACAAGTTGAGTCGCCATTCTGCCACTTCGTGTCTTTCTCCTTTCCACATCACAGTCCATCATCTTCGACTGAAACACACAAAGCGCAAATTATTTTGCAAAAAGTCTAATATTTCCAAACAAATATTGCATTTCTAAAATTATTTGCGCTTTGTGAACTTGTAACTGTAGTAATTATATTTACACTGTATAAAACGCATGCCCAACCATTCGAACCATAGACTCCAAATGGAGTCATTATCAAAAACACTTCAACTCGTGAGCAAAATTCTCACAACACATAAATTTATGAAAGAAAATGTATAAAATGAATCATATGAAGTATAGTTATTTTTAATACCTCGATTAAACAGTTGTCAAACGGAAAAATTACACAAGTTCAACATTACAAAATTTTAGCTGAATAACAAATGTTTACATGCAAAATGGCGTCAAATGAGTAAGTAAGTAACGAAACTCGAGTCACAAATATATTCGCCTGGAACTAAATGGCACTACAGGTATTTCTGTTCTGAAAACTAATTTGATTATTTTCAACAATAACCAGGAAACTGCGATGACTCCATTTGGCGTCAGTGGGAATGAAAGGGTTAACGCCAGCATTCATGCAGCATACAATGTATGTATGTATGTATGTATGTATGTATGTATCTTTATTTATCAGCAGCCAAATACATTAAAGAAAACAAATCTATATAAGCACAAATAGGCACACTGAAGGACTACCAGGCCTAATGGCGCTGATGGTAGCCCTGACACAGTTAATCAGTAGTAGGGTAAGGGAGGGTATTTTTGCTACCTTAAGGTTTTTTGTGTTTTATAAAGCCACTGGTAAAATGAATTGTAACTATTTATGTATGATTAATTGTGACTGACCTTTGCATACAACATATATGTTGTATGCAGTGTTTGTGTTATAGGTTTGTTAATTAAATTTTTTTATAAACTTTTGATTCTGACGGAGGCTATTTTCGCCATAGGGCGGCTAATATTAGCCACCCTATGGCGAAAATACCCTTCTCGTTTTTGCACAAACTTTAGGCCTATAGACTAGGTTCACTATTAATGCAATACCATGGATGTTAAGGCCTGAAGGCCAGGCCTGCAGGCCACGCTGCCTCAGGCCATCAAGGCAGTTATAAGTAGCAGACTTCGCCCCAGGTGCATAACCTACAATAAATGTGTAATTGGCGATCTATATTGTTCAGCAAAATTTGGTTGTATTTGATGCAGTAGTTTAGGCTGTTATGCTGTCGCCGCTTAGGAGTACTCATAACGTGCCACACGGCGCATTCTGTGAAAACGTGACGTCAGCCAGAAAACCGGAAGTACATAACATTTTGCAATGCTACCAGAAGAACCGAGCCACAGTCAACATGGACAGAAAATTTGGTGAAGTTCGGCTGTGAAATTTTCCAGACATGCAAGCATACAGATAAAGCATGCACGCAGACAGACAGACAGACAAACAAACAGACAGACATACTGATCACAATACTTTGCACCTATCCTGGAATGAAGTAAATATTTTGGCCTTGGCTTCATAGTTGTTGGCCTCAGCCTTATCCACAGCTAACAGCCTACATGAGACAATACTGCTCATCTCATATTACTAATGCATTAACTGTAATGTTCACAATATTGCTTACTACTTACTGTAAAACCCTTTAATTTGGCTGCCCTAAAAGTTGGCGATTGTGCATATTATTTTGGCGCCTTTTATTTTGGCGAATTCAAGCCACACGATTCCAACACATGAGTAATGCCAATCAAAGTTGGTACAGTATCAATATTAACGCCCTTTAATTTCGCGGTTTTGTTAAGCTCGCGAAATTCGCGAAATAAAGGGCACGCGAACATAAAGTGTTTTACAGTACTTATACTAACATGTTACATTAGCACAACTGAGAAAAAAAAATCAAATTTTCCAACAAATCATATCAAATTTTCCAACAAATCATGTCACTCATCATCCAAGACTACCAGTTCACCACGCCTGCGTCTGCACTTCTGACAGGCTGCACAAATGCCAGTCGAGTAGCACAGTTCATCACATATCTCGTGAAACCACCTGGAACACGTCAGGCATTGGCGCCATTCAAAATCGGCAAAATCAACATCATTATACAGTCTCCCACAAGAACTGCATGGTGTCTTATCAACTGACTTATCTGCTGTGGCAGGCTGCTTCACTTTTCCTCCCTTTGCGGTCTTTGTCTTCTGGGATGGCTCTGTTTTTTTTCTACTTCCACTTTTTGTTTTCCTACTTTGCTGCTTGGTACTGCACTTCCCCTTCTTTCCTGGCGGAGCCTGCTTCACATCCTCCTGACATAAAACGAGTGCTCGTTTGTTCGTCGATTTTCTTACATTCACTTTTTGCACTATCTTTGGCGTTGACAGAATGTCCTTAAACGAACTTGCAGTAGAAGCTGGAGTTCCTGCATGCGTAGCTGGAGACAGTGACAGTGAGGCTGATTGAACCATGCCATCTGCTGGAATCTCCCTCTCAGCAGGTGGTGACACAGCTGAATGTCCTTCAATAGACAGCAACATGACTGGAGGTACTTTGCCAGCTGACACACTTGTGGCTTCCTCATCTGCTGATGCCACCGCTGCAGGTCCTTCCACAGCTGGTTCATCTGCAACTTGAGACGGAATGGCTGGAGGTCCATCGACTGCTGATGACACAGCTGCAGGTCCTTCCACAGCTGGCACATACATTAATAATGTTTATTAATCCAGTTAATAATAACTACTATTGACAGTGATGTAGGCTAAGTAGTAAAGATAGTGAAGAGTAGTAAAGGTAGTAAAGATATCACATACCAAATTGGGCAGCAATAAAATTCATGGAGTAATATCAATAATTCAGACAAATAGAGATCTGAAACTCGTGAGGTAATGTAATTTTTGTACAACTCAGTAGTTAGCTTAAAAGCTTGGTTTTAAACAATTTTCCAAATTTTGTTGACGAGAACAATTAATTTGTTTAAACAAGACTTAAATAAGACTTAGCCTAAACATGTCAGCATTAAGTTGCGTACCAGCTGGAATTTGTGACGGAACTGAACTGATGGGGCACTGCTTCTTTCACTTGGTGCAGATGTGTCAAATGCACTGTCTCTAATTCTTCTTGGATTCAGTGGCCAAATTCCAGTGGCTTCAAAACCAGCAACCGCGTTGACCCGAGTGGCTGCCTTATTGCAGGAAGGAGTGAATACATCACTGAATGACAGCTTGTTGAGTCCACGGCCTGGATGCTGTGCATGCCAAAACTTACTTTGGTCATAGAATGATTGCTTCAGTGGCTTGAACACAGCTACATCCAACGGCTGCAGTTCATGGGAGGTGTGAGCTGGCAGCAGTAAAATTTAATGCTGTTCTGCTCTGCAATTCCGAATGCTTCAGCATCTATGTGACATCGGTGCCCATCCATGATTATCAGACAGTTGCCAGCTGGCTTGTGACAGAGGAAAAATGTAATGAATTGTTGGAATGTCTCACTTTGCGCATATCCAGACTGTGTCATCACAAACTGGGATCCAACTGGCAGACCATCTCCAAATTCTGGCTTTCCTCGAACACCTTTAAAAATGAGGAATGGTGGCAAAAAAACTCCTGTTGCTGAGCAGTATGCAATTAAGCTCACAGTCTCTCCTTTTTCACCAGTAGCAAGCTGTGGCACTCTTTTGCTTCCTCTTGCAGCGACAACTGCTCCCTTCCTTGTCTATAAAATGCAAAACAGCATTCTACACTGACAGTAAGACAATCAATCAATCAATCAATCAATTTATTAGCCACTTGTACACAAACACAATAATAAAGACAATAAAACAAGATTAAACACAAGTGACTGGCTGCCAGA
>Ga0209780_1003013_pt1 | contig 12341 bp, 8 predicted proteins | sample WorMetexBAHAMAS2_FD_187384 | JGI IMG/M metagenome (GOLD analysis project Ga0209780, IMG submission 187384) | Marine gutless worms symbiont microbial communities from Max Planck institute for Marine Microbiology, Germany - Inanidrilus exumae... | ecosystem: Host-associated > Annelida > Digestive... | reverse complement strand
TCTTTTTACAGTAACCCCGACATGACTATTTGCAACTTTTTTGATGTCTATGTGTTCATTCTGTGGAGGACAGCACACTGATACTAATATTTGATCCATTCTGTCTTTCTTTATTTCTCAAGGGGTCTCCAAAATTCAGCCCTAAATGCTATACATAAGACTAGTGCTGGTAGCATCTCTTTTTTAATTCTTGGCTACGATGCTACCACATCGTCTAATTTTCAACCGATGAGTTTATTCAAGAATGTTACAGTGATTGTTCTTTGTTCATTGCTGTTGTAGGCTCCTTACTGAAGATGCTGAGAGTGGCTTGTTTGCAGTAACGATATTCAGGAAGGTACTGGATGAGTATAAGCTCCACTGCCGTGAAAACAAGTATGTAGTATTTCTTAGTATTTGAAGACATTGTTCGCCGTTCTTCCTGCATCATAGTGTATTAAGCAGCAGTATCTGGAATACGTTACACAACTTGCAGTTTGGATTTAATGACATGTGCTGGAGAACTAAATTATTCAAACCAAAATTGATATTGGCAGAGCATATCATGGGACGTTTTGCTTTGTGAAAGATTGCTAAGGACATCACTAATGCTAAAAGGAAGTAATAGTAGTGTGCACTTTGAAAAGTACAGAATAGTGTCATTTGTGGATGCATTATTAAGTCCTCAGGGCCACGGTTTTGGCTAAAGGCAGAGTTTTGGTCAGTCAAAATCTGAAAATTTTTGTTACTTTGGGAGTGACACATATTGTAACAGATTTTATTCTTTTTGCTGCTTTGTACAGTTGTGACTTTATATCTTTTTATACACGAGTGAACTGTGAATGCTTTTTGATAGGTTTATTGTGCGAGACTTTGTCTACAGTGAGGAGGAAGTACTGGCTGGGAAGAATGAATTGTCGAAGCTGGAATCTGACAAGAAGAAGCAGTTTGTATGTTTCCTGTCATGAATGAGAGTTTATCCATTAATGTTTAAAATAAACTTGTTTGGATAATGCCATATGTCACAAAAGAATAGGCTTCAAAGACAAGTGTAAGTGACTTGCCGAGGATTACCAGAGTCAAACCAGCAAGTCCAATGCAAGTCAAACACCCTCGTTACACCATCAAAACACACAAAAACTGTTGTCTGGCACGCATTTATCTTCAGTGTTATGACACCATTGGTTGCATGTGTAAATTGTTTCCAGTCCCATTGTGCATTGCTTCCCAACCTGTACAAGGCTGCAACAATCACATGTCATGAATCAAAAATTTCAAATGACAGTTATGTTGCTTTATCATATTCCATTGTCTTTATTACTTTACAGTTACAAACATCAAAAATACTTGTCATTAAATGGCTTAATTAGAAATATAAACATTTTAGGCCAGTTATGCAGAAGTGGAGAGATTAGTATCTGTTATCCCCTAAGTGTTATGTGAAGACAGTATTGCGAGTGAAATATGAGCTGTATTTGGTCTTTCCAGGGTCCATTGGTGCGATGGCTGAAAGTGAACTTTGGTGAAGCGTTCATTGCATGGATTCATGTCAAAGCTTTGCGAGTGTTTGTTGAGTCTGTGCTCAGGTAGCTACTTGTAGTTTCATATGAGCCTTACGATATATATTGCTGTGGGAGTTATTTACAAAGAGCAACGCAACTGGTTATTCTAAACATCAGCGTATTTACAAAGAACCTTTAATGACTATTTTAGAATCATTGTTTGTCTTTCAGTTTGTGTTACTGGAACTAATATCAGTCGTTATGTAATTTTTTGTCAGTTATATATTCAATTTTATCCGCCGTATGACACAGCAAAAAGAATATATGAAAAAGAGAGAGCCAGAAAAAATAACGAAAAACAAACAAAATAAATAAAAAAAAGTAACCACATACTAATAATATGACAAATACAGATGCTAGATGTGACGAGAAGCATAGACCAGCCATTGCTGTTGTGCAGTGATTAACACAATGGACTCTTTGTCTCTTACCATGACGATTGGACCAGTTGCTTGATGCTGAGACCTGTATAAGTTATTGGTGATACAAATATGCTCACCTGCTGCGCTGCCTTAGAAGGTCACCTTACAAGTGGTCACATCAGCATCCTTGAATGGGGAATGGCATCTCTTATGATATGTTGCACATTATAATTTATATATGATGCATCTTGGTGAAATCACGATATAAAATGCACCTGTCTGAATCTACCTTGTTGACTGACTGGATGTATGATGTTACTTAGATATGGTTTGCCAGTTAATTTCCAAGCAATGCTGTTGGCTCCTCAGAAGAAAAGTCAGAAGCGGCTGCGTGAAGTTTTAAACCATCTGTATGGTCACCTTGACAACAGTGCGGCCACTCCTGCTGGCGCTGATGTAAGTTTTAGCACATTGGTGAATTATCCATCTGTATTAAATACCTACAAAGTGCACTTTAAAGCAAAACTGTGTTTCAACCTCATGTGAGTCTTATTTTGCATAATTTCAGTTAACTGTTTTGGTGCTGATCTTGGCAAAAGTCGACTGCTGGGGCTTGGTGCGAATATTGACTACATTCAGCACAAGGTAGGGTGCTGTGGTGTCACGAGTTGACAGAATTTAACGGCTAGGAACTGACTTGGTGCCAGTTCACTCACTGTGTATTCAGTGCTGGGCCCCAAGTAGTACAGCTTCTTCGTCACTGCCACCTCACCTCCAATGGACAGCATCTAAGCTCTGGTGCTTGTGTTGATGGTAAGGGGGAAGATAATCAGAAATGCTCTGTGCTGTGTTGTGTACGAGTTGTGCACAATGATACACACGCACGTGAGCAGTTCTTACATTTCTGCATGTTAGGTTTAGATTTCTTTTTGTGTGTTTATTTAGGTTTTGGTGTTCTTCAATGTCAGTTTTGGTCATTTTGTTATCCACACATGCTGATAGGCAAAGTGTGTATATATCATTTACTGTTTGTCATTTTGGGTGTTTTTACGGTTACAGATTTCTTTACCGAGGAGCGGCGTCAAATTTTGCACGGTGGTTCGTCAGCGTCCTGGGCAGGGAATATCCCATTTTGTGGAACTTTGCTCCCCCAGTAGCCCAAAATCGGACAAATAGGAGCCTAGCCTAGCCTGCAGTCCTAGGCTGACTGACGTCAGAGCAACGTTCTATTTATAGTTCAGTGAGCGCGCAGGCCAAACGCCGCATTAGATATGTGCCATTTGTGAAATCGCGTGGCGTGTGGACATAGGATCGGCATGTGTGAATATACGGCCGTCCCCAAAGACGGACGTACTTGTTCTTGTATTGCTTGCTTTTTCGTGTTGGGTTTAGTTAATATTTAGTTAGTACTTCGCCAAGAGATTGGCAATGAAGAATGTCTAATGTCTTTGAAATGATCTATTTTATGTCAGGTTGGACGTAATGCCTTAACTCAATTGTCGCTGAAAGAGTTAAACAATGGACATATGTGATGTTTTGGTTTGCCGTGAATATTTGGTTGTGAAACAGGGCATTGGCTTCGCGAGTGCGGGGGGAGCATTGTAAAGGAAGCGATGACCCTTCCTGTAGGTGTCAGTCAGTGGATGCTGATGACGTGTGATTCAATGAGTTAATTTTCCTGTTTGGCTTTGGAAAGATCATTCTACCACACAAGAAATTTGTCACCACCAGCCCTTCAGGACCAGCGTGGCAACCAGCTAATGGGGGTTCTTGCCAGAAAATGGCTGTTAAACCAATGGATGTTACAGAGTGAGTACATGTGTGTGTGAAAGTGTGAATTCATTGTAGAGGCCTTAAGATTAACACAGGACATCCTGTATAGCGCCTTTTTGTGAGTATATTTGCCTCTAAAGTGATCAGAATGGCACGTGTTAACAGTTTTACCTGCCACCCATATGCTCACCTACTAATGGAATGATCCATCCTGCCATTGATCCCCAGCCGCAGTGCAGTGTATCACTGCACTTTGGCTGGTACTCATTTCCCATCCTGCAGAGGGTAGGAGGCTGAGTTGGTCTGGGTGGCTGGTTACATACTAAGGTGGTATGCCTGGCCATACCACTACCAACCAACCGATAGTTGGCAGTTAGGGATCGAACTCACAACCAATAAGTTGCAAGTCTGACACTAAGCACTAGACTGCCAAGCCATACTCTATCTCTTTGGGTGATCATCATCGTATTCCAGCATCAGGGTGTCACGATTACAACTTGCAAAGTTCAGCAAAATTGTGCAATTCTGATGTAGATGCCAGCAAAGAATAATGACTGCAGTTGTGACCATTAAATATGACATCTAGCAAATATGACTAAAACGTGATATCAGTGTATGTTGAATTATAACTAGAACTGTGGTGCATTATTTTGTTTGCATGTTCAGATGGTGGACATTCCTGGAGTTATGTCGTCATCGGAATATTATCCGTACGTTTATTATAAGATCAGCATAGACCTGTGTTAAACAGAAAGTGTATCGTCGTGCACATGGTTCCATGGAGAGGAGTGCATGACATCTTGTTGTGTTGTTGTGATGTTCATGTTAGCTCACAAAACGTCTACAATTGAACGATGAATGCATAGTAACTTACGCGTAGAAAGTGTCTGTTTTCCCATTTTGTTTAACCAGACTATTTTGTAAAGTATTCTGACCATAGATACTGTTAATAATGTGTATACACTGTTGTGAACTGTGCAGTGTCGTTGTTTGTTTACTTTGGCACACCAGAAGTTCAGATTAGAGTATGACACAATAATGGGGAATTAGGTAATACCACGGAATGGGAACAAGTTATTAAAGAATTTCAATGAGAGGCTGAATTGCTGGGGCATGTTATTTTGTCATATTTTATGCCATTTGGTAAAACTGTTGCCAAGATATGGCCACTTTGATGAGTATGTGCTGTTACCCTGTACGTGACAGCACGTACAATGCCCCATGCTTTTCAATAGGCTGTACAAGTTGGCAACAACCCCGAAAAATTGCCCCTTTCCCTCGGGGGATTTGCATCCCCATCTAATACATGGTTCATTGGGCCCATCTGACTCAGCCCCAAGTGGCACCTCAATCGGTTCAGTCATTTTCACATAGCTTACGAACGTGACCAATAGACGCACAGGCAGACAGATACACATACTGTTCAGCTACTCCATGTGTAGCAGTAGGCCACTATCGTTAGCTCTTGCTGCAGTGCAGCCTCAAAATTCTACAGTAGTACTCTACATACGATAACAGTGATTTGGTAATATTGTAGGAACACAGTAATGGCGGATGCCATAAGTACTGCTGTAACAGTAATGCTTTTGAAGCAGTAATATATTTGTAGTTCAACTATAATTGAATATCTTTGTAATTGCATGGCATTATAATTTACTGTTACTATCATCTCTGAAGTTGCAAAGGTTTAACATGTTATGAAGAATACTTTAATACAAATATTGTATTTTTAATATTCCATACTGTCGTCATTGGATATGGAGATGTGGACATCACTGGTGGGGTGGGCACAGTGATAGTGGGGATGGAGGTGGGATGGAGAATAATTGTGAGGATAAAGACAAAATAATTTACTGTGTCATTCTGTAGTACAGAAGTCGACATGCAATTTTAATACAGCTTGTGGCTCAATTATCTAGTCAATGTAGAGTTATATATAGAGTTTATATCCGAACAAAATATTTGCCATTTAGCAAGCATCTGCCACACTTAGAAATTGCATTGTTCCTGAAATGTCGCCATTTCTTTTAAGTGTCTTTCTTGCATTTAACAGTGTTTTGTATTGAGGCATAATTAGTTGACTGTTTGTTAAGGTGTGACTAGTTAATGTATCAGCGTATTGTAAACCAGATCTGGAAGTCAAAATACAGTTAATCGTGAAAAGTTTTAAGGATGTAACACATTTCTTATGCCAGTAGGCCAATAAAACTTGTGCATTAACTAGTTACACCAATTTGGTAGATGATTGTTGATGTTATTTAAATCTGGCACATGTAGACTTCTTTTCGGTAGTTGCTGTAAGTAGTATTTTGTGTTTACGAAGTATGTAAATTTCCAGTAACTTGTTTGTGATATAGACTAAAATGGTACTGGTGCTGAAGCGCTGATACAAAGAGTGCCCCTTCTTTAGGAGTCATGGGTAGATGAAGCCCCATACGGGCTATGGAGCTGTAATGCGCCCCAATTTATGTGTTGATTCTGGCGGCCATATTAATTGTTTACTTGCTTACTTGCTTTCTTCTGTATATACTTCCTTAAGAATAGACCCATTCCAATGTTTCCAGGCCGGAGATCGTAAGAGGCGACCAAATCTGGCTTTAGTTTGTTTTCTTCTTATGTTGTAGTAAATTTTGTTACGGATGCATGTTTGCTTTCGTTGTGTTAGATTTAGATCTTCAATACTGAGCCAAGACAAGAGATTAGCTGTGAAATGACCTGTTGTGCGTCAGATGGGACGTAAAACCTTAATCAGTCAATCAACTTGGGTAGATAAAGAAGTTGAGGCACTGTTAGGGTCGGTGCTTTGAGTTTCGTTGGATACTTTACACTGTTGATGGTTGAAAGGATGAGCATCCCGACCACATTAAGCAACGTGCAAGTTATCCTAAAAGGTTGTGTTCCGGAACAAACCGATGAAGAGACCAAGGGAGAACTAACTAACCCATGTTCATGTGGAAAACGGAGGTAGATGGTGGTGTAATTTAGGGATTCACCCCTCTAGTAATAGCATATGACTAGCTGCTGTTTTAGTTAAATTTGTTTATTTTTAACTAAATATGAAATCAATAGCCCTGTGCACCATACATTTTGGTTGCTGTTGAAATTGGATGTAAATAATGGACTATTTCAGTGTAATGCATGTTGAGAAATAAACTGCTGAAAATCAAACAAAACACCATAATTAGGTCATCAGTCTATGCTGTTGTCTGAAAACTTTGGACCTTGAATCAGATCTGTGGCTTATGATTCAGACACGTGTCAGCCGTGCGTATTAGTAAGACAAATTTTCTGTGAGGGTAGCTAATGAAAGGTTAGTATTAGGCCGCATTGCAGCAATAGCTAGATGCGGCCTATTGCTACAGAGTACTGACAGTAGCGTGGTCTCTCTGTCTGTCTGTGTACCCGTCTGTTGGTCACGTTCGTGAGCCCTACAAAAACGGCTCAACCGACCGAGATGTCGTTTCCCCTGGGTCGCTGACTTTTGGGCCCAAGGAACCATGTATTAGATGGGTCCAGAGCCCCGCAGAGGAAGGTTCAGTTTTATGCGTTTGTACGGTTCAGTGAAAAGCATTGTTAGTCAGTGCTGCGTAATACGCTGTAAAAAATCAATAACGGTATCACAGCGCCACTGCTGCAGCGGTCTGCAATGCTGTCAACTGATCAGTGATCGGCATCACATTAAATTGTCCCCTTCGTGAAAAATCCGCCATTGCGATGCGGCCTTTCGTTAAATTCTTTGACCACTTGTTGTTAAAGGTGCAATATTAGAGTGACAGTGTAGTGAATACGCCTCAGAGGCACTTCACGTAGTCTTGGCAGGAGACGCGATGAGCATTCAGGCTAATCATTCATGACAACGATCTGTTGTTACTATTGTTTCTATTACAAGAGGGCACTCGATGCAGCATATACCTCTGCCACGCCAGATGCCGTTACCAGCGAGTAGTAGGTGCGACAATCCTAACCGTAACTTTCCAGAATTTAATGTACTTTATCTCTTCTCTAGTTCATACTCCTTAGTCTACCTATTCCCGAATTTCCATGAAAATTTACCTATAATTAATAATTTTTTTACAAACATACGTGACCGTCAAAACAGTACCTGCCACCATCAGTGCCGAATGTACACTGTACATAACTATGGAGCACCGTGGTAAAATTCAGTGTTGCAGTATGGCAGGCGAGGCTGTGGCATTCAGTGAAGAACGTCGACGGTGGCGTACCTACGTAAATGTAATTTACGAGTCCTTATTGGTATCACAAGAACTACTTCAATCAATCGATCATTTTATTGTAAATAAGGCATGACAGAACGCACAACTACACAAGAAGAATACAGTGAAGCGACAATGAACTAAAAAACAATAGCTATGCCTAGCACATCAACACAAGAAAAATATAGTGGAGCGACGATAAACTAGACACAATAGGTAGGCCTAGCACGAGTTCTTAATACAGCAGACTAGCTAGTGTCACATTAGCTCCCGACATTGCATCCGTGTGTGTGGCACCGAAGCACCGTGCGAATGTTCGCAATTATCAGTCGATTTGCTGCTGCGTAGCAGCATCAGCAGAACTCGCTCTCGTCGGAGCGCCTTCTCCGTTTGAACGCTTAGAAGTTTTACTTACGGGATTGGCTACGAAGCGTTACTTCACTTCTTAAAGTGCCACGAGTTGAAGTTCTTCAAAATGCAGTACTATTTGGCGCTGATTGTCGTCTAGACAGCCAACTCTGACTGGGTTTGTTGCATTCGGTCTTTCATGGGAACTTGTAACCATGGTGACGTGAAGTCGACGCAAGTGGCGTTGAGCGAGAGAACACGCGGTGATAGATCTCGTCTGGCGGCTGTCAGTGTTATTTGTGGCCGCCAACTCGTAGTAGGCCTACTTGACTCGATAAGAGTCTATTCTGCCACTGTCCCGACTACGTCAAACTAGTCCGTGATGACGTCGTTCTGGCTGCTGGTCCTTATCGTGGTCGACCTTCTTGTGCCGCGTGTTCACGCCGCTACTGCTGGTGAGTCACTGCTGCGTAAAACTTTACTAATTCGGCTTACTACACGAATCTATCTTGATGTCCGATATTTATATTTAAATTAATGATCTGAACACGCTTAGTAAAGAGATACTATGCTACTTTATTGTTATTCCACGTCGACACTGGGGAGTGCAATACAGCCTTTAAAATAGAGATGCAGTCGGAGGCGGCAGACTTCGCCCCAGGTGCCGCCACCTGGCGAACTCGACGAAACATCGTCTTTTTATTCCGGCCCATTTGCTCCACTGTGTGAAAACGACATTATGATAAAAACGTACAAAAACTACAGAAAAAGGAATACTAGAAACTACAAAAACTACCAAACTACAAAAAAACTACAAATACAATCAATAAAAGATCGCACCAACAAATCGTCAAAATCATGCAAATAAAAAGCGCCATCACGGACACTGAGAAGCTCAAGTAAAACAAAAACGACATTAAACAGTTCAGAACTTGGCAAACTGCGGTATATATCTAAAGTATATTTGAGTAGAATTTACTACCTTAAGTATATTTTGTAGGATTTAGCTAATGTTTGATAATTTGCCATAATTTTATAGTAAATCAATTATAATTAAATTAGTTATAATTTTGTAATGATATAATTAATGTGATTTATAAGTACTTGTATACTGTTGTTTATTAAGAAAATAAACAAATGTCATGTCAAGGTTCGTGTAAGAACACTTAGTGTCACTTACTGACATGACTTAAAATAATTGGTTTATGATATTTTAGAGTGAATAAATATACGATGTTATAATAATATTTTGCTAACCTCATCAATATTTTGACTACTCTTACAGTAATAAAGTCCTTCGTAGGGAAACGATTGCATGTCCTGCATTTTCACGTTCTGCATTTTACCTCTCCCCGGGCATTTTCAGTAAACCCGTTTCCCATTCTGTCAATACAATCGAATGACTTTTGGGCATACTATTTTTACGGTTATAAACCTTTGCATTATTCTCAGTGTACTGGTTTGACCATTAGAAGACTAATTGCGCTTATGTATGTGTTAAATAGGTAAGCACTACTGGTCACCTAAATTTTTGGCAGTGATGCCGCTTGTTTTGAAATTCCATGCGCTAAAATTAATATGTTAATGAAAATTTTACATTATTTTGTGTGGCTTAATAATTACAAAGGTTTAATAATATTTGACGTCACCTGTTTATCATCGGCTTTATAGCGCGTGAAGCGAAGCTGCAACCCGGCTTTAATGTCATTCGACCTTAATGAAAGTGACCGATAACTGAAAGATTTTGTTTAGAAATAACACTGACGACGACTAATAACATTTTCACGGCCCTCAACCAGTGTTACAGGTGCCCCGTATTCGTAGAAATGTAGTCGCACTGCTATCCGACGAAAAACTAATGCACTTATTGCAGTGTGAGCATTCTCGTCGAGTAACTGAATTGTCGCCATCGATAATATGAAACGGAAGTCTTTTACGAGCACGTGCGTTGATCACCTAAGCCTACTGATGACATGAATCGATTGCTCACATGCGCAGACGCGCGGTGTCTGCCTATTCTCAACGTCTGCGGGTTTAGACTTTGAGAATAGGCAGACGTCTGTGTCATCTTCACTGCCTCGTCGACGCAAGATGAGCACTCGCGCTACGGACAGCCAAGATCAGAAGCTAAATGGAGCTCAGATAAAGCCGTGTCTCGAATTCGCCGCCTACACTCTGTGATTAAGCATCTCGTCGGTATAAGCATGGACATCTAGATACTAGATGCTATTATCTAGAACTCCATGGTATAAGTATCCGGCGTCTACTCAGCGGGATCCGGTAGTTTAATCACCCGAGTCGTTTTTTGCTGCCCGAAGAGTTTTCATGGTTCAAATTGACTCTCGCCGCAGGAGGCTCCTTAGCCAGCGCTCTTCCGGACCAAGGGTCTTTTAAAAGTGGCCACCTTGCGGTGGGAAAAAAGAAAGAAGGGAAGCAAAGGGAAAGATATGAGAGGAAGGGAAAAACCGGCATCTGAGCTGTAGTAATTTAACGTCGTGTCTTATTTGTACAGTCACATTATCGCTAATTTAGTTCTTATCCGGCAATTTTGTCGCCCGGAAATTATAGCAACGTCGGACTTCAGTGATAGCCATAGGCGCCGGCAAGGTTTAAAAAGTGGCATGGCTCGGCTGAAGGAGTCTAAGGCACGAACCACAGAAAGTAGAGCATTTTTTGCATTTTAAAAGTCAAATTCTGATATAAATTCACGGTTTATGCGGACAATGCCAATGTGGCACAAAAGTGCACATGCTTAGCCGAATGTTTTTGACTATTGGAATTTTTGTACCGTAAATAAATTATATAGTGTCAGTAATAAGGTATTGTGCTTATCTTTATGATTTTGGCGCGATCTGTTTTGGGGTTTAAACCGTTGATGACGAAAATGTGGTACAACAAAATGCATTGTGGGCCGTACCAACAAAAACAGTGGTACGGCTTTTGCCGTGTCTGCCGTAGTGGCGCCGTGGCCCCTGATGACAGCTATATTGTGCTGTAGACTGTTTTGCTAAACAACGTCAGACGCAGTTCTCCGGAAACAAACTCAAAAACGAGAATAAATTTTACCGCTGATATCGTGTTAGAAAACTGTCATGTCGATTAAAATAATAAAAATTTTGCAATGACAGTTGTAACATTGCTACATAAGAATTTCTATTCAGTGGATAGTACTGAACCTAAAATGTTGGAATTACCGTCAAACTTATTCGAGGTCGTTAAGATATCAATATGTATATTGATGTGCGTTTGTTGCATCTTAATAAAGATTACTTACTTACTTACTTAAGAATGGTGCTATCGTTTATTAATTTAACTTGATTCCTATTAGCCCACTATGGGTAAGTTGCATTTACGTCGTGTTCCCTCTTCAGATCCGTAAATACAGTATACGCCTAACTAGTTTGTGTATGTTTAGTTTCATCATTTATGTAGCGATTTAATATTTTCTTGTTAGTTTTTCCCGATTGTTGCAAATAAGCGTTTGTGCATTTCTTGCAAAATCTAGTGCTACGACAACGTTTCTATCGATTGCTTTTCTCGATTGTGCTGTATCAAGTCTACTTTACAAAAAAGAAAGCAACTTAAAAAGATGAAACCAAATACAATTATCCAGAGAGGTGTTTTACAGTGTATATACTACCAAGTTACCGACTTAAGTAGTTTAAAATGTTTTTGTACTTACACTATGTATTATATGTGTCTATGTCTCTTAATCTATCACTAGTGGGTGACTAAAGATTTATATACAAAAACTTCCTGTTCAGACCTCAATTGCAGTGTCGTACAGCCACATGCCTTATTGCCAAATTTATATCGCACGCGTGACCATAGTGGGTATCTTCTCTCAAGTCGGAGCATCGTCCGTCCGTGTTCGGTTTATGAAGTGCATCAATATCAGTAACGCGTAAACGCGGCTGCTGCTGCTGCTGCTGCGTTACAAAGCTGTGCGACGAGAGATGCATTCGCCATAACTCTGTCTCGCTGTCTGTATCTCATCGCCCTCGTTACCCCGCAATAAGCAACGCGAATAATCGACGACGCGCACTTGTCGTCAACGCCGAGTGATCGACGCGTCGCTCGCCCGGGTCGTCGCCGTCTCAGAG
>Ga0209780_1003012_pt1 | contig 12342 bp, 5 predicted proteins | sample WorMetexBAHAMAS2_FD_187384 | JGI IMG/M metagenome (GOLD analysis project Ga0209780, IMG submission 187384) | Marine gutless worms symbiont microbial communities from Max Planck institute for Marine Microbiology, Germany - Inanidrilus exumae... | ecosystem: Host-associated > Annelida > Digestive... | reverse complement strand
CCGGACTACCAGGTAAAGGGGCAACTGGTGCCATGGGGCCAAGCGGGACGGTTCCGGGCGTGAAGGGTGAGACTGGAGCCACAGGTGTGACAGGTCCGCCAGGTCCGATGGGCGTTACAGGTATGCCAGGTGTCGGTGGAACGGGCGGCGGTACGGGGTTCACCGGCTCCAGTGGAGCAACAGGTCCGACTGGCCCTACCGGCATACCCGGAGTGCGGAAGGGTACGACTGGCGCCACCGGTGCGACAGGAGCGCCGGGATTTGCCGGACCGACTGGATCCGCTGGGACGAGCGGTACTGGGGGTGCGACTGGTGCCACAGGACCTACTGGCCCGGCAGGACTTCGCGGCGACGTCGGTACTGCGGGTGATCCCGGTCCGTTTGGTTTCCCGGGCGCTACTGGAACGACTGGACCGACGGGGTTAGCTGGTGACACCGGTGATACAGGTGACGTGGCTGGGTCTACTGGAGTGGTAGGCAACACCGGCGGGACCGGAGCTACCGGATTTACTGGATCTCCAGGATTTGTTGGCGTGGAAGGCGTGAAGGGGCTTATTGGGCAACGTGGAGCGATTGGAGCAACGGGAATGCCGGGATTAGATGGCACCGTTGGAGCATCAGGTATCGTCGGAGCTATAGGAATTTCCGGAAGATTTGGTGCTCCTGGTTTTCCAGGTTCTCCAGGACAGCCTGGACCAGTTGGAGCAATTGGACCAGTGGGCGCGACTGGTGCTCCCGGCTTTCCAGGAAATCCAGGCTTGAATGGTTCGCCTGGAGTTAAAGGAGCAACAGGTTTGTATGTCTCGATTTCTTTTGAGTGCGTTTCTGCGGCGTTCAAACCGTGACCAAGACGCACGCTTGTTACTGCCAGTTCAGGTTTCACAAATCCACTTAGAAAATATAACCATTAACTTATTGTAATCGTTATAACCTAAATAAATTACGCTACGCAAAAGTTTTACGCTGTTGTATTTTCCCGTTGGTTCATTACTTTCGTCGTCCACTACTTCGTTACTCGAATTTCTAGCTTAAAACCAACCTGTTTCACAAATTCTTCCCATCATAAACTCAATGTTCCTCCCTCAGGACTGCCCTCATGGACTAGGACTACACTTCTGTGCTAGTAGGTTTTTGTTTTAAGTTCCTTTTCGTTAATTTTCTGTTTATTGTTCCGTGCATACATCACACGCTAAACATTTCATACTGTATCGTGTCAGCGCAGTTTGAAAATGCTGTTATTTGTATTTCATCACTTCATATCCAGTGTTTGATGCATCTGCAGATTCTGTTCTAGCATTGTTTTCCAGGATGGGAGTTCCGATAGACCAGGTTGACCGTCACTGTTTCCCTTCGTTATTCATTTGTTCCCTTTGCCTCGCCTCTGCGAATTAGAGCTTCGGAAGTACATTTTACAGGATTGGAGTTGGCGAGGCTGAGGATGCGAGACCTGCCCCAGGCCCAGGGGACGTAGAAAAGTCACTGCTGTGCAGCAGGTCTACTCGCAGATTATTTACATATCGAACACTGACCGTCGTCAGTTTATCACACTGAGGTCCGGTTTTTTCCACCGCAAATTAATTTTCCATTAACGTTAATGGAAGATTAACTCCTACTAATTAAATTAAATTAGTACAAGTCAATTCCGCGACGAATTTCGGCCGTTCTACGAGCAAATGGCCACATCACTAAATATTAGCAGGTAAGAGTGTCAAATTATTGGCGAATAACAGCAATTTACTTCGCGACTGTAGCTGGTAAAATAGTGACGTAACGCCATTTTGTTCGGTAACTTTTGGCACACCGCTTCTGCAGCGGTTTTTGAAAAACTGAACTGACACGCAGGCAAAAAACAATGAAAACCCTAGCCCGTGACTGCGGTCGGAGTGGGTAATAACACCGAAATAGCGATGGCGTGTATATCTTGTGCAGGAACAATTGGTGCAACCGGAGCGACAGGTCAACCTGGTTTCGGTCCTGGCGCTACTGGAGCAACTGGGGCGACAGGGATCAACGGTCGCCCTGGTTTCACGGGATGGACCGGAACTCCTGGCTTCGCCGGTCCGCCTGGAAGATTTGGCCTTCCAGGACGGCCAGGTTCCATTGGTGCACAGGGCTTCGCAGGGAGGATGGGTCCGCAAGGTCTACCGGGACCTTCAGGGGATCCCGGATTCCAAGGCCAGCAAGGTGCTACCGGCTTCCAGGGCCCGGCGGGTTTTAATGGAGTCCCTGGTGTCAATGGCGCTTCTGGATTTCCCGGTGCCGTCGGTGTTCCCGGTCCTGACGGCCTCCCCGGTAATACCGGTCAAACAGGTGCCCCAGGAGATATGGGATTTACCGGCGTTCAGGGTTTCACAGGGTTTGTCGGTTTCAGCGGTGATACGGGGGCCACTGGGGGTACTGGTGACACGGGCGAGACAGGATGGACGGGAGAAATGGGAGACACGGGGCTAACCGGCACAACGGGCGCGACTGGGCCGAAGGGAAGATCGGGAGCTAGTGGATTTATTGGGTTTGCTGGAATCACTGGGCACACGGGTTCTCCAGGTGAGCCGGGTGCCACAGGGCACCGCGGATTGCAAGGAGCTACCGGTTTGCGCGGAGAGCTCGGAGCGACAGGCCTCACCGGTTCCAGCGGGTCGTTCGGTCGCCCGGGACCGGTAGGAAACACCGGTTTCAGCGGCGCGACCGGGGCGTGGGGAAACACTGGCGCGACGGGAGACACAGGTGGCGGCGGTGAAACGGGACCGACAGGCGGTATCGGGTTCACTGGCCAGACAGGTGTCACCGGACCTCGGGGAACCGTCGGAACGATGGGCGCAGAAGGGGCTCCTGGACAGATGGGTGCAACTGGCGCTGTGGGATCAGTGAACGGAGTTCTCGCTCAACCTGTAGGTAAATTGTCACTTGCTGTCTTCGCCACATATCTAGTAAAGAAACATTCACGTAAAAACAACATAAACGTTAAAACGTAAAACGTGACAAAAACCTTTCGTATGCAGACGTTGCACAAAACGTGCCTGTATTTCAACTCCCTTGCGGCCTTGCCTATGCCTAACGTGTCTAAATACCAGGGGCGAGGACAAGGGAGGGGAATTGGGGGCTAAAACCCCCAAATGCCACAGATAGCCCCCAAACATGAATGATCCAGCCTCCAAAACATGACTCCAATAAATTTGTTTTACCGCCCAATATTATGTGCATTTGCATTAGCGGCATAGGTATAAGTAAGCAGTAATGGACGAAATATCTGAATGCACCAAAAAGTCAAATAGTCAAATCCAGAGCGCAGTGTTGCTCACTTAGTTTTTAAATTGCTTTCATCTTCAGGCGGCTTTGCCCTCTGTTCCGTGCTCAGGGGCTTTACCGCAGTACCGTTACGCATAGCCCCCGGGCCCCACTATAGGCTCGCGCTACTGCGCTCGCCATAACTCGGGGCTATTGCCCCCAAACAGTACATTCTGGCTTCGCCCCTGCTGAATACACGCAAACGGCGTAAACGCAATAGAATTCTGCAGTTATTACTAGTAGGCGTATTGTTTCTGACAACTAGTAAGTATGTAAAATAGCTTACAAGTGACTTATTAACAGGCCAGTAAGTATTCAAATTAATCGACTTAAAGAAACTAATATTATTTGTTTCCTTGCAGTTTTTCTTTGAATTTTCAATACTTGTATGCTACTTTGACAACGTTTGAAAAATAAAAAGTTGGCAAAATAAAAAACGTTAAAAACTTTAAGAAAACGTGAAACATAAATAAAACAGTTTTATTTATGTGGTCTTCACAGATAAGGTCACATTTTCAGCAGTTGAGCTAAAGGTTAGCGACTACGTTAACTGTCTCGGTAGAACATGCAGCAAATCAACCTCGAAGGAAGTTCAATTATCTGAAAGATTAGTTATTTGCATTTTAATTGCTCATTCGATCGCTGATGACCGTGTTTAATTATTTTTACTACGTGAAGTAGTAAAAGGTTAAACTAGATGGCTGTATTGTGTGGAATGCCCACAGTACAGTATTCGGCTCAGAGCGCTCGGCTATCTGTTCATGTTCACAAGCTGTTTACTTCCTGCATTCGACGAAGCCTGGTGTCGCTTCACTCAATAGTCGATGGTGATTGGCTGCCTGCGACTGAGTGATGTCAGCGTTATCTGCCGTGTAGTCAACCCGCGTCTGACGTTGCAAAAAATTGGGGACGTTTCTTGTACGGAGTGTATAGGCCAGGGGAATGACTTTGAATTGATTCCAACGGTAGAAAATTGAAACTAGAAATCCCGTAGAGGGTTATTTTGGTAAAGAATTTCCGGCGATCTGTAATCATTGCGGAGTTATGTCGGCCTGAAGTCTCAAGACGTTAAAACGTTTTGAAGAATTTTTGTTGTTTTTTTGTAAAAAATGACCCAATTCAGGGAAATTTTAATAATATTCACTTCTAAAATTTTTCATCGTGACACCGATCGACGTGTTGTGTTCAAATTTCGTGAAATTTGGCCGACGGAAAATAGTGAAATCGTACGTTGCTTATCTGACAAAAACATTTCGCCTGACTGTCGCTACTGGGCGTATCGATTAAGTTTTGAAAGTGAGTGACTTTCAAAATTTAATCAACTTTTCTGTGGTCCGTCGTCTATCCATTTCCAAATTTCGTTTATAAAAGTCCACCCATAACATCTATATTATCATGCTAACAACACGCAGAGAGACAGACAGACAAACGGCGATAAGAACAGTACCGCCACCCAGAGTGGAGGAGGTAACTGCTGGGAACGTTTGCGAGTGTGGCACTGTCGCTTCTTGTGACTGAATCTGTTGATCGTTGTGCTGTAGTCAGAGACATGGTAACATAGTACGTGCCATTATCTATCTTCTTCCTCCCGGACTGCATTCACGGATTTTTGCCTGCACCGGCAACACCCTGTTGAGCTAATCAGTTTTCATTTTTAGTTTTTCCTTAATTTTTGTTTCCGTGCCGTGCGCTAGATTAAGCTGGCCATTTCGTCAGCTTTTGAGCGCACGTAAATATATCGTATCGTGTTTATAATTCTATGGTTGCAGCGGTGTCGAGCTTGTGTTCGTCGATGTCGTGCGATCAGTTCTGTGAAGTGTCAATGACACCGTCCGGTGGATCGGAGGCGCACTGTGTCTGCACAGTCGGCTATACTCGAGTACGAGTGACCGGCAGTCAACGCTGTGACAGTGAGTCCCGTGCTTCTTCGTTGAGATCTAGCACGTTTTTTCACGACCACCGACTGCAGTCGCGTATTTTCTCACGCTTTTGACTAGATCGCCCGTTCTGCAATCGTGATCTTATGTTTTGCGCATGTTTCTTCTTTTTCATCTGTCAACTCACTTTCTCCGACGTCCGTCAACCGATATTCTCGAAACTTTTCCACATGACGTGGCTTCAGCCCCGAAGGAAGCTGTTGATTTTCTGAAAGTGCCCTCTAACAAAAATGAGGGGCGAAAACCCCCAAATTTCGCCTAATTTCGCGTTTAACTGTATCATATTAAGCGCCATCACTCGTGAGGTGGAAGAAAAATAGAAAATCGAAAACAGTATTGTTCATCAGTGATCATTAGCCTATAATTTCATCAAATTTGGTAGGGGTCGGTTAAACTGTGGTGGAGATCGGCGTGCTAGATTATACGGGATGGGTGGAAAAATTTGATCATACATTTAATTGCCACGGTCTAAACTGGACAAGACATGCGATCTTTAGGTTGGGAACTGACACGATAATTGCAAACAAAATTTTCTCGCTAGCTACGCTAGCTCAATTAAGGTCTTAATCCCTTCTGGCATCCCCCCGTTGAATCTTGCATATGCCACTGATATATGTCTATGTACATGCCACTATCCCAGTGGCCTAGTGGTAACATACATGACTGCGGTGCGTGTGAGATAACCTAGGTTCAAATCTCATCGCGGGCAGTTGTGTTTTCACGACAGCCACTGCAATATACAGCTTTGGACACGGGCTGCACACCCTTACTGCAGTGCCTAGGTCGACTCAGCCTTCCACCCTCTATGGGAAGGTAAAATGAGTATCAGCTCTCGGGCTGAGTAGCAATAAAATGGCGATGGTGGATGTGGACGGTAACTGCCATTTCTTTCTGGCGGACTCGCAGTCCAAGTCAGTTGGCTTGGTCTGACGGTTGGTGGCCACCTCAGTGCTGAGTCTGCATTCATCAAATGAACCGGGTGAACTCTCGCAATGGCTTTGCCATGATGACAACACTATAAATATCATCTCGGTTATTGTTGTTATTATTATAATAACAAAAACTGGCTTCAGTTTCTCTTTATTGTAAAAGCCGCCGTTCTAAAACAGCAAATATCAAAATTTTATCCGCAAATTCTAAGCACAGAAGCTGCGATCACATTTATTTCAGTCAGCGGCCTTTCATAAATGTAAAAGCTATCTTCTGTGCAATATCATCCTGGTTATTATTGTTATTATTATTATTATTATTATTATTATTATTACGTGTTCTGGTGACGAATGCTGGACGATGCGTTTCAGCAATCGACCCGTGCGCATTTAACAACGGCGGCTGTGATCAGACGTGCAGTAACGCTGCCGGCGCCTTCTCCTGTGAATGCTCCGCCGGCTTCGCTCTGTCCACCAACGGCCGAACTTGCATCACTGTTCGTGAGTAATTCATCATCATCATCGTCGTCGTCATCATCATTATCGCCGTCGTCATATTATTTTATTTGTTCAAATACAGCAAAACAAGAAGATGCGGACTTTGACGCCCAAGTGTCGACGTGGATGCCTTCGCCACGTCGACGGCCTGCTGTGACCTTGACCTTTGACCTTTAACTTTCAAAATCTAACCAGGTCATCAGTAGGTGCTATTGCATATTCCCTGTAAGTTTCATTGAGATTGCTCAAGCCGTTCATGAGTCATAATCATAGTAACACTATCTGACCGGACGAAGGAACAGACGGACGGACGGACAGCCGAAATTATACATGCAATGTCTTCGCCGACAATGTGGGGTGGCGTAAGCATAATGAAATGTTACAAGAAAAACACTGTTCTTTCCAGTACTTGACAGTTGATGCTGTTGGTTCGGTGACAGGAAGGCATCCGGCCCGTGAAAACCCATTGCCACTTATCCCAAAGATTCTCTTCCGGAAAAAAATGGAAAAAAAACGAGAAGGGACCGGCTAATCCAGGTGCAACCGGTAATCGATCGTTAAAACGGAGATGATGGCTCGATACAAGAAAAGCAGTAGGCCTAGAACAGGAATAATCAGACTAAAAGCTTTCTCGGTAAACCTATTTAGCTCTGACCGCCGCCAGTTGGCGTAGCCAGAATTTTTAACGCTCGCCGCGTCGAGCGGAAAGCGTATGTAACGGCCTGGCGTCCGTCCGCCTGTTTTCTCTGACAGTGTTTTACTGCAAACCTTAGCAAAAGTGTGTACGGTCAGTGTACATACAGTATGCAGTGTCACGCCTGCTATATGCAATACGTATAATCTTACTATTAGAGATGTCATTGATTTTCCTGTACGTCGGTTAGAAGACATGTATGATTTTGGTGGTTTATATTGTGTTCGTGTTTTATATATTGTATTGTTTTATTGTGCTGCCTCGTGCGCATCAAGCAAGAGGCAGAGCTACCACAATTGCCGATTGTAACATACCCCACCACTATTTGGCGCCACTTTTTGGGGTGACTCCGTTGTACTTTCGCCGAGACATTTGGCAGCAGAAAACTGGCGTTGTTTGCGTGATTCTACGTTTAGCCGTTTTGGTACAATACCGGCGTGTGACAGACGGACGGGCGGACGAACAGACACATGACATAAGCATATACCGCGCTGGCATAGTGTCGCGCGGTAATCAAGTAGCTCAGCTGTCGCTGACGAACCCACGCGACGCGCTACATCACGGCAAACGGCAAAATTTTAAAACAGTTAAATCGTGCGTTATTTACCTGACAAAAAACAAAACAAAAATTCGGCTGCCTCTCAAGCTGTCGCTACTGCGCGGATCGCGCCCAAAATCTGCCAGTGCCAGCTTCCGACAATGTGCTCACAGTGCTCTTGATTTCGTCTAAATCGGTTCACTTTCGGTGGAGTAATTAATAGCCGAACGCGTCAACACCGTTTTTGCCCCGCAGAGTGTTTCCATAATTCACCCGAAGCTATGCTTTGCTTCGGGCGAATAATTAACTAACTTTGTGCTTCACACTTTACTGTCAACGACGTTGCGGAGATTATCCAGTAGTACTATCTGCATTACACTGACGCTGTGTATTGTACATTGCAGTCCTATTCCATATTTGATAAAAAAACGTATTATTATTATTATTAGAGCTATTTACACAGCAGCGCAACATAGCCCAAGGGCCACAAGTGCAATACGACGCCCACGACCCTCTGGCTATGCCAATGCTTCCAGCTTGCGTACGCCCTAAATAGCTGTTGCTCGGTTCAGATGTGGTTTGCGTGTGTCGCAGCTACTGGATCAGCCATGGTCGACTGCAATGACGGAAGGAACGGCGGCTGTGAGCAGTTGTGTGACCGAGGACCGCCACCCAGCTGTCGATGTACGACCGCTGGGTTCACGTTGTCAGCGGCAAACCGCCGCACTTGTGTCGGTGAGTACATGACGGACTGCCGGCCATGCAGTGCTTAAAGTGGTGAGGGGGCTGAGTCAGTGATGGGTGATTGGTTTCAATTTCGGCTGCAAGGGAGGTGGGGAGGGGTGTACCACCTCCAGCGGAGATGGAGGAAATGGCATTTTTGTGCACTTTTTGCACTATTTTACAGTCAACTGGCTGTGATGTGGAGAGGTTGAACATTGACGTGGGGGCTAAAATACGAGGTGGGAGGCTCAGCCCCCTTGCGGCCCCCTCACTTTGACCACTACTGCTACGTGAGCTGTGTCGGAACGACCAATCTGCCACGATGCAGGCTGTTCTGGCGGCGTCCCCTGTTCACAGCTTTATTGTTGTCATTGTCTGTGTTTTAAAAAATGTATTTTCTGTTACTTGTAATCTAACTTCGTAAGTTTTTACAAGTATGTCCGTTTTTCTAATACTCGGACGGAAATGTACGCTGGCCGCGTCACGTGCTGCCCCTGGTAAGTCACGTTGAGTATGCGCCGTGCCGCGTGCTCTATTAACATTAGAAAACTAGATGGCTGTAGTGTGTGGAATGCCCACAATACAGTATTCGGCTCGAAGAGCGAGGCTATCTGTGCACAAGCTGCTTACTGTCTGCATTTGATGAGACCTAGTGTCACGTGAGGCAATAGTCGATGGTTATTGGCTGTCTGTGACTGCGTTATCTGCCGTTTTGTCAACCCGCGTCGGAGAAAATTTGGGGTGTTACTTGTACGGAGTGTAGAGGCCAGGGGAATGACTTTGAATTGATTCCAACGGTAGAAAATTAGAAATGGAATGTAGAAATCCCGTAGAGGGTTATATTTTAGTAGTAAATTTCCGGCAATCTGTAATCATTGCGGAGTAATGTCGGCCTGAAGTCGCAAGACGTTAAAAATGCTTGAGAAATTGTTGCAATTTTTGGAAAAACTACTCCTTACGGTAACATTTTAAAAATTATGCTCCAAAAGTTTTTATCGCGACACCGATCGACGTGTTGTGTTCAAATTTCGTGAAATTTGGCCGGTGAAATCGCGCGTTGTTTACCTGACAAAAAACGAAATTTCGTCTGGCTTTTCGTCTGTCGCTACTGCGCGGATCGGGCCCAAAATCTGCCAGGGCCAGCCCCAACAATGTACTCAGAGTGCTCCAGATTTTATCCATATCGGTTTACTTTCGACAGAGTTATAGCCGAACGCATAAACACGGCCAAAACGCGCCGTAAAGTGAATCTAACCTAGCTTCGAGCCGAACAAAAAGAGTTTGATTTCCCGACGCCCATTTTCAGGATTCTTGAATTTTATACAGTGTGAAAAAATACGAAAAATCGTAATATGTACAACATTTCTATGTCTATAATTTACAAGAAGTAGTCAATAATTGCCTTGTATAGATGCATAACAAGTGGTCAAAGAATGTTGACAAAAGGTCGCATCGCATGTCGTGCCGTTATTGAAGATTGGATGATCACTTTCGCTTCATGCCGTTATTGACGATTGGGCGATCCCTTTGCTGCGTACACCGCAGCAGTGACTGCCATTGCTTTTCAATGGGCCGGACAACCATCCAAAATTGCCCATTCCCGTGGAGGTATCTGGACCCCATCTAATCCATTGTTCCTCGGGCTCACGCAAGGCAGCCCCCAAACGGCATCTCGGTCCGTTTAACTGTTTGCAGGGCTCACGAACGTCACCAACAGACAGACAGACAGACAGACAGACAGACATACAGACACACAGTCAGATTACACTACTCCGTCTGTAGCAACAGGCCGCATCGAACTGTTGCTGCGATGCGTCCAAATAATTCAGTCACACTGATTTACAAGTCATCTGCAGTCTTTTGTGTTACTGCACTATGTGTAGGCGGGCCAGTAATAAATAGATACATAAACCTATAATTTTTCAGACGTGGATGAATGTGCCGCCAACATACACAACTGCACCAGCGGTCAGATCTGTATTAATGTTTACGGCGGTTTCCGTTGCATTGACGACGTGACGTACAGTATCGGTGAGTTGTCTTAGATATTCAGCATCATCGTCCTCTCGTCATATCACGATGCCTATAACTATCGACGGCGTTAACGCATTGAATGATATATTTAGTAGCCGATGTTTCTGCTATTGAATAATTTCGTTTTTGATAATAAATTAAATGCACATGGAGGCGGCGGAAGCTATTGGACAGGGCGGGCGCCCGCCCAGTTTTTGCCGCAGCTATTTCTGGCCGCCCAGATTCGAGCTCCATAGCCCAATTAGAACATTTAATATTACAGCCGACGTGAAACAGTTTACTGTTTAAAATACAGAAGATTTGCTGCGTTAAGATTAAGACACGACATTTGTATAGCGCCTTATCTTAATAGACTCATCTCTAAAGCGATCAGAATGGCACGTGTTAACGAGGGATCACACAGTTTTATCTGCCACCCACACGCTTATCCATGATTTGAATGAGTCATCCTGCCTTTGATCCCTAGACGCAGCGCGTCACCGCACTTTAGCCGGTACTCATTGCCCGTTCCACAGAGGGTAGGATGCTGAGTTGGCTTAGGTGGTATGCCCGCCTAAAGACGGTTAGTCGTCCCAGTACCAACTGATCGATAGTGTGGCGGCCGAGGATCGAACCTACGACTGTCGAGTCACAAGTTTGACGCCTTAACCACTAGACTACCGGTCCAGTAAGTCAGCACCGGTATACATAGAGGGACATTCCCGAATACCTGCTGGATCGTCTGCAGTCGACGCTCAATGCAGCAGTACGCCTCATTTGGCGAGCTCGCAAGTACGACCACGTGCCTCCATTGCTTCAGGAACTATACATCGGCTCTGCGTTCATGATACCGCCTGGCACAGGATGGCTAGCTCCCAAGTTCCTGGCAAGAGACCTCCTCCAGTGGGCCGATCGGACTGTAAGCGCTGCAAAATTACTACTACTGTACTGTCATACTACATTTTGTTGCTTCGTATCACGGCGGTCAGACCAGCCGGCATAGATAGGAATGACGAAATTGCGTCACTGTCACCCTATCTATATATCGTGAACGGCGAAACCGATTGACAAGGGGCAAAGTGCCTTACACTGCACCCACCTCGGTATAGCGCCTCCTCACGCCGATGCTGTGTCACTATTTATTTTTATATGATCTGCACATCTTACAGATGTTTTGTCGCCTATAATTAAATGACAAAGGTGATGGATGGATTGCTGGTACCGGCTGGCGTCGGGCAGCCAGCGTGAAGGAAGCAACGCCCCTTCCTCAAGAGGCCGATGGTAAATTAGGGAAAAATGAGGCCAGGCGGGGCCACCAGTTTGGGGTCAGTGCTTTTTCAAGTCCTTCACTGCTCTGACGTTGTTGGTTGGTTGGGTGTCAGGAAGCCATGGAAGGGCATCCGGCCCCTTAAAAACCCGTGCCCTTATCCCCCAAAGGTTCTGTCCTGAAACAGGTGAAGGAAGAAATGGAGTGGGAGCCTGCTAACCCAGGTCAGTGGCGTTTCTGGCACTCAAAACGTGAAGGGCTATTTTGAGGCCAGCATGAATATAGAAGGCAAACACTCGTGGTTTTAGTAAGGAACAGTTTTGCTGTAGTTAATTTACACAACGACTTGTGGAGCAACTAACGTCGTAATATATGGCACATTATAGGCCTAGTGTAGAAAACGTGGAGAGGCAACCTGGGGACAAGCCCAAATTTTGGGGCACGCCCCCGTGCCCCTC
>Ga0209780_1003011_pt1 | contig 12343 bp, 8 predicted proteins | sample WorMetexBAHAMAS2_FD_187384 | JGI IMG/M metagenome (GOLD analysis project Ga0209780, IMG submission 187384) | Marine gutless worms symbiont microbial communities from Max Planck institute for Marine Microbiology, Germany - Inanidrilus exumae... | ecosystem: Host-associated > Annelida > Digestive... | reverse complement strand
GGTCATCATGCTATTAATAGATTCCGTAAATTTGTCCGTGATTTTGACCAGGATGGCCTCGATAACTTCAGCTGTAATAGCGTTTTTGGCCATGACAATAATCAGTTGCGGCGATTCGCAAGTTAGTATTAAAAAACAACTTTTTGTCCAGAAAGTACTTGTTAAAAACAGCTGTTAAAACTATAAAAGCAACTTAATCGACGACAAAATAAAAACAAACAATTTCCGCCAAGAATATTTGTTGCATTATATTATACACTGAGGTGCTTGATCCGATATGATCATCGAACGCGGCTCAACAGTGCTTGTTACTGCTTCTTCACCTTGCAATGCAAGCATTTGATGTTGTTTATTGCGACCTGACACTGATCTCATTTCGTCAGACGGTCATACATCGACCGCGTTCCGGTCACGAACCAATCAGCGTTGTCGCTCGCCGTCACGTGACACGCACCTGTCATGCTTTCTTGCTCGCCTTCTGCCCAGTGCTTCCGACGCTGCTGGCTTCGTCAACAATAACGAGTTTTTATACATTTGCGACGAATTGCAACCCGGTCCTACAGGCGATGGGCGACTTTTACCGCGCGTCGTCGTGCAAAGCGCGGTGTATATACGCTATCACTGGCGTAGCCTGTAGGCCCTATTTAGAATTCGAGGAAGAGCTGATCCGTCCCTTCTGAAAATTCAGTTGTCGTAGATCGTGAATGTTCCCTGGGCGTTACTTTTGAATACGAATTATCAACTGCTTTTTAATTTTCAGTATAATATATGCTCTGTCCCTCTGTCTGTCTATTTTTATCTTTGTGTGTGTGTGTGTTTTTTGCTACTTACTTATGGGCCATGTTGCCTGTAATAATGTGATTGATTGATTGATTTCGTATATTTTAGCCGACTTTTAGGGAGTTGGGCTTAATCCAAACAAATTGCAGTAATAATAGCAACTTAATTTGCACTGCACACTTTCCAAACGCGTCGCGCAGTTTCGCTGCAGCCTACAGCTGAGCGCGTGCGTTTGTTCTATCGAACGGCGACGCGTCGACGTCATCGGGTGTTTGTCGAGCGCAGTGCTTCGTCGCTTGGTCAATATATGTACCGCTCCTCGCCTTGTTTGCGCTGCCGATGCGTGCGTCGAACGTTCTCCAGGCAAACGGCGCTGAGCTAAGAGCATACAGACGAACTAGAGTCTAGAACTAGCCTATAGTTCGACACTGTTGCTGCCGTCGAGATCAGAAGTCAAGTGCTCTCTCGTCTCGTTTCGACGATCGCAGGTGTGTTAACGCTGATCCCGTCGACGGCATAAAAGTCTGCAGTGGTCTTCCGAGCTCATCGCAGCACGTGCGACAGTAGTGAGGTCTGTTGCTCGTACATTGACTGATGTCAACAGCTGTCGTTGGACGGTATAAGCGCCAGTTGGTGTACGAAGTTGTTGTTTTTTGCCGGAACTGGTTGGCGGGAGTAATATTTGGATCCTTATCGGCCTGTTTGCTGGCAGAACTGAAAAGTTACGAGTTCAGTTAAATTTGGGTAATGGATAGATTATGGACGACAAAAGAGTTGATTAAATCCGAAACGTGTCAGGGTTAGGGTTACGGCCTACTTCACTCCGGCCTACTTGAGCGTTCGTTTGTTCGTTCTTCCGTTCTTCCGGACAGATCTTGTTACCACCATGTATCACGAACGGCTGGAGCAATCTCGATGAAACTTACGGAGAATAACCAGTAGACTCTACTAATGACCTGGTTACAGTGCCGGATTAAGGTGGGTGCTGTTGATGCTGCAGCATTAGGCCCATTCAAGAAATAGGCCCACGGCCACCGATGAGAAATAGAAAAGTCTTCTCTATTTTGGTTGTGATTTCTCTGGTTGGTACAATTCCGAGTTTTAGGCGGATCGTGAACAGATAGACAAAGTCTACCTTTAGACAAAAACTCGGAAAATATCGATTAACCGGTTTGCAATTAATGGATCCGAAACCGACAAGATGGCGGCCAACTGGCGCCCCTCCAATACTCCACGTAGGCCTACTGTGCAAAGCTGCAAACCGCGGACTAGCAGACCTTTGCTGTTGACAACTTTATGTTACTGAGCTTGATGTTACTATATGTCGTAGTCATATTATATACCGGTATGTCGTTATATAATTATGTAATGTATCACGGCTTCAACGGCTTGTACGGTAGTACAAGCTGTTGTAAAAGCCAATAGTCAAAGTAATGGGAAAGGCCAAATTTTGACCCTCTAGGGCTCCGAAACCCCTGAACGGATTTCGATGAAACTTGGAATATATAACCAAGTCGCGGGTATGCCAACACACGCAAATTTATGTGGCGCTGTGACAACGTGGGTGGTCTGGGCGAACACGTGAAAAAACACACGTTGTGGTTTCTATAGGTATTCCTTTTTTGCTTTATACTTCGGCTCACGCCGAGACCGCACACGTGGACCGATTTTGACGATCTATACGTCATACTACGTGTTTCCGCCCAATCATGTGCCTTTTAGGGTCTTGTTTATACTGCTCCCCATTTTGGGGGTAAAATCCCACAAAAACCATTATTTTGGGGCGAGAATATGCATTTTCAAGCTTAACACGCAAAATATTAAAATTTGAATACTATCGAAATTACTGCGCCGATTACAACCAAATTTTGCACAGTCACAAAGACCACCAAATACTCTTCGTGGGTGGTCCCAAAACGCGTAAAACAAATCCAAGATGGCGGACGGCCGCTATCTTCAAAATCGAAAATGGGCCATATCTCCGGAACCGTTCGACCGATCTTCGCGAAATTTGGCACAATGACACATAATAGGCCTCCGAACTGGATCGGAAATTAAAATTTCCAACTTTTAAAAATCGAAGATGGCGAACGGCCGCCATTTTGAAAAATGGAAAATCGGCCATGGAACAATATCTAGTAATGCGAAGGCTTGTTCGTGTCAAAAGTGCCATACACCGAGTAGGCAAAAGTAGAATTATATGCTACGTCATCTACTTTACCTATTTCACCTAATAAAACTGCAAAATTATAAAAACAGAAACATTGTAAAAGCCGCCGTTTTAAAACTGCTAATATCAAAATTTTATCCGCAAATTCTAAGCACAGAAGATAGCTTTTACATTAATGACAGGCCGCTGACTGAAATAAATGCGATCGCTAGCATCTGTGCGTTGAATTTGCGGATAAAATTTTGATATTTGTCGTTTTAAAATGGCGGCTTTTACAATAAAGAGAAACTGAAGCCAGTTTTTGTTTTTATAATTGCACGCTAGGTCTTTTTGTCTGTGGTGACTGGTGAGTGTCGAATGAACATACGCCACGATACACCAATGCTGAGAAAATAGGCCCTTTTCTGGGCTGCAGCATCAGGCCCAATTTGGTCTTAATCCGGCCCTGCCTGGTTAGATACTGGAGGTCAAATGTCAAGGACACAGCAGGCCGTCGAGGAGGCGAAGGCATCCACGTCGACGCTGCAGGGATGTCGAAGTTCATGGATCTTCTAGTTATTTTTAGTTCTTTGTCTTTTCCTTGTGATTCTGTGCTGTTTATTAATTAATTTATTTATTAATCAAGTTGGCATGAGCAACGTAATTTGCACGAACAGACAGTAAAACACGTGAAAACAGAACATAAGGACGCGGGAGAAGAGTTAGTTAATAATATCTTTTGTGCACATTAGGCGCAATGCGTTACGCACTAGAAATCTCTATCATTCTAGTCATCAGTTTTGTGAATTAAAGCCTTGCTGTGATAGCCAGTTTGTAAGAATTACGCTGTTGATTATTGTTGCAGGATTGACCAAGAGCTGCGCATGCACGATGCCTTCGGCCACGACCTCCGGCACCGATCACGGCCTATCGACAGACATCCGGGCCGAACCGACGGCTGCGGCGACCGCTCGCAGTCGTCGGCGACGTCGTTCGACGCCGCACGACGGTCCTACGACGACCGATGCGACCCGCTACAAGACCGAGTTGTGTCGGTCGTACGAGGAGACGGGCGGCTCGTGTCGCTACGGCGAGAAGTGTCAGTTCGCGCACGGCGTCTTGGAGCTGCGCTCGGTAGATCGTCATCCTCGCTACAAGACTCAGCTGTGCCGGACCTTCCACACTCGCGGCTTCTGCGCCTACGGTCCTCGCTGCCACTTCATTCACAACGTCGACGAGCTTCAGCGCTATGCTACCGGCATCAACCACGTGAGAAATTACTTTGTTACGAACTTACTTGATGTAACGGTCAGACGTCCGTCCATCCGTCCGTACGCTTGTATGTCTGTCCCGTCGGCACATACTCAACGTGACTCACTAGGGGGCAGCACGCAACGCAGCCAGCGTATATACTTGCTTGGCGTGGCGTATTTATTACCGCCAACTTTCGTGGTCCAGATAGAGCACCCGGTTTGATGAGTACATGTGTCTGTCCTGACAACTTTCGAACGAAATGACTTTTGACTTAGATACTTGGCATAACGGTTTACCTCGACCCTGTCTATCGGTAAAAAAAATCGAAGGTCTCGGTCATATCATAGGTCAGAGTTCACTGTCACTATACAGATGCCGTATCGACTTCACATTTGTTGCACCGCGATAGATTGAGTTAAGGTTTTACCTCCCGCTCGGCAGGAAAAAATAAGTCATTTCGGATACGTTCTTCCCAGCCATGCAATCTCTTGGCTTAGTACGAAAAACGTCTCGATTAGTTTTATTTGATTGATTGATATTTAATAAACACGTATCAAACGTACATGTACAGTTCAGATACGACAATGGAAGTAAAATATAAAAACACAAAACTATACAAAACACAAATACAAGTTACATATAGCGAAAGAGGCAACGGGTACGTGATGGCATTACAAGGTGTTTGAGTCACATACTCCAGAAAGACAGATAAGGTGGAAATGCTGCAGTGTTTCTGGCATCGAATTGTCTCTATGGGAACCAATTCATTGTTTTTTGTCCGTTCTTAATATCTCTTGCTCCTTGTCAATCACTGAATCAATAAATTAATTAGTCAATTTACCAGTTTGGTAGTCGATACAACGAATCACGAAAAATTAACTTGCGGAAGCAATTGAAAAGTGAGTGTGCCAAACAGAACTCCAAGGCAAACAAGGCAATGGTAGATATCAGACTTCGCCCGCGGTCTGCAATCGCACCGTTATCTCCATATATACTCCCTTACTCTAAGTCCCATTAACGCTAAATTAAATTCGCTTTTCTACGTCCATCAATATATATTTGTTTCTTCCGCAACGCACACGGTTACCATAGTAACATTAAAAACTCCATCGTGCGTTTCAGCAATTCTTCCCATTAATCGTCAAATTTCTCCGTTTACTTTGCGAGTAATTTCGAAATAGTCACAATTATGTCCTTTAATAGTAGGAAATTTGAATTTTGTCCGACTTTATGGTACAGAACTAAATTTAAGCCAAATCGGTCCTTCGTTAGCGAAATGCATAACGCAAAATGCTATAGGGCCCATACAAGCCATTTTCAAGGGGAGAAGAAATCCCCCCAAATTGCCCCTTTCCCTTGGAATTGCGTCACCCCGCTGGAGGAGGACCGAGCCACGGCGATAAGCAACATGCACGAAAAAAATAGGCAAAGATGGCGCGTGTGGTTCGGGAGATGCTCGCGGACAGGCAGACAGACAGACAGACAGACACAGACGTGCTTATTACAATACTTCACCACCGCTGCTGTGGGCGACGAAATGACAATCTACATTAAGGGAGCCTTAAAATAGTACAAATATGTCATAAACCACCATGTACCTTGTTGTATAATAAACGCCTCAATAGCGAGCGTTCATGTTAACGTATACTAAGTAGACCTATACATTATTTAGCATAGGCCTATAAGTCGATGTTGGTATGCGGTATACAGAATGCATTGGACGCAGATCAGTTACAAAGACTTGTCGAAGCCGAGGAGTACATCCTGGAATTGTCCAATCGTCGTATCCGTCATCCTGCATCCCAGCATAAGTCCGCACCTCCACCTGGAATCGTTTATCCTTCCGCGTACTTCGCGTCCCAGTCCGTTCGCCGGACCTCGGCGCCTGCTGTGTGTGTGCGCGCGGTAGACCGTGGAATACCGTGGACCGCGGACTCCAGAATGAGGTCACAGTCCTTAAGCTCGGCCGAGAGCAGTTCCTGTCCTGCCGCCGAGCTGCCGTCATGTCGCGGTCTGGATCGACCCGCCCTTCGCTCCGAATACGTTGACCCGGCTTTCGCAACAATCGCTGAAACATTCCTCGTTCAGCCGCCCGCATTCGACGATGTCATTCCACTAGATGTTCATCAGCGTATAGGCCTGCTGTTCCACTTGCATGCTAGTCTTCGCTCAGCTTAATACTGTTGCGTCCAGGAATATATCGCGGTATAAATCTAAATTCCACTCAGAAGTCAATCGGTATACGCTAATTAAACCATTGGCTTCCATTCATAGACGTATAGCCGGCCAAGGTTTCAGGGATCCAGATACCTCACAGTGATCTGTGAGACTTTTACCGCTCAACGCTGTGCTAGCGCAGTATATGCTTGGCCCTGTGTTAACTATCCGTCTGTCCCTGTGTCCTTCCATCCATCCGTTACAAAGTCGGAGTTTTTCGCTATATACCGCTGCTTCTGTTATTAGCACGCGACGCTATGCTAGCGCGGTATATATGCTATCGACGTGTCTGTCCGCCTGTCCGTCCGTCACAAGCCGGCACTGTACCAATTTGACTAAACGTAGGATCACGCAGACAACTCCATACGATAGCCCAGGGACTCTATAGTTTTCTGACGCCAAAGATCTCGGCGAAATTTCAACGGGGTTATTCCCAACGACGGCGCCAAATAGAGGTGGGGTAGGTTCTAATCGGCGATTTTCGACCACTATCTCGCTATATCTCAAACACGGTGCAAGATAGGGACATAGTTACTATGGAACGCTAATGGGAACTTGTATGCGCTATACGAATGGCGCTATTTTCAGTGACCTTGAGTGACCCCTAACTACCCAAAACCACCACATTTCCGATACTTTGTGTCGCCTTTCATATCGTCGTAGTGGGTGGAGATAGAGTTCAAATTTGGTAGGTAGCAAGGTTGATCGTAGCAATTGCTAGCCCATGGCTGACAAAATGACTCTTAAAAGGGGCGTGGTCATGGGTCACGTGAGCCACTTTAAAGTTTCGGGCCCCAATGATATCTCAGGAACGGTTTAATCTAGAATATCAAATTTGGCACACAGATACAATGTATCAAATCCTAGCCTATAGATGACAAACCACCCCTAAAGGGGCGTGGCCAGGATTACATGCTACATTTTCTATTTCGATGCCCGCAATCATATCTCCGGAACGGGTGAAGCGACAGTCGCCACATTTTGTATGCAAGTAGAATACATCAAAAAATTCAAATGCTATCCTCGAGATGACAGACTACCCCATAATGGGCGTGGTCAGGATCACGTGACCCGTTTTCTTAAATTTTGCCCCAATTATGTCTTTAGAGTCAGTGTAACTAGGCACTTCAAGTGTCGTGTGCTGGTTGATACAGAGGTGTACTAGTTCATGAATGATAGATTACCGCCGAAAGGGATGTTTTCAGGGTCACGTGACCTCTAAATTTCAAGAGATAAGTGAAACGGTGCAAGATAGAGACATAGTTCTAGTTGTTGCAATAGAAGTCTAATAGGAAATTATATGTGGCCTATCGAATGTCACCATTGCCAATGCCCTTGAATGACCATAAAGGTCACTTTGCTGTTTGAAACCTTTCTGTAGCTCCTATACATAGTGAAGCATAGCACGAATTTACTAACATAGCGCGTCGCGCGGTCCTTCTGAGGTAGCTGAGGTTCTTGTAAGGAAAACTGTTACACTTCTGTTCGTGATTTTCGGACATAGGCTACCTTTCCATGTTGTTATGGATAATCATCGAAAGGCCTGCGACAAATTATAGGCCCCAAACGTATGAATTTGGGCTATTATCCATTTTATTGGATGATTTATGTTATACTTTGCAGTCTGTACTGTAGGCCGATACATTAGTAATAATAACAAGATGTCATTTGATATTGACATTTCGATGTGCGCCCGTGCCTTGCTGTTAACTTAGTTACGCGCTTTTGTGAATTACCTGCATTTAATGTTTTCCGCACCATCACCAAACTGCATGAGGTCGTGATGTCCGCGACTAGTACGCACGTTCCCGCTGCCAGTTTGCAAGCTGTATGCCAATGCGTGTTAATATATGCATATAATATTATTACATATAACGTTGTGTGAATGTGAGTTGTTCTTTTCGTCGACGTCAGGTTACGTTATTGTTGTTGTGGATAAAATATATATACAGTATACGTCTGTACGCATGTGAATAATTTATTAACGCTATTCGTAGCGCACTTTGCGCGTAAACGTCGAGACTACATCTCGGTTTGGAGTGAAAAATTGCTTGCATAACTTAACCGACTTTCATATAAGCTCATGCCTTGTGTATTTCCTGCTCACGCTATATAAATTCTAGGCCACTCATGGAGTTTTATCTCCTTATATAGTAACATATTCTTATTTTATGTTCGCCACAGGTTGGCGGAGGTAATATTTGAATTTGTGATCCGTATGTTTCTGCCTGTTTATACATGTCGTCAGAATAAGTCAAAATGAGCAGATTTTCATGAAATTTGTGGAATAGGTAGATTAGGGACCAGAGAATAGTTATCCGGAGCATACTCTGGGTACCAGTCGGTAGTGATTAAATGCCGCCACTACGACTGCTGGGCTGTGCACAAAACGGAACACTGTGTATACGTCGTCTGCGGCTGTACTGGTACAACGGTCAATATTATCCTACTTCACTTGCACGCGCACCTGCTGCTCGCCGGTAACGACACGGTGCTGATTTCAGTATGGCGTAGTGGAGATGCACTCCGACGTGTGCCGTGTAATCCGTTTTGGAAGTACTGACTGCCGTCTCATTTATGCAAATCGCCAGATCGAAACCGGCCCGTAGTTGTTGGTTCGTCTCACAGCATGATGATTAGGCATGCCGAAGAAGTTACGGACGAATTTTCGATGAGGCCCAGGTGGGCCTTGCAATATTATACGAAACACCCGATTTGGTTTTCTGACGGCATTCTGGAACCAGCTGGTTGGCAGGAACATGTCACTGTGCATTGCAGCTTACGAATAAACTGCACTGGGAAAAGCTGCGCCGATTACACAGTATTGATTACTATTACGCGTTAAGTGACTTAATTAATACTGCGTTTTATTCTCCGCTTTCATCCACAAAAATCGATTCTCAATTTTCCGTCCTGCATATTTTACACCGTCCAATTTCTTTCTACCCGCATTTTCCGGTCTTATATTTTCAGTTGACCTCTGACGTCAGTAATATTATGGTAAATCTAATTGTGGGAAAATGGCGTATACAGCATGGCCACCCTTGACATCGATTATACTGATCTTAGCCATGGTATAAGCTACAGATTTATGTACATGCAGTTCTTTTCTAAAGGTTATATGTTGCACTTACTTCGCATTAATCGGTAATTTTGTGTTTATATCGAATGAGTTTTATTATTGCGGTATGTTGTAACAGTTTGGTTGCTTTGGACTTTTTGTGTCGATTGTGAACAGTGCTCGAATTACCGGGGGACGGGGGGATTCCCCCACTGCGGTTGTACTCCCATGCAATACACGTCGTCGAAGTCTCGGCGCTTTCGGCGCCTCTTTGTTGTCCCCCCCCACTGCACTGCTTTTTTTCTTAGTTCGACCAGTGATTGTGATTCAATTACACACTGTTCTGTTAAACCTGTCCTCGTCGCAATCTCTTATGCAATGACTGTTAGTACTGATCCGTCTATTTTCAATTTATTCTTTAATTGTAATTCACCAACAAAGGCAGCAATATAATAAACTAACAAAACTTATTTATTATTCGCCCAATGCGAAGCAGCTAAGGGCGAATCGTGGAAATACTCTATGGGGCAAAAAACGGTGTTCACGCGTTCAGCATCAGCAACTCAGCCGAAATTGAACCGATTTGGATGAAATCTGGAGCACCGTGAGAACATTGTTGGGGCTGGCCCTGGCAAATTTTGGGCGCGATGCGCGCAGTAACAACAGTTTGAGAAGCAGCCGAAATTTTGTTTTTTGTTTTGGTCTGGTAAATGACGCGACGCACGATTTTGCCGATTTCCCGTCGGATAAATTTCACGAAATGTCAACACAGCAAGGTCGATTGGTGAGGCGGTGAAAACTTTCCGAACAGAATTTTGAAAATGTTACCATAAGGGGTCCTTTTTCCAAAACAACGCAAAACTTGCTCACAAAATTTTCAGGTCTTGCGACTTCAGGCAGTCATAACTACACAATGATTACAGATCGCCGAAAATTCACTACCAAACTGACCCTCTACGGGATGTCTAGTTTCCACTTTTACCGTTAGAATCAATTCAAAGTCTTTCCCCTGGGATGTACGTTCCGCACAAGATAGGTATTTAGCCAAATTTTCGACTACGTCCAATGCCCGATATTGCGTATCAAAATTAATAGTACGCCGCAGTGCTGATGCTGCTATGGCGACCGATATATGGAAGAAACGCAGACTGAATTGGAAACTGAAAATAAGTAACGCGGCAGATAACGCTGACATCACTCAGTCGCAGGCACGTGACACCAGGCATCGTCGCATGCAAGAAGTGAATAGCTTGTGCACGGTAGCGGACGGCTTCGGGCGAATACTGTACTGTGTCATTCCACACAATACAGGTTTCTAGTTTCTGTTGTAATTGCATATCGTGTACAATATTGTATTCATGCAATGTTTGTTTGGCTTTGTTGACACAATTACGGCCATGTATTTATTTATTATCAGTTATTCGTTATTTATGCGAGTATTCCATGTTAATTAACGTATATTAAACACGACATTGAATGATTTCGTCTATCAGACTTTGCGTTAAAGAGATGAAGCTACAATTTACTTACAACACAATGCAGTCAACTGTCAAAAACATGGACAGAAATAATTATGTAAAACAAGTGGTATCGTCCCGATTGCGGCGAAACGATATGTCCATGCCTATGGCCATTTCGGTTATTTCCGATGATTAGGCCGGGCGATATGGACCACCATCATGGCACCATGGCAAGTGATAGGCAGCCTATGACTTCCTATTGACGTTTAGCAATAAGCACTGCTTGATTTTTCTGGATATTGACGACGTAAGGACGTTTTGACCACTTCCTGTGGCAGCACGGCCACGCTTTACGTAGGCCAAGCTAATCCATGGGCTTGGCTTCTAATGCATGGGTTTCCTATTAGAGTTATATAGTAACCATAGCTCTGAAACGCACCTTTCTGGGTGAAGTGATAGGACAGACAGACAAATCGACAGACGGACACTAGCTTCGCTTATTGCCCCCACCTTGGTGGCGGGCATAATAATATGGTAATGATTTATATAATAATACACCGAAGCTGCATTTGTTGTTGGGTTAAAAATACCCCAGACGAGACGCTGCAACTAAGTGGTCGTTAAAACAGGTTCATACCAGCGCAATCACTTGGATCCGATAACTGCCGGTTTGCGTGACTGAGGCTCTGCGCTATCAATAGCCCAAATCTCGATTAAATTAGATACAATACAATAGATCAACGGAAGCCCAGGAGTAATTGGCAATACGTGTATGTGTAACCCTCTTTTGGAGAGTGGGAAACTGCAATCCAGTGTAACCATTATCGCAATCAAACGCTAAAACATTAGGCCTATCTCAAAATACAGACAGCGTTTCTGTGGATCTGCTCAAATTAGGCCTACAGTAGTTTTATATAGTAATTCTATACAGCAATAAGAAGTGTACAAAAGCACTCATTTTGAACAGCAATTATGATAAAACGATATGACATCATTTTAGTGGTCCGGCATCGGTTTTTCTAAGTTACAAGCTATATAGACGCATGCGAAATCACAACGTTTTCCCGTCCCCTCCAATTTAACGCCCCGAAGAAGTGAATTTCCTAACGAAATCCGTTGTATTTTTAACGTAAGCAAACTTTAACAGCCAGCCAGGCAGAAAGCTTAAGCCAGCGCGCTCGTCATCACACACTCGCACGGTAGTGCGAGAGTGTTGTAAGGACGATCAATGTCAATGGGAAAGGCCAAAATTTGACCCCCGCCACCCCTAAACCCCTAAACCGATCGTCACCAAAATATACCTACGTGATTACGTCGTGGATATCTACCATCCTGCAAAATTTCATCCAGATCGGATAAGGGGTTTCGTTTCTGCGCATGCGCGATTTCGCGCATCAAATTGTTTACTCGGTTGTTTACTTG
>Ga0209780_1003010_pt1 | contig 12344 bp, 5 predicted proteins | sample WorMetexBAHAMAS2_FD_187384 | JGI IMG/M metagenome (GOLD analysis project Ga0209780, IMG submission 187384) | Marine gutless worms symbiont microbial communities from Max Planck institute for Marine Microbiology, Germany - Inanidrilus exumae... | ecosystem: Host-associated > Annelida > Digestive... | reverse complement strand
GGTAACATGTATGCTGGTTGCTGTTGTTGTATATTTATTATTACTCAGACAGTACGTTATTTTTACAGAGCGCTGAAACCGTTCATTCGCCGAGACTATGAGAGTCGACCAATGCGATTGCGTCTACTACAAGAAATTGTCGCGTATCCACACAGGCGAGTTTGTGTAGTTGGTTGTTGCATGTGCCTGCTTGCTTTGCTTTTCTATTAACACGTCACCCCCTCTAGAAGAAAGTTATTGTTTTTGGTTACAGTTACGATGTTAAGAGAATGCTTTGACACAACTTTTCTGTCTTATTTGCTGCATTTATTTGAGTGGATTTTTGTGAAATTTAGGTAGTGAGTAGATTATAGACCAAAGACGAGTTGATTACTTTGCCTCTGAGCTGAATACTGTATTGTGGGCATTCCACACAATACAGCCATCTAGTTAATTTTTTGGAAGTGATCAAAAACACATTCTACATTCTTACTATCTAATAGTCGATTGATATGAAAAATGAAGATGGGGAAACCGGGCATAGTGTAGTGAAGTGTGGGGAAATTTAGGCCGATGTAGCTGCTGTGCCGATTTATTTATTTGCTCAGTAGTAACAAATAAAATAAGGAAAAATTGCATCACAAAAATACATTACAGAGAGCAGGACAGCAAGGCTCAGTAGTGAAGCACTAACTGCTGCCCTTGAAACAAGATGTCGTCCTAACGGACGTAACACTACTGGCCCGCCGTGAACTGGCAGCTGCCTGACCGCCCGTGCGCCCAGTGGGTGGCCCACCCATCGGTAGTGTTACAGACAACAGATGACGACGACAGACGCAAGCAAGCAAAACAATACTTGCCAGTAATAAAGCACGCCAACCTATACAATAGGCACAATACACAATAGCAACACTTTGCCGAGTTCATAGTAGTGTGGCAGAAGTATGCACCCTGTTGCGTGCTGTCTCGTATATTAAGTGTTATGTATGTATGTATTTAATTTGCCAAATACAGACAACAGATAAAGCCACAACAAAACAGCGTACACAGTGGCAGGACAGCAACATGCACTAACAACTGCTCTTGATAAAAACACACACAAACATCACAAGCATTTCCAGAATCAGAACAGTACCTAGTGTATTACAATCAATCAATAATTAGAAATTTGCTAAAGTATCGTTTTAGAATCATCAATTTGATACTGACATTCAACAGGCAGTGTAAAGGAAGTGATTTCTGTAGTAGGGCATGCACTGCAGCCATACATTAATTTTACACCACATGAGCCCTCAGTACTACGGGACGACCCAGGTTCAGTGGTTCATCTTGACAATGCCATTAAAGTGGTGCGTGTATCTGTTTGTTTCACTAGACACGATCCAAGCTGGAAGCCAGAACCGTCAGCTCCAATTGACTACTGCTATGTGAGACCACATCACATACCGGCCGTCAACGCTCTTTGTCGAGAATACTTTTGGCCCGGCATCGACAGTTAGTGCCACCAGTTTATGTAAACCTATAATACATAATTGATATTCTGCTAATAGGTGGCTTAACAGCTGACTGTATCTACTTCGTGTGTTATGAACGATGGTAGTATGGCTTATTACAGACCACTTCAGTGGTGCAGGTCGAGCAATTGGTTAGGTTTGTGTGTCTGTCTGGACAGTAACTTTTGAACTAGGTGGCCTTTGACCTAGATATTTGGCATGCTGGTTCACCTTGACACAATCGTTGGCAAGTTCAAAGGTCACAGTTCAAGGTCATTGGAGGAAAATGTTGCTAAAAGAGTTTACATTATATTTGCATGCTGTTATGCCCCGTGTGGGGACGGGGTACCCCCTTTCCTGCCTTGTCCATTCACTTCTCATCTTTTGCTGTATTTTACTCTTTCCCTTTTCTCATTCGCTTTACCACTTCTTTTGTCCATCCCTTCCTTTTCTGCCAGAATCGTCCCACTCCGTTTCCAGGCGGGAGGTCGTAGGAGGCGACAATGAAAATGAGAAGCTGATTGGAGTCTTGGATATGGGCCTAGTGTGGCTGAAGACGGTGTTTTTTATGTCTGCTGGCCGCACTTTAGATGTGGCTGTTCATTAGTATGGACTATGTATGGCCACATAACGCAGTGCAGTGCCCTTAGCTTGTGCCAGTAATCTGCCAGTACTGTTGTAAAAGTGCTGTTTTTGGTCGCTAATCATGTAAACATTGTTGTCAAAAGTACTGCCAACCTTTACCTTTTGTTTCCTCTATGGTACATATAGTCTGGCAGAATAATGGTGGAACCTGGCTTTAGAGTATAAAGTTTTTTTTAATGCTGATTATTGATGTTTAGTACATATATAATGAGAATCTGCGGGGTGACATCTTGTCACCCTTGAGCGTTTTGAGTAAAGAGGCCAAATCCAAGATGGCGGCGGCCGCCATCTTGAAAAATTGAAAATAGCCATATCTCGGCCGCCGTTCAACCGATGTTGGCGAAATCTGGCTTGCAGATGCAGTAAAAAAACTTTATACTCCAAAACCACGTCCTGCTCAGATATGGGGTTTGGCTGCCGGACTAATACGTTTGTGCTATTTTGTTGTTGTCTGTAGTGTCCGAATGCCTGGAGTATCCGGACTTCAGTGGCATTGTTCTCTATAGGTATGCTGTCACTGCTGCGTCATTAACTGATGACAGTAGATTATACAGATGCTGTTGATCTTAACAAAAAAACAAACAGAAACTAGAATGCCAGCTAATAACGTGTCAATTTCCAACCTGATGATTGCCCGTCACACAACTCCACTACCGCATACATCTCGCCATTAGGCATCACTGAAGTGTAAACAGTGAGTTGACGCAACTCTCCCCACCCTAAACTAGCCGGTTTTTCTCTGTCATTTATTGTCTGATCTTCACCGTTTGTTGGCAATTTCGAGGAATAATCAGCGATTCAGCTGCGATTGTCACCATTTTCAGGTCGACTCCTCCGAGTCGAAGTCGACCTGATAAAGTGGTCTCAAATGTCCGTCCACAAAATGTTTCTTCGATGTCAATAAAATTTGCAGTGATGCATGACGGTATGCAGTATGACCAGATCTAAGGTCAGGGTCAAGGTCACGAGCCCTTCAAAGTCGGAAATTTGACCATTTTCAAAGGCTATCTCCTCCCCCATTTATAATGGGGGCTAGCAAGTGACCACGGATTCTTAGATTAGGGACAATACATAAAGCTTATCGGGGCCGGAATTTTTATTTTTGTCCTAGTTTTTGTGTCACGTGACTTTGAAGTTGGCAGTAAGTAGGAGTCAACTGCCATTCCCGTACGAGGCTAATTTATTTAATTTGCTATAGATAGGTTGAAGTGACGTCACAGCAATCTATGGTCACAATACAATCTCTGTGTTGTAGGGACGTTGTTGTAGGACGTTGTATGTGGCGTTATCTACATAAAATTGAATCTCTCTGTTTAAGAAGGTTTAGTGCTAGTGCCAGACAGAGGCGTAGCCAGAGGGGGGGGGGCTAGGCCCCCTAGAGTAAAAATGCCAAAAAAAATTAAAATGTTAAAATAAACTAGAAATGGAAATTATATGCAATAATTCTCAGTATTATTTTTATTGTAACTGTATGAGCATAGATTTCAAAGCCAATTCTGTCTCCACAGCAGCAAGATTGAAATTTGCTTTATAGGAGGAACAGACAATGACAGAATCACAATGTGCATGATAGATAGGAATGAAGAAATTATGTCACCGTCAACCTATGCATGTTGCTTCCTGTTGCCAATTGGTGGCGTGTAATATGGCGAATAAGTTGGTGACACTTAAGGTTTGAATTTGAGGTTCTTGCCCCTCATTTATGTTAGGGACATTTAAATGAAATTGACATAACAAGGCTTCTGCTGGGGCTACGCTAAAGCCATGTCAGGTGGAAAAGTTTTGACAAAGTCAATTGACAGATGTCAGAGAAAGTGCTTTGGAAAAAAATGAAAAACCTATAACAATATCCAAGCATGAGCAGGCAAGCAAAGTTCGTGGAAGAAATTAATGAATGCGTTATGCTGCCACGCCAAGCAGTGTTTTATACACAAAAGTTCATTCTGGTGATCACGGTGATGTATCATGTTGTAGAAAATTGGTCGTTGGATTTGCGTTCATGGTGCCTGACGTTGCGTACAACGAGGCATATATATCATTCGTTTTTACTCATCCAGAGTGGCGACGCGCTGGAATCGGCAGCTTCCTTCTATATCACCTCATCCAGGTGACCAACTTCATGTTGTTCATACACAACTCCACGTACGTTAAACAAGGCCTGGCTTGGTGTTTACTTTATGAGCTGCTCGAGTAGCCTTTCTACTCTTCTGGCAGGTATGCGACGGTGGAAAATTGTATTTTCTGACTGCTGACTCGCATAGTTTCAGACAAGAAGCAGCTACATAATGAGGTATTGGATAACAGCAGTAATTCAAAGAAGCTGCTTATTACTAGTACATATTTGGTTTTTATATGGCTGGCCTTCTATGATGGAGCTACTTCACACTGGCCAGTTTTACAAAAAGATTTTGAAATTGGAGGTTTCTACAAGGTGGATGTCCTTCATTTTACCCATAAACTGTGTTGAAGCACTGCGGGAAAAAATTCTCACTGAAAACTGTGCAATAAATTTCTCAGTGATTTTTTAATAGTTTATTTACTGTTCACGTGTGTCCGTTTTCAGACCTGCATGGGCAAAGACGTAACACTACACGTGTCCGCGAGTAATCCTGCAATGCTGCTCTACCAGAAGTTCGGCTTCAAGGCCGAGGAGCTTGTGCTGGACTTCTATGATAAATACTTGCCAGCTGAGTCGACCGAATGTCGACATGCGTACTTTCTCAGACTTCGGCGATAATATGATCTGTAGCATTAAAGATTTGCACTGCGCTCAAACTGTGCCATGAAAAATAATCATGTTTGAATCTTTTGATTGATCACGTTTAAAGGTCAAGGTCACAGGAGGAGAAGGAGGAAAACCTTAACTAACATAGTCGGTGCAACCTTAAACTATTTTAACGTTTTGGTGACGTCTCACGACCTACAAACGTCCTGTCTCGGTCTCGTCTCGGTCTTGGCAGGTGAAGGTCTCGGTTTTTGACGTCTCGTGCCCATCGCTAACGTTGAGGTATTTGTTACTTCAGTACATCCAGTATTAACACACAGCAGTCTATTGCAAACTGTAGAGCTATAGAGATGAGTGTAATACTTATTGAAGCGTCACTTCTATTCATATTTTGATATGTACAATTTATACAGTGCATATTAAATGCAACTCGTTTCATCATGTGTTGCCAAGTAACCAGTGTTATTACAGAATGCTTTATGTTCGCATACATTTCACTTGATACAGTTGTAGCCAGAAGACCTAGTGCACGTCTTGATATAACAGACAATACACTGATGACAAATGCCTATGAAACTCTAAGCGTATAAACCAGTGCAAAAAAGCCAAGCTGTTTGCATTCGTAGTCAAAAAAGTTCCCAAATATTTCACAGTTGGTATAGAGACGTGTATGATGCGGCAGAGGGAACTGACTGTTACAAATTTACTGCCAGATCGCGCGGTGAAATGATGTTGGAAATTAGTCACAGCCAGCATTATGCAAAGTTACAGACACGAGTACAGCAGCAGCAACTATTTTCACACAGCAGGCAAAGGTCTGATTTTTTGTTCCACCATCTATGAACTCCCAGCATTAACATTGAGGAAAGTATCTTGTTCTAGTATCAGGATCGGGCATCTGCTGCATTAGACAGTGAACCATTTGAAAGTAAAGAGTAGTTGAGATCGTGCTGAAGAGGTCTTTGCAGCGGATGAGCCAGCAGCTGCGCAATGCAGTCGAACACTTTTGTTGGGTTCTTGCTCGCCTCCAGAATGTACGAGTTCCCTTTGACGTCCAGACTGCACAGCTGCTGAAAGATGGTCTGCAGCAGACAACATCAGCAATTGTTGCTTGTCATACGTACTGAATATTCATTAGTGGTTCTGCCCCATTTCGCTGAATCCCAATTCACCGAAAACCAGTGTCATTTACATATTTTCCTAAAGAGGAAATGCCAATGACATCAAACTAAACTGACCCTAACCGTAACACTAACCCTAACCGACACAGTAACGGTAATATTTTTTATGCACATTTCGTTGACACCCATAAAAAGGTTGTATCACATAAATGAAAGGAATTAAAAATGAATATGACGGAAAGAAAAGCAAAGGCGTTCGGCGAAACGAGATTCGGCAAAACGGGATTTTTCTGGTCTGTGGGCAGCTGTTAATGGTATGAAACACTGTTTGACATTTGCCACACTGAATGTGTGAAAATAACACTCAATAGCACGAAATCACCACTAACTTTGCACTGGTTCTCGTCACTGGCCGGCTCGTGTAGATACAATACATCCATGCAGAAATAATCGGAGCTCTGCAGTGCTTGCGTATGCTACAGACAAATGTACCACACCGCAGCATATATACAAACTGTATGCATACACTCACTTTCGACGAATATTATCAAGATATCTCTGTGAGGATGACAGCACAATACGTTAGGCATTGGACTAGTAATCTACATGTTTTGCTGACAGCCTGTCACGCAGGAACCTTAGGCAAATCATTCACACACGTGTTCTTCTGTTCATCCAGCTGGCACCAGCCACTAGAGACGGGAAAAGGAAAGGAAGATTATTTATATAGTGCCATTTGTACTATGCACAGTTTCAAAGCGCTCAGACATGGATCACACAGTTTTACCTGCAAATTACACCATGCCTGGTGCAAGGCATTCCTTTGTAAGCGTTCACCAGATGGCGCCACCCCTAACTGAAGTAGCAGACATCCAATTCCAGCTTACTACTAATCTATCGACTCCAAAGGGATGAAAGGCTGAGTTAGCCTAGTTGGTTGACCTATAGCGGACGGTTTACTCACATAAGTGGTCACCTGTCAGCTACAGGTCAAGTGCAGGACAGAGAAAGTTCGCCGGCCAAAGACCGACGTTCTACCGCTGTGCCATGCAACCAACTAAGGTAACTGTGGGCTTGACAGAAAATAATATATATTCACCTTTATTCACCTACCCCACCTGTATTTGACATCTCTGTTGAGGGTGATCCCATCAGAATAATGGAGAGATCTTTTGCATCATAAAACTTAAAGAGTCCCTGGGCTATTGTGTAGTATTGTTTTTGAAATCCTACATTCAACCAACTTGACACAATACTGGCTAACGACAGACAGATGGAGATGCGATGTCAGGTAATACCACGCTAGCATAGTAGCACCGCATGGGTAAAAAAATGGCTGGAGCAAATATTGTACAAATTCAAGGCAAAAACTGCTCTTATCATCAGCCAATAATCATAATATAAGATGCAGTTGCACCAGATCAACAAACCTTTGTAATTGCAAAAGAAGGTTCGCAGTAAGACCTGCCATATATTAAAAGCACTCGAATGACATACGGTGGTGAGGTTTCTGAAGGCACGTCTGATGGTAGAACGTGACCGGCGCTGTTACACACACGACATCCAGGCTGAACTTCTCGAAACATTATTAGCGACAAACTTTGTTCAACATCAAAATAATCAAGTATTTAAAACTTACTCCAGTGCTGCTCTTCAGTTTACCAGGCAGACAGCTCACAAGTGGCATTAACCATAAACCTAGTCAGGCCCACGGTTACCTTCCCAGCTTCAGAGCGTGTCACTATCTTTGGCCAGTACAAATTTATACTGCCTGATGAACAGAGGTATGTGTGAACGACTTGCCTGGGGTCGCTACATAACTGCAAAATAAGTTCCAAACAGCCGCGGAATGAACCAGCGACCTGTAGATCTACATATTGCGCCACCACAACATACAATCAACTATTTAAAGGCCAACACTGGGACTGCTCAAACTGCTGTGGAAATGCAGTGTTGTAATTAGCATGCAACCTGCAGACAAGCTGTAGCAAATTCACAATAAACTTGCAGTTTTGTGGTTGAACCAAACTGCATCACTGTCACAGCACACTTCAAACCACAGCTTAACAGAAACGTCTGATCCCCTTTTGATCAACTGTGGTTATATGTATGAAATGGAATTCTTTCAGTGTAAAGGAATTTTATTTCATACATGTAAGCACGATCTAACACGAATACCAGACATGACGTAACAGCTTTCTACAGTCGAGAAACTTGACTTGATCAAGCACATAACTTACATTTCATTAAATACTGTCGACAAATCACATTTTTCCACTTCAGTGCAGTTCTTCAATTCATCAAGAAATGTCATAATGCGTTTTGGATCACTGGTGAAATCACACACCTGCTCACAACAGCAGTAAACTGGCAACGTAACAACACGCACACACATGTATTCACACACTGTGTTACAAAACTTAATGTAAGTAAGTAAGTAACAGTATTTATACATGGTGCAAAAAAGCAACAGTCACTATGCGCCGGCAAAGTGACTAGTAGTCGTAATGTTGTAAAGTGTCACACACAACAACACTGTAGGTTATGTCAGAGACAGCACGGTATACTAAATATTAAAATAAGTAAGTAAATCAGGTTATTATGTACACATGTCAAATGGCTGGAAAACATTAATAAGTTTCTCAGCACAAATAGAACACAAAGCTCAGATGCCACTTAACACACCGAGCAGTAAGCAAAGGCAGGTGGTCAGTGTCATCAACTTGCAGTAGTCAAACTAAGTTGACCACACTGTATACATGGTATGAAGAAAAGCTTAAAATAAGCAAAGTTCAGTTTGAGATAGTTGGTTAGTTTGAGTTTAACGTCCCTTTTCAGCACAATTATGGCTATATCAAAGACAAAAGATCAGAGGTAGAAAGCTACACAGTGAAGGAAGGCCAGTGATATATTAACCTCAACCCTGGCCGCCTTTTTGTTCAGCAGCCGCCCAAAACGGGAAAGGGATCGAGAGGCTCATTTAAATTATTACACTAGCGCCTACAACAGGGGAAGAACAGTATCACACCAGAAGACAAAACTAAATCAAATATGACGAAAACAAGCATGCATCCTGAACTAAAATACATATAGCACAAAATCAACACACAAAACTAAAGCCAGGTTTAGTCGCCTCCTACGACATCTGGCCCGGAAACGGAGTGGAACTATTCTGGTAGAATCGGAAGGGATGGAAAAGCAAGAAAATAGACGAAGCGAGTAAGAAAGGGAAAAGTAAATAAAAGATACTATAAGATAGAGTAGAAAGTGGGAAGTAAAGGGATAAGGGGAGGGAGATTGCCCCGGGCCCACACGGGGCCAGTTTGACATTAGGTCCAGAGGAAAGTACATTTATTTTACAAGATACCCTAATTGCCTTACAATACAACGTAGGATTTGCCGAGAGATATCTCTGTGCTGAAATGGGGCACAACCTGTTCAGCCAATTCACTAAAATACCAGCAGAAGACAGAGACTGGACGACAGTAAATATCACGACATGCAAATGCATCATGCAGAAATAAACGGTTTTTTAGCTTGTGCTTCCATCTGTAAACTGCAGAATTCCAGGTACCCAACTTATTAGGATATATTGTCCCAAAAATACCGGAAAATGAAAATTTCATCACTACTTCAGATTGAAATACTATCTCTTGGGGGTAAATGCAGCAGGTTTATGTGCAAGACTCAGGATATTCAGACGTAATACAAGCTAAATCCAGTTTCCATTCCTGTTCCAGACAAAAGCAACGACCAGCATCATTTGCAACAATAAGCCCCTCACTACAGAATTACTTTAAAACAACAAAAAGCCCAGCACTAACCCACTTGGCACAGTTATCAAGAAACATCACAGCAAACTCATGATGGTAGTTCAACGATTGTTTGGTCTGCAAAAAGATGTTCAGAGCTCGCACTACCAAATCCATCGGCGTTTTCTTATCCCTAAATCCAACAGAAACATTAGTATAAAATAATTTCACATTTACGTGTGCCATCAGCTATTACGTGCATGTAAATATATCGTACTTTGTCGCATCGTATTGTACATTATTAGAATATATGTTGCCAAACTCAAAATAAAAATGATGCACACACAGTATTAATGGCCAGTGACCTCCTCGATTTTTCCTTTTCCACTTGTTATGGATCTCATTTAACACCATCAACCCATCTTCACCTGTCCAACTGTTATCTATATTCATTGATGTAGAACACAATCAGCAATATCTTTATGTTCCACATGCCCAAACCACCTCAATCCAACATTCTTAATACCAAACTGACGGGGCACCATCCCAACAAAAAATTACCATGCTGCTTGCTGCACAATGACAATTATTCAAAAATTAGTTTACAATCGCTAAATATGCACAGTGAATTTAAGAAATGATCTAACTGTGACAGATGTGCAGTTACCCTTGTCGCAAAATAAATGACTTCTTTTCCATTTCTTTTGAAATATCCAAACATATAACCTAAACACCGACAAATTACACCACCACAGACTGCAACAACATGCTTATGAATGACGTTTATCATAACAGTGTACGTTTCACAGCACGTGCTAGACGTCAAACTCAGCACACTCAGTAACCTGTATCACCAATAACTAAACAAGTCTCCGCTGCCACTGACAGACCTGCATGATGCACTGAATCATGCAGCTCCAACAGTTTGGAATTCCATCCCACTCAGTAACAGGCAATCACCGTCTATTGGCTCCTTCAAACGTCATCTCAAAACTCATTTATTTACCCTCCCCGGCTAGTCCATTTCCCACCCAGCGACACCAGCGCCTCCGACTCGAGCATGCATGAATTTGTGCGTTAGACAAATTTTGTAATAATCATAATGTGATGGACAGATGGACAGACAGACACACAATGACAGAATATACCATGCTAGTATAGTGTCACGTAACAAAAATTAACTAATCATCTGCATCTGAAAAAGAATTAGCTACTACGCTACTAAGCACGATGGGATAGGCAATTTATATGGATTAACTATAACCCTACGTTAAACTAGTTAAACCTAGACAGGCTGAGCATATAATCTGTATATCATAGCTATCCCATCTGTTCCATTGTTTTTAAAAACAGCCTCAAAAAAATGCCAATCTATAAACTGCTTACAATTTTCTCAGGACAGTCATATTTTGGTATATTTGTAGCCGGTCTAGCAGACGACGGTGCACGAACAAGACGTATGGGGACCACTGGTGGTGGCGGTGCTTTTACGGCAGCCACCTGCTGCTGTTCTTCGCTTACTGCAGCCGACTGTGGTGGCCTGTAGACCTGCGACACAGACGGAAGACTGCTGCTGGAACTGGCACCAGTTCTGCTGAAGTCACTGGATCGGACATCTGACGTTGTATCATCAGGATTTGCACATGATGCAGATCTGAGAGCCCGGGTACTATCATCTGCTGCCTGGTCTCCGACTATGGAAACTCGTCCCAGTGATGAATGATCAGACTTGGAAGAAGCTAAGCTGTATAATGGATTCACAGTGTCCGCAAAATCAGACTCTGATTCTGACATCCTTTCATCAGAAGAACTGTTTTGCTCAGTATCACCTTTCCTTGTAGCCATATTGTGTAATTCACTCTATAACATACAGAACACCGGAGAAGACATGTCAAGAAAACATTACTACGTGCGCACATAATACGGGCAGAGTAGCGTGGTCTGTCTGTGTACGACGTGCGCTCAAAAGCTGACAAGATGGCTAGCATAATCAGGCACACCGCACAGTAACGAAAAAATAAGGAAAAACAAAAACCGAGTAGCTCAGAAGAAATGGCCGGGGCAATTATCCGTAAAGGCAGTCCGGGAGGAAGAAGTGAAACTACGGGGGTATATAGGATTTGTGAAACAAGTAGGTTTTAAGCCGGGAGTGAAAGAGAGGGAGTAAGGGTCCATAGAAACATTGCATAGGACTAATCGGCCATAAATATTGAATAAACACTGACAAAAACCAATGGGAAAATTATAAATCACACCAATTAACACAATAAAAAGCTACAACTGCATGAACGAAAACTGGACAGTGGAAAATATATTACACGCCGATTAACTGTCAATCGCCCTATTAGCCAACAGCGAATCAACCTAGCTAAACTGCTAATCGGCCACACTATTGCATCGGACTAATCGGACAAAAGTATAAAATCGGACACAAGTATGGAATATATGCTGACAAAAACAGTGAAAAATTGATAAGTCATGCATATCATCAAACTGGAACAACATTACACGCTGAATAGCTGTCAATCGGCCGATTAGTCCGATGCAATGTTAACTGTACCGACATTTGTACTGCTGTATATTAGTATGGTTAGATCACATCTCGATTACTGTTCTTCTGTGTGGGCAC
>Ga0209780_1003009_pt1 | contig 12346 bp, 7 predicted proteins | sample WorMetexBAHAMAS2_FD_187384 | JGI IMG/M metagenome (GOLD analysis project Ga0209780, IMG submission 187384) | Marine gutless worms symbiont microbial communities from Max Planck institute for Marine Microbiology, Germany - Inanidrilus exumae... | ecosystem: Host-associated > Annelida > Digestive... | reverse complement strand
GTCTCTGGAATTTACGAATCTGCTAGAAATTTATACCTTGGGCGTCGCGCGGTCCCTCTGCAGACGTTTGCAACTAGACATAGTATTCGTAAATTGTCCATAGTTATGGTTTTGTCAACCATTTTTACGCAATTCGGCCCGGAAACAACCAAATTCCGTAAAATAACGCTAAATAAGGGCCACTTCGCCGTTCAAGGTCATTCAAGGTCACCAATTTTGGTACCAATTAAAAGCTCATATACGACTTCCTATTAGTGATTAATGCTAACTTACCTCCTATCTAGCACCGTTTCGGAGTTCTCGCATTCCAAATGTCAGAAATCGCTATATATCACTACCGCCCTTGCGTTTGAATCCCCCGACGGAGGGGTTCCCCTGGGACGATCTCCGTAAAATTTTCTGTGGATGTCAATGGATGGCCAAGGTATCGTACGGTGAAAACAAGACCAGAAAACGCCAAGATCAATAGCACTCTTAAACGATAGCTTTGGAAATCGGCATTTTCTGAAGGGGTGAGTCAGTTTGAACGCCAATTTCAGGTAGATGGGGACGTCGCCCGCAATCGATCTATGGACCGTTGGATAGCGGAATGATGTAGCTACAACTTTGCCGCTAAAAGTTTTCATACAAAGAAACTTTGTAGCAGACTTGTTTCGAGAGAAGTTGATTTTACCTGCACAAACAGCGATATCGCGTTTTTGTGCCACTCTTTGGGGAACTTAGGGGTAACGTACACGGTTCATCTATGGTTCGTTGGAAAGCGCGTGGTCGACTTCCTATAGGTGATAATTGAACTTTTTTCGCTAGCTATCACGGTTGAGGTGCTATGAGCCGATATTGGTCGAAATTGTTGTGCTCGAAAGGGGGTGGGTCACTTTCAGCGCAAATTTTAGGGCAAAGGGGTGTCCCCACCAACGATTTTTGGCATCAGAAAACTAGAGTCCCTGGGCTATCGTATGGTGAAAAAAATTGCGGAAAATTTCAACCGGCTGAGTAAGGCGCACCAACGTCACAGACAAACAGACAGACGACTGCGATAGCATATAGCGAACGTGAACGCAAGTTCACGTCCGCTAAAATGGCCTCGCTTTAAAAATCATGACTACTATTTTTAAAAGATGTTAAAGTCCACTCCTACACCAATGTTTTGCAGCAAATTTCTTCAACATTTTCTTTGCGCTCCACTCTTTTTGTGTTCTCAAGTATTAAATTAGAATTTTATTATCGTTGCTAATTGTACCAGTGTCTCAGCTTGGCATAGCGCCGTGCATAGAATATTCAACCGATAGAATGTTTAATAATAGTCTAAAATACTATGTGCTCGTACAATACTGCGTGTGTCACACTCAAATTTGATAAAAAAACAAGCATTATTTGCACACGCTGTAGCATAATTTGTTGAGAAACAGTAGGTGTGCAGTTTTTTGGCCCACACTGCATAACTTAACAATAGAGTTAATCGAGTCAAATCTTACCTCAGCTGTATTTGTATATGATATTCTTTTTCTACGACACCAGATTATCGTTATTGCGTTTATTGCGGTAAGGATTGCAACTGCTAAAACTGACACATGAACACACCAGAATTAGGATGTATTCACATACGATACGATACGATACGGTATATCAGTGTGCGCTCAAAAGCTGACGGAAGGGCCAGCTTTATCTAGCGCACGGCAGCACCAAAAATAAGTAAAAACACAAATAAAAACCGAGTAGCTACATACTCATTAATGCTTTAGCCTCTAAATTTGAGAGATTTTACACTTATGATCGATTTGCTTCGTGAACGCCAAATCCGAACGTCAACGTAAACACTACGTTGATCTGCGATGCTGTCAACTAATACATGATGCTATAACAGAAAAATCCCGTTATTCAAACAACCTCCACACATCACGCGCCACAACTATATACATGTACTTCCCGAGCTCCATCACAAGCACCATTTTTTTTGGGTGGGGGGCACAGTACTGGCCGGGAAATTACTGATATTCTTCTGTCAAAAGTAAACCAAAATACATTCTTCCACAAAACACCTAAAAATCCCTCCCCAAACCCCACTTCCACCGAAGAGGGATACACCCCTCCCAAGACCCTACAAGTGCTAAATTTGCGAGATTTTTGCTGGGGGTTGAAGGTAGGGTCACAGGACGAAACTCGGAAGTTGTCGACTCGAGTGCGGTCCAGGGAGTCTGGTGGACGAAGTCCCCTAGAAGCTAAATCATTTTGACATCTATGAAACAGAATTTTGTCCATAATTTGCAGATATAATGTCCTTGGGGTTCACATTTGACCTTTCTAACTGATTTTTTGCAAAAAAGCAACATATTTAAAATTAGCATCTGATTTTAGCCTATAACACGAGAGTGCAGTTTTTGTTTTACACCGTTTGTCACAAGTACGAGTATATTACTACGACAAGGGTACACACCTTCCTGGCCTTGAACCCGTAGGTGGTGTACCACTAAGTCTGTACGAGTCCGTCAAAATAGCTCTCCACTCTGCGTTAAAGACCATACAGCACTCTGCATGCGCCAAGTCACGTGATCTGTGAATAGGGGGTCAAAAACAACAACATTTCGAATCCCCGACCCACTTTGTCAAGATTCATTTACAGTTAAGACTTTTAGGTTTGGTTTAAAAATGCCTATTCGAGTCCCAAGAAATAGATTTGTGGGGATGTGACCCCTAAATGGCAAGCAATATCGACGAAACCCCAAGAGGCACCCTTGCGTGTGTACACATCGTTTGAGCCATCAAGTTGGAAAATCTATCGTCGAGTCTGACCTGCAGGTGAGTTGGTAAAAAGGAGGTATAAATAAGTACAAAAATTCGTTATATTTTCCATTTACACAAAAGCAATCCCACGGACGGATTTGCACCAAATCTGGTGCACTTATAAAGGTCGCCGACATAATCATCTGTGACAAATACTTTGGCAATAGAAATGTCGATTCTATAGGAGGTTAAAATCTGCCAATTCCACTGACAAGCCCAGTTATGCTGTTAACACGGCTGGCGCTACCGCAAGCCCGTGATTAAACATAAGTACATGTACAATTAAACAATTTTAGCTTTTCTAAAACTAAAAACTGACTATAATCATCTGTAATACCTTGGTCTGTATAATTACTTTTAAAACGTCGCAACCATAAATAAACGATTTCGATTTCGATCAGTACCCAGTCAACTAACGATCATAATTATATGGTGCACAAAAAGTAAGTTTCTTGTTACTTTTTCTAAATATTTCACTTGTACATTTGTCTAATAGTCATATTAACTCACGAATGCCGAGTTTTGTCTTCATCTGTCAAAATGTAAAACAAACACTTGTGTGATTTTAAACGCAACAACCTAGCGATTTTAACGTGTACAAAAATGTTTGCTGGCATGACAACAAAGATTTGTATGGGAGAAGAAGATGCGTATGCACATTTTGCGAAAACAATGTTTCGGAGCAAGATTGGTAATTTTAGCATATCCTGTCAAGAACTATAGGCAATAAAATTTGTCGCCAAGTCGATGTGAGTAGATATGCGACTCAACGCCAGTCTAGCAGTGAAGGAGGCCGGAGGCCTAATCTTATAATGGTTCTTTGGACGTACATGAGTCCCCCGCCAAACGGCATCTCGGTCGGTTCAGCCATCTTTGCGCAGTTCACCTGTGTGCCCAACACATAGACTGATAGACATAGACAGACAGACAGACAGACCATGTTACGTGCGAAACATGTAGCAAAAGGGCCACATCTAAGCAACGCGTGCAGACGATGCGGCATAAATATTAAGAAATATTTAAATGTACAGAGTAGGCCAAAAACTGCACTCACCTTTTTCACCATGACGGTGTTAATAACAATAAATATGTAATACAATAAATATGTGATAAAACAGTGGTTTTACTGGTATTTTATAATAATCATAAACAATAACTGACAACACTGACACATGAACACACCAGAATTAGGATGTATTCATATACGATACGATACGATACGGTATATCAGCGTGCGCTCAAAAGCTGACGGGAGGGCCAGCTTTATCTAGCGCACGGCAGCACCAAACATAAGTAAAAACACAAATAAAAACCGAGTAGCTACATACTCATTAATGAGTATAACTAGTTTTCTAACTGATTTTTTGGTCTTTAGTAGGGTCAGCCACGTCTCTTGGGAGGGGAGTTAAACCCCCAACTCTCCCTGACAAATCAAGACATCGAAATAATGTATTATTGAAGCACTTTTATCGAAAATGGAACGTTGTTCGGTAGTCTCGTACATATCTTTTACTTTCCAAAAACTTTTGACATTAAGTTCAAATGCATTCTTCCTATTGCACGCAAGGAAGATCAAACGATAGATTGTTCGTTTTTATCCGCTCGTACGAATTTTGTTGGGATTGTTCCGTTTCTTCAACGGAATATGTAAAACGTCCGTAAATTAACGTAAGATTTGCTACGGAACCACTTCCGTAATTTTTATGGATTAAATTGTCCGTACATCTACGGATATTTTTGACAGTGTATTGCGACCTTCTTCTACATCATTCATAAGCCTAACACAGACAAAATACACTGTGTCTCAAAAAGAGTTCCCCACCTTAACTTTTTGTAACTTTGTCAAATCTCAACCGATTTTCAAACTTTCAAATCTCGAGGCATTTTTTCTGAGGCCGAGACAAGGCCGAGGCAGTAGGCTTACTGGTTGAAGCAAGGCAGCAAATGGTGTTTGTCTTGGCTGACCCCTAACCATCACCCTGGGTTTTACGTGGCTTACCCATTAACCAAAATATACGGTTCGCAGTAACCCAACATCACTTATGAAGGGTTTCATAATCAACATCATCAACATCTGGGTTTTATATGGCTTACTCATTAACCCTATCAACCAAGGCGAGACCGAGGCAGTGAGGTCGAGATCGAGGCGAGGCAGAGTCAGTCATTATGAGGCCGAGGCAAGCCAATGAAATACCGAGGCAGCTGGCATGAAGCCGAGGCATCACAATTTTCTGCCTCGAGGCAGCCTCAAGGTGAGGTATCTGCCTCGAGGACTACATCACTGCTACCATGTTTGGGGTCTCATGCAGGAACGAGTTTACAAGCCTGCAATGCGTGACACAGTTGACCTCAAGCAGCGCCTCATTGAGACTTGGTCAGGCATTCCACAGACCGTCATCGACAAAGCCATTGACGAGTGGGGGCTACGACTACGAGCCTGCGTAAAAGCAAAGAGACGTCACTTCGAGCACTCGCTGTAACCAACCGGCTCTTTTCAGAGCCACCAAACGCTACCACACTGTTACCAGCTCTTTTCGGTCTTTTCAGAGCCACCCACATTTTATCGAAGAAAATAGCCATGCCTTGTATGCTTAAATATTTCAAATATTTTGTTTACACATAAATACCTCAGCATACATTTACACGCATACAGGAATTAAAATCGGTGCATTAAACGGCAATTTGTTTGCATTTTCTTCCATATCTGCTGAATATCTGCAGAAAATGTGAATTTTAAATTTCCCAAGGTAGTGTAGCAACATGCCTAAGGTAAGATTGGTAATATCATATGGGTTTTGTAGCAAATTTCGTACGCTTTCATCAGTACAAAAATTTTTGAAAATCAATTAAGATCTGACAAAGTTACAGAGAGTGTAAAGGTGGGAACGTTTTTGAGACACAGTGCATAACGATCCTGTTATTAGAGTCTATGACATGTGGAAGACAGTGCCGTCGGAAGTGAGGGAGCCCTGGTTCATGGCTGGAGATAAAATACAAACATGCGGTGAAGGTGAAAGACAAGCAGAAGTGCTAGCAGGACTCAAAGGCAGAAAAACTGCTCTAACATGAACCCCTCAAAAATGTAAACATAATATTACAAAATTAGCCCCGTACAGAACTGGAGGTCGACTCCTACTTACTGCCAAATTCAAAGTCACGTGACTCAAAAACTAGGACAAAAATAAACAAAATCCGGCCCCGATAAGCTTTAGGTATTGTGCCGTAATTTAAGAATCCGTGGTCATTTGCCAGCCTCCATTATAAATGGGGGAGGAGATAGCGTTTAAATATGGCCTAATTTCCGTTGTTCACGGGCGCGTGACATTGACCTTGACCTTGGATAAGTCATACTGCATACCGTCATGCATCACTCATCGACCTCCACATACACACCAAATTTCATTGAAATCGAAGAAACTTTTTGTGGACGGACGGACGGCTATTACTTACTGCCCAATTTAAAGTCACGTGACGCAAAAACTAGGATAAAAAATAAAAAATCCGGCCCCGATAACCTGTAGGTATTGTACCCTAATTAAAAAATCCGTGGTCATTTGGTAGCCCCCGTTATAAATGGGGGAGGAGATAGCCTTTGAAAATGGTCGAATTTCGGACTTTCAAGGGTTCGTGACCTTGACTTTGACCTTGGATCGAATCATACTGCATACATCATGCATCAGTCATCGACCTTTACATACACACCAAATTTCGTTGAAATCGAATAAACTTTTTGTGGACGGACGGACGGACGGTCGTACGGACGGGCGGACGGACATTATATACCCACTGTATTAGGTCGACTCGGAGGTGTTGTCAACGCCTCGTCAGTTGCCTCGTTGACCACAGCTGTCGTATGTCGACAATGCCGAAAAACTCGAAAACTCGTAACTGAGTTTTGGAGTACCATTATTTTTGGTGGGACATCGTAGCTCAGTCTGAGGGAGTCCACTTAAAACAGCTTGTTTCGCTCAGCCTAGTGGCATAATTTATCTAAAACTGCAACACAATTCATAAGTTGCACACGTTTCCAAGCCTCCAAGGTTGTTTGAAATTCACCAGAACAGAAATTTTCAACAAGAAGCTCTGCTACTGCAGACGGACCGCGCGACGCGTTATGTTAGTACGTCTGTGCTATGCTTCATCATACGATACGATACGATACGGTAGATTAATGTGTGCTCAAAAGCTGACGACATGGCCAGCTTAATATTGGTCGAAAATCGCCTATCTGAACCAACCCCACCTTTATTTGGGGCCTCCGGTGGGAGTGACCCCGTTGGATTTTCGCCGAGATCTTTGATGTCAGTAAACTAGAGTCCCTGGGCTATCGTATGGCATTGTTTGCTTCAGCCATCTTAGTAGAACTCCGACTTGTGACACGGACGGACGGACCGACCGACAGACAGACGGACACACGATGAAAGAAAATAGCGTCGCGCGGTAAAATTACCAATATAATTTATATATTCACCAATTTTGGCTTTGCTTATAAAGACCAAGGGCCGAAATGACTGTTCACTGTTTCACAGTCAAGCCCTTCGACAAAGTGGATGAAAATCTGACCATAACTTTTACAGGAATTCTGCTAAAATATGCAGACAATGACCGCCTTGCGTCGCATAGTTGAAGTGTAGTTTGTCAGTGCCCGTGAAAGTCAAAATCAAAAACTGGGTGTAGAACTCCAAACGCATAGATTTTTCAAAAATAAAATAAACTATTCACTGTAACAATGCGAATATCTTCTCTAAATTTCATTTTTAAAAATTCATTTCAACATTTTTCAGGTTCTTTTTTTTGCAATTACAAAAGATGTATGCATAATGTCAAGCGTTTTGTAGTATTGTGTTTTGCAGACGTGAGAACAGAAAGGTAAAACAAACCTCATATTGCACACAAACCTGCAATTGCAGACGGTAACTTAGTCCCCGGTGTCGCCATTAGGCGAACTTGACGAAACAACGTCGTGCTTGCTTTTGGCCCCGTGGTCCATCATGTGAAAACATGACATCATTCACAGAACCGTAAGTATGTAACCCATTACTTCGCCGACAAAGGAGGATCGAGTCACGGATACAGGAATAAAATGTATAAAAAGTTGGTAAAATCTGGACATGCGTTTTTAAATATGTAAGTGGACAAACAGACAAACAGACAGACACACAAGTACGCTGGTCGCAATACTTTGCACACCTATACCGGGACGACGTAATGATTAACGTTTATGATTATTATTTGTATACCGATATAACAAAATTAAAAAAAACCAATGGGCTACCGATAAAAGCAATGAGTTGAGAAGTTAACGCTGCTGCGTTTGTCTGAGCAGACCAGTAAGAATTAACAAGGACTGCAACAGTGTTCGTGTCCCTTGATGCTACAAACAGACAGAAAATAATAATCATTGTCAGCATATAGTTAATGCAAACTTATTATATCGTGCATAGCAGCATTGGACTGTTACATGGTAATAACATTGACCAAATTAACGAATACTGGGCTTAATGAGTTATAATACTATTCAACACAAAAACTTTAAAATACTGCTAGATAAAATTTAAATAGGTCATAATTGCCATTCCGCACGTTTTAAAGTAAGTAGCTAATGACATTCATTACCTCTGCAAAGACTGAGAGAAATTTTGTATATTTAGAAACATTATACACGACGTGTTGTATTTATACATGCTCGACTGCATTAAACATTTTCGTCTGTTTTTTTTCTTAAAAAACAAGGTATAATTGGTTGTCCCTGATGTCACAAAATCCAGTCGATGTTAGACTCCAACTCGCTGTTGTTGACCCAGTTGTATAACTGATGTCCAAATAATAATAATATCAATCCTATCTACAACGTGTCAGTACCGTTAGACGCAATACTAAAATCTAGGCGGAGTCTGCTTAACAGCCAGCCTATTGTCAACGAATACTGGACAAAAAATCTCAGAAATCAGTTATAAGCCTAATATTCAGCAATATGATTTGACGTTTACGCTAAATATTTTAATCTATTTATGATTTACCCACTATTTTTTCTGACAACATTAAAACGGTTATATTCCTTTTGATATCAAAACATATGTTATGATCTTGTGCTTTTCTCGTATCTGAAATTTTTTTGGTAAGATCTTAATATTAAAACAGTATATAGAATATACTTACGAGAAATCAACAGTTCAAGGGAATCTCTGTCAGGGCCTCGACCGCCGTCTTCAATGCACACATAATCACCGGAATCATTGAAGGATACGTTTCGAATAAGTAAGCTGTGTTTGTTTCCATCTGATTTGCACTCGTATTTCCCGTTCCATTGTAGTAATGAAACATCAGCGCCATAGCATATGATCGTTGGAAGATGGGAGTCGTTTCTTACGAACTCCCACGCCACTCCCCATTTTCTGCTCTCTTCCGAGTCAGTCACGCAATGAATGGTCACATTCATACCACTCATTGCATTCGCACTTTCTGGATAGACTTCGACGATATTACACACACCTACATAGTACAACTGTACAATACGATACGATACGGTAGATTTACGTGCGCGCAAAAGCTCACGAGATGGCCAGCTTAATCTAGCGCACAATAGAAACAACTCCCAAAAAATATATTGTGAAAATAGAAATGATGGATATCCTAACCGTTACATAAAAATAGCACAAGAGTGTCAGCTGTTAATAAGACGCTAACTGGAGGAAACATATGCATCGTCTTTGATTCTGCCCTATTTGCTTCATTATAGAAAAACGACGTCATTTACAAAACCGGAAGTACACAACATATTGCACTGCAGTCAGAGATGGACCGACCAAACGGATTGATATCGTGTATTACGTTGATATTTTTAGACTAGAATTAGTGTATAATTATGCCATAGAATTTACTTCGTTAGAGTTTAACTTTTGCGAATATTTGCTAAATGCGTTACGACACCGTTGGGTCAGTATTCTGTAATATTCAGTAGGATAAAATTGTGTTGTTATGAGCCTCTCATGGCACATATTCCAGTCGTAATTGTACGGCTTACATACTAGATTATTTTCAACGGGCAGCATGCAGGTACTTCGAATTATCGTCACAAGCAAACGCTATTAAAATTTAAAATAGACAATGTTGTTACGCCCAATCAGCTGACGTCATGCCATAATTTTAGTGTGTTTCCGCGCATACTGAACAGACCTGAACATCATGGCGTGCCAATTCCGCATATCATTATGTGATCAATACTCACACGTCCACGATGACATGAGGAGAAAGACACACCGCCAACAAAAATTCATTATCTTCCGCATTTAAACGCGTTAATCAGCGCGAAAACGAAACTAGCGAAGAAATTTTCAATACGTTTCATAATGTTTTTCTACGACGTAGAAGCGGAAAGGCTAAAAGCGAAAGTAGGCCTACAGTATCAGCTTAGCATCAGCACTGCTGCTGTAGCCAACGGTAACAGCAAACGCAGTTGTTGGCTGTGGACCATCGATTAGTTATTCAGTCAATAAACGCAGGCCCTGACATGCAGTGCATAAGCCTATAGGCTATACGCCACGTCACGCATAACGCAAATTGGACGTGTCAGAACTCAGAAGGTCTTGAATCGATTCACAATTAAATAATTAAATTTGCTGATGATACTAACTACACTCGTTCCTCAGTACAGTTCCGTCTCCATGGAGGAAGAATTTCACCACGTGCAGAGATGGTCTGATGGTATAAGCTTCAAATTAACATCACTAAAACAAAAGACGTTCAGACGTCCTTCTGCTCGTTATTTCAGCGCACCACAACCGCTACCGTTTATTGAACAGGTCACACTTACAAAACTTTTGGGAATTTATATATTTCCTAACTTTTTTTGCTGCTGCACATGTCGAGCACGTTCCGTCAGTTGCTAATCAGAGACTGTACTTACTTGCTCTGTTGAAGAGTCAGGGGTTGTCGCGTGACGCATTGCATGTTATATTTACAGCCATTGTATTGTTTGTTGTCACTTATGCTCTACCATCTTTTGCTAGACAGTTGTCAAATGGCGATAAAGCCCGACTTGATAGTCTATTTCGCAAAGCTTTTAGTCGAGGATTTTGTTGCCAAACTTTTGGCATTGACGAGCTCATATTGGCTGCAGATAAAAAAATTATTTCGTCAAATTTCTAATACTCGACATTGTCTACATCCTCTGCTACCCAACCATAGAAATAGTAAAACAAGAAAGTCACTCAGGAACCGCGGACATAACTACATTTTACAATACATCGAGACCAACCTCTTCAAAAACAGTTTTTAAACAGACGTTTGTTTTCATACATTTAGTCTGTATTTTATCGGGTATTTGTTTTTTCGTATTTTTATATTTTCGCTTGTATGTGTTTGTGTTTATGTGTTTAAATGAATTCACTGTTACATGCTTTTATCTCGTGTTATGCGTGCGATTGACATGCTTTTTAATAAAGGTCACTTACTTATTAACTCACTTACTTACGTACAAGAAATTGCCGGCACGTTGTGATTCGGTCAGCAACAACACTTCGTGAGACGAAAAATAATTATTCCAATTGGAATATCAGGCTTCTCATTTCATCTTTAAATTTTAGCGTTTGTATACATACTGTTTAGCTAAAAGACTGCTACATCTTAATCGGTTATTGTTTTGTAATAATAACGACAAAATGTGCTGCCGGCCTTGTACATGATAACAGGTAAATCAGCTGAAAATCGATATTACTGACTACGCTTACTTACGTCATTAAGGTCGAACCGGAACTAGCGCAGTCGGCTAACTCGGCTCATATCCCTAACACGGCGGCACTGTATACCACTTGTAGCCTACGAGAGGCGTGTGTTCGTAGAGTACTAAACTTCGCATTGTTTACAGAATGCGACCACAAACTGCTGTGTTTGCCTTTTACTTTCTTGTTCAAGGTAAAAACGCAGTCATGGGTTGGAACGGATATTTTGTTATATAAATGGCAAACTTTTCAATTACGACAATATATTGATTTATTTGCGATTGCTTGTGGTTTGTGCGATTAGGTACGCTAGGTACTATACTGCAAGGTCCGCAGAGCAAAACAGTCTTCAGTCATTCAACGGTGAATTTCAGCTGCAGTTCAGACACATCGTCAGACATCTATTGGAATTACGTACAAGTTCATGGTTCGAGTGTTTTCATATTCGACAGACGAGGTCGAAACGAGAAACTCTTTGATGAGAGATTTGTGAAAACGCTCCACAATTTTACCAGTATATTGACAATACATAAAGTGCAGAAGTCTGACGAAGGAACTTATATTTGTCATGAAAGTATACCTACTAGCCCTACCAGTCGGTCATCTGCACGACTTACGGTTAACGGTTAGTAACTACAATGAATGTCCACTGTTCAGTTCAACGTGTATTGTAACAAAGCATATCAAGGACCGCTGATGATATTATCACGGCTTGTCACGGCTTGTACGGTAGTACAAGCGGTTGTAAAAGCGACTAGCCAAAGTAATGGGAAAGGCCAAATTTTGACCCCCCGGGGCTCCGAAACCCATGAACGGATTTCGATGAAACTTGGAATATATAATCG